>Ga0137403_10004514_pt1 | contig 16413 bp, 17 predicted proteins | sample CZOMad2_1_16fung_FD_122057 | JGI IMG/M metagenome (GOLD analysis project Ga0137403, IMG submission 122057) | Vadose zone soil fungal communities from Angelo Coast Range Reserve, California, USA - CZOMad2_1_16fungal (Hybrid Assembly) | ecosystem: Environmental > Terrestrial > Soil > Vadose zone...
TCTCGAAGGAGAGGTCGTGCACGCCGGAACTCCGAGTGTGCCCTAGTTCCGCAGCTTCGCGAGATCAATCTTGTCCGGCGCATGGGAGCCGCAGATCGGCGTGAGCTCAGTCAGGCCGTAACGTCGGGCGAGATCGGACAGATCGGTGTTGGTGCCGAGGGATGCGCAGGCCGCCGCGAAGGCGTCGAGCGTCGGCCGATGCCACACGCGCGCGGTTTCATCCTCGGACGCGGTGACGATCCGCTCGCCATCCGGGCTGAACTCGGCCCAGAAAACATCACCGTTGTGCCCTTCGAGCACGCTTTCGGTGACGCCGCTCGCGGCATCAAAGACCCGCGCCGTCCGGTCGCCGACAGCGGTGACGATGTGGCGGCCGTCCGGGCTGAACGCGGCGGAATAGACGATTTTGCCTAACTGCCACGGGGTGCTGACGGGCTTGCCGGTCTCGGCGTTCCAGATGCGAACCGTCTGATCTTCCGAGGCGGTCACGATTAGCGTGCCGTCTGGGCTGAATGCGGCGGAGCGCACGGCGTCGCCATGACGTTCGAGATCTCGGGATCACGAAGGTGCGCGACACTCGATCACGAGCTCGCCGTTCCAGCATCCTTTCGTTTCGATCACGGCCGAGATCGCTTCGTACGTTTCGCCGTCGGATCGACCGCGGATCGCGTTCACGAGAATGTCGGTGCGGCGGCCGACGGGAGGGCGGGCGGTGTGCCCAGCTCCGGGTGCGGGTGCGCGACAGCGCGTCCGCGGCGCAAGGCGTGGTGGCCCAGCGTATCGAGATCCCGGACGTGGAGGCGCCGTATCTCTCCACCCCCCTTTGTCTTCGTCGCCGCTGCACCAACCGGCCATCCCATTTCAGCCGCCCCAACTCCCACTGCCGCCGCCCCCACTCCTGCTGACAATGCCGCCCCCACAAACTCTCTCCGCCTCATTCGCATCGCGCCTCTCTCCTCGTTTCCGCCGCAGATCACACAACATCGCCACTCTATAGACGAACAAACTCTCCATGAAGTTCGTCTCTCTCTCATTTCTAAGATGTGTGTAGGGGCGGAACTTAGTTCGCCCTTCTTCAACTAGGCCACCGATTAAACTTGCCACTTCCCCAACCGTTCAACCTACCCCAATAACCATCCGCAACCCATTTTCGCCCATTCCCTGCTAATCACTTAACCTTTCCAATACTCTCGTGCCATCCTGCCCAGTGTTCAGCATCCGACGAAGGATGCTGACCCCAAGTGACCATCGGGAGTCGAAGGGTTCTTGCCTTTTCTGATCTTGTGTCTGTCCACTTTCCCCTGCCTCGCGGCGTCCCACCACTGTTTTGGCTTTCCCACAAACTCCTATAACCCCTTTACAATGAACACTTATGGATGTGTATCAAAACAAAGGCTTTTAAGTCTTTTAGAATCCGCACTTACGCAAAAACGGGGGGAGGGGGTAGTTATGGTTAACCAGATATCCGGTGAAGGATATCTGTCCCGACCGACCATCGGGAGCGGAGGGACCTCTCTAGGATCCGAGGAAGCACGCCAGTCACTAGTCACCATTCACCGTTCACTTGCATTAAAGTACTTGCCCATGAACACAAAACCACTCCACCTCGACATGCCCCTTCGCCTGGATATCAATGAGCAGATCGAGTGTGCCTACACACTCGCCTCGCGCTTTTACACCGATCCGGCCGTCCTCGAAATTGAGAAAGAAAAGATCTTCCGCCGCACCTGGCAACTTGTTGGCACCACGATGCAACCCTGTGGCAAAAGTGGAGAAAGTGGCGAAGCGAACGGCGTGCCAAAGACCATCGCCGATCCCGAGACTTATTTCACCGCCGAAATCGCCGGTGAACCGATTTTGATTATTCGTGACAAGCAGGGAACTCTGCGGGCCTTCAGCAACGTCTGCCGCCATCGCGCCGGGCCCATAGCCCTCGGCAGCGGCTGCAAAAATGTCATGCGCTGCCAATATCACGGTTGGACCTACACTCTCGACGGAAAACTCATCGGGACCCCCGACGTGGAAGGCGTCGAGTTTTTCGACCGCAGCACTATGGGCATGGTTCCGCTCCGCCTCGACAGCTGGGGCGATCTCATCTTCGTAAATTTTGACAACAACGCCGAGCCGCTCGAAAAAGTTCTCGGCGAAATTCCCAATCAAGCGCGCGGCTTCGATTTTGAAGGACTAAAACTCGCCGAGCGCCGCGACTACGTCATCAACTGCAATTGGAAGGTCTACGTCGACAACTACCTCGAGGGCTACCACATTCCCATCGCGCATCCCAGCTTGATGAAGGAAATCGATTACGCGCAATACCGCACGGACACCTATCGTTATTATTCGCAGCAGTTCGCGCCTATCCGCGCGATGAAGCCGGAAGATTCCGCCGAACGCTTTTATGCTCCCGGGACCGGCGGACTGAAAGAAGCGCTCTATTTCTGGATTTTTCCGAATCTGATGCTGAACATTTATCCCGACAATCTCTCGACAAATTTAATCGTTCCGCTGTCGCACGACAAAACGCTCACCATCTTCGAGTGGTTTTTCCATGACACCGAATCGCCAAAAAGCAAAGAGAGAATCGAAAAAGCAGTCGCCTTCAGCGACGAAGTCCAGCAGGAAGACATCATGCTCTGCACCAACGTACAGAAAGGTTTGAAATCATCGACGTACGACCGCGGCCGCTACTCGGTCAAACGCGAAAACGGCGTCCACCACTTTCACATGTTGTTGCGGGAATTTCTGGAGAAGTAGTCGCCTATGCAGCCAAAAGCCGCCAGCCAAGCCGCGCGCCAGCCGACGCGAGAGAAAAAGTGGAACCGTCGCCAGCATGCGCCGAAAGCATTCGCTGAAAGAGTTGCGGCTCCGATGCAAAAATTCGCACCACGCGTTCCTGGGCCCAAGTCCGATTCTCCATCGCAAGCAGCGCACGCGCCATCAGAATCGGCCGCCGCCGCAGTCGCGCATGAGCCGTTTCGTACTCCGCGAAGTTTTCATGAGCGATCGCTTCGGCCAGCGCCTCAGCTTGCAGAAAGGCCAGGCTCATGCCTTCACCGGTAATGGCATCGACAGTTCCGGACGCGTCGCCAATCAGCGCGGTGTCTCCGCGTGTCACTCGCGGCAGAACAAGATTCCCAGTCACCGTTCCGCGCTCGGCTGTCGTCGGCTCGCAGTACACAAGTCTCGCGGAGACATTGGGAAAAAACGACAACGCATCACGGAGCCGCAATTTCGGATTTCGCGAAAGCACCACGACGCCAACTTCGTTCGCGGAAACGGGAGTTACATACAATTGCGCTTTTTCAGCCCAATGGACTTCGACGCAATCCGTCCACGGCGCGCAAGCAAAATGCTGCCGAAACGCAAAACGCACGCTCGGAGATTTTCTCGATTCAAGTCCCGTCCAGTCGCGTACCAGCGAACGCAATCCGTCCGCGCCAATAATCCAGTCCGCCGTGAAATTCCCGCTGCTGGCGCTGACGAGATTCTCAGCAATTCCAGTCACCACTGTTCGGCGCAGAATCACGGCGCCAGAATTTTCCGCGGCGCGAATCAACTGGCGATGCAATTCGATTCGCCGCATGCCGAGGCCTGCCGACCGGCCAAATTCCGCTTGCGCCACCGTCTCGCCTTTTACGAAACGTATTCCACGAAACACTCGGCCGGCAGACCAATCCAACGCGACGCCGAGCCGCTCCAGCGCTGCGAGCCCTTCCGGCAAAATCCCTTCGCCGCACGCTTTATCGCTAGGCGCATCTCCACCGTCGGCAACGGTCACGCGCAATCCCTTGCGGCGCAGCGCAATCGCCGCAACAAGGCCTGCGGGACCTCCACCAATTACAAACGCGTGTTCTGATCGATTCATGCAGTGGCCCGATGCGGCAGGGTTTCTTGTCTCCGTCTGGTCTGCACTGAATAGATTGAAAAACGCGCAGAAAGGTTGCAAGAAGAACCATGGTGGAGACAACTTTTTTACATTTGCGGCGGATAATGAGCGGTTTTGCCGGTTCTGGCGTTGAGGATTTCAAACCCACCGTCCGGATAGGCCGTCAGTTTCAGGTAGTATCCGGTGTCCGGTCCAGCAAGATTTGCGAGGAATTTTGACCTTGAATTGTGATCCTTGCCGCCTTCTTCGGACCAATGCAGTTGATAAATTGCAGCCAGCCCCGGCGACGAATGGATGATATTCCACGCGGACGGGCTGCCCCCTTTTTTCGCGCCATTTTCCACAACGGCCACGCGCGGTGCGATTCCGTGAACCAGCGCGGGACTACCGCTTAAAAATAATCCATGGTGCGTAGCCACATAAATATCCGCTTTGCCAAGTTTGTTCGCGGGGCACATGAGTTCCAATTCTTTGGCCCACGGCAAATCGCCGAGATCCACGAGGCGGAATTTGCCTAACGTCATCACGAGCCCCAGCGAGTATTCATTTTCTGTGTGATCAGCAAGAGGAATCGGCGTCGCCGCACAATTTGGATTTGCAGCGCCCGCGCCGGGCAGCGGCTCTTCGAGAACTTTTCCGCCGCCGTTCACAATCGCAAATTGTGCGGCGCGAAAGGGAAGCGCGTCGCCGGGTTTTACTGAAATGCGTTTGTACTTTCCTTCGGCGAGTAATTGCTGGTAGGCGTGCCATCCGATTACAGTCGGTTCGTCTTTCGCGTCGGAATTTTCGCCGTGGTCGATGAACGCACCGATGGGAAGGCGCGCCGCGAGTTGGGTGACGCCGCCGACGTGATCGCTGTGATAGTGCGTAATCAAGACGTAGTCGATCTTCGATAGACCGGCTTCTTTGGCGGCGGCGACAATTCGATCCGCGTCGCGACCGTTAAATCCATCCCAGCCCGTATCGATCAGCAATGATTCACCTGCGGGAGTAACGAAAAGCGTGGCTTGGCCGCCTTCGACGTCGACAAAATAAACGACCAATGGCTTTTGCGTTTCAGCGGCGGCGAATCGATCGCAAGAACAAAACAGAACGCAGATTGCCGCCACAGCGCGTAAGATGTCGGGAGCCAATCGAATCCACGGACGAGGTGAAATTTCCAACGCGAGACGAATCGTCATTTCCGAATCTTCCTCCAAAATGCTAAATTCGTCAGGAATGTTTAGTGATTCACGCCGCTCGCGAGAAAGCCGCCGTCGACGGCAAGCACATGGCCGGTGACGTAGCTTGCAGCGTCGGACGCGAGGAAGACGGCCGCGCCGGCGAGCTCATCCAGTTTTCCAAAACGTCTCATCGGCGTGCGTGTGAGAAATTCCTTGCCGCGTTCGGTGCCGTCGAGCAAGCCGGCGTTCAGTTCCGTGCGAAAGACGCCGGGTGCAATGGCATTGACGCAAACGCCTTTGCCGGCCCATTCGATGGCGAGCGATTTGGTGAGAGAAGCGACGGCAGCTTTGCTGGCGCAGTAGGCGGCGACTTCGTAGAGAGCGACGAACGAGGCCAGCGACGCAATATTAATGATGCGGCCGTAGCCGCGTTCGATCATGTGGCGGCCGACGACACGGCAAGCGCGCAATGTCCCGGTGAGATTTGTTTCGAGGATGCCGTTCCACTCGGCGTCGGGAATATCCACGGTGGGTGTGCGTTTGGTGCGACCGGCGGAATTGACGAGAATCTGCACGCCGCCGAATTCCTTGCACGCCGCGTCCAGCAAAGTTTTGATGGTGGCCTCGTCGGTCACATCGCACGGAATTTCCAGCGAGCGTCTGCCGATGGCGCGAATTTCTTTTGCCGCGGCGCGAACGAGGTCGACGCGGCGACCGGTCGCGACAACGTCCGCACCGGCTTGCGCGAGTCCTTTGGCGATTTCGAGTCCAATGCCGCTCGTGCCGCCGATGACGAGGGCAGTTTTTTTGTGCAGTTCCAGGCGAGGATGGCCCAAGTGTTGTTTCTCCTGACGGAAGTTCCAAAAGCGTTCCGATTCTATAGCAACGAAGGAGCAATAGCGTAATGCGAATCACCGACGCGAAAGTGATCGTGTGCAGTCCGGGAAGAAATTTCGTGACGCTGAAAATCACGACGGAAGACGGAATCCACGGGCTGGGCGACGCGACCGTGAATGGGCGCGAGTTGGCCGTGGCGAGCTATCTGACCGACCACGTGGTTCCGCTGCTGATAGGGCGAGACGCGCGGCGGATTGAGGACATCTGGCAATACCTTTATAAAGGCGCGTACTGGCGGCGCGGACCGGTGACGATGTGCGCGATCGCGGCGGTGGACACGGCGCTGTGGGACATAAAGGGAAAAGCGCTGAACGTGCCGGTCTATCAATTGCTCGGTGGGGCGTCGCGCGAGTCGGTGCTGGTGTATGGCCATGCAAGCGGGGCGGACATTGAAGACACGGTGAAAGCGGTGGCGCACTACAAATCGCTAGGTTACAAAGCGATTCGGGCGCAGAGCGGAATTCCGGGAATCGCGAGCACGTACGGCGTCGGGAAGGGGAAGATGTATTACGAGCCGGCGGTGAAAGATGCGCCGCAGGAAGATGTATGGAGCTCCGAGCTGTATATGAATTTTGTGCCACAACTGTTTGCGCGCCTGCGGAAAGAATTTGGGGAAGACATTCCGCTTTTGCACGACGTACATCACCGGCTGACGCCCAACGAAGCGGCGCGGGTGGGAAAGAGCCTGGAGCCATACCATTTGTTTTGGCTGGAAGATCCGACTCCGGCGGAGCTGCAGGAAGGATTTCGGCTGATCCGGCAGCATACGACAACGCCGATCGCAGTCGGCGAGGTGTTCAATTCGATTTATGACTGCCAGCAGCTGATTCAGGAACAATTGATCGATTACATTCGGACGGCCGTGGTCCACGCCGGGGGAATTTCCCATCTGCGAAAGATCGCAAGCCTGGCCGAGCTTTATCACGTGCGGACCGGGTGCCATGGAGCAACAGACATGAGTCCGGTGTGCATGGCGGCGGCGCTGCATTTTGATTTGAGCGTTCACAATTTCGGGATTCAGGAGTTCATGCGGCATACGGACGAAACGGATCGCGTGTTTCCGCACGCGTACACATTTAAGGATGGCGTGATGCATCCGGGAGACAAGCCGGGGCTGGGTGTAGATATCGATGAAGGGCTGGCATCTAAATATCCGTATCATCGCGCGTATTTGCCAGTGAACCGGAAGCTCGACGGAACGATGCACAGCTGGTAGCGAAGGATGGGCTGACGCCGGGCTGAAACGTGGAGGCGCCGATCATGAGGACGCACGCTGAAGCGTACGCTACATGCGGAGATGCGGATCGTGAGGGCGCACGCTGAAGCGTGCGCTACATGCGGATCGGATTTCGTTGCTTGACGCGAGCTTGCTACACTGTTGGCTCAGATTAAGTAAGGCGCCAACTCTCTGACAGGCAGGGGCGAGGCGCCAGGAGGCAAGTCATGACAGCAGGAGAAGGAGCCGCGCGAGCGGGAGAAGCCACCATGTTACGCATCAACGACCTAGCACCGAACTTCACGGCGGAAACATCGCAGGGCGTCATCAACTTCCATGAATGGATTGGGGACAGCTGGGCGATTCTGTTTTCGCACCCGAAAGATTTCACGCCTGTCTGTACGACCGAGCTCGGCTACATGGCCGGGCTGGAGCCGGAATTCAAGAAGAGAAACGTGAAAATTGTCGGGCTGAGCGTGGACCCGGTGAGCAGCCACGCGAAGTGGGCGGCGGACATCGAAGAAACGCAGGGCCACAAGGTGAACTACCCGATGATCGGCGATCCGCAACTCAAGGTCGCGAAGCTTTACAACATGCTTCCGGCGGAAGCGGGCGAATCGTGCGAAGGACGTACAGCGGCGGACAACGCGGCCGTCCGAACGGTTTTCGTGATCGGACCGGACAAGAAAATCAAATTGATGCTGAGCTATCCGATGAGCACCGGACGCAACTTCGACGAAGTTTTGCGCGTCGTGGATTCCATGCAATTGACGGCAAAACACAGCGTGGCGACTCCCGTGAACTGGAAGCCGGGCGACGACGTGATCATTCCAACTTCGGTTTCCGACGAGCAAGCGAAGCAAAAATATCCGGAAGGCTTTAAAACGCTCAAACCATACCTTCGCACTGTCAAGCAGCCGAAGTAAAACTTAACTCGCGAGAGGGGGTCAGCCGTGATCCTCAAGCAGTTTTATCTGCCGTGCCTGGCGCACGCGTCGTATTTGATCGGCGACGAGCAAACGGGAACGGCGGCCGTGGTTGACCCTCAGCGCGATATCGGCATTTATCTTTCCTTTGCAACGGAGCACAAACTCCACATCAAACACGTTTTTCTGACGCACCTCCACGCGGACTTTGTCGCAGGGCATCTTGAACTGCGCGATCAACTTGGCGCGGCCATTTATTTGGGAGCGAAAGCTCAGGCGGAATATAAATTCACGCCGCTCAGCGATGGAAACGCGGTGGAATTCGGCCGCGTACGGATGAGAGCAATCGAAACACCGGGCCATACGCCGGAGTCGATTTCGATCGCGGTTTACGATCTCGCAAAAAGTGAAACCGAACCGCACGCGGTGCTCACTGGCGATACCTTGTTTGTCGGCGATGTGGGCCGCCCGGATTTGCGAGCGGCGCTCGGATGGTCCGCGACCGATTTAGGGGCGCTGCTCTACGATTCTCTGCAGAACAAAATCTTGCCGTTGCCGGACGCGAGCCTCGTGTATCCGGCCCACGGCGCGGGTTCATTGTGCGGGAAAGCCATCAGCAAGGAAACAGTTTCCACGATTGGAGAGCAGCGACGGCTCAACTACGCGCTCCAGCCGATGAGCAAGCAGGCGTTCATCGAATTGGTCACAGCCGATCAACCGGAAGCACCGCCATATTTTGTTTACGACGCGGTGCTGAATAGCAAAGAGCGCGCGACGCTCGACGAAGCGCTGCAACGCGAGTTAAGGCCGCTCGAATTGAGCCGCGCGCTGGAGCTGCAAACAGCCGGGGCACAAATTCTGGATACGCGCGAACCGGAGGAATTTGCTTCAGCGCATCTCGCAGGAAGCACAAACATCGGGCTGAGCGGACAATATGCGACGTGGGCGGGAACAATTTTGAACCGCGAGAAACCGATTGTGATTATCGCGAATCCGGGACGTGAGACGGAATCGGCGGTGCGACTGGGCCGCATCGGATTTGACAATGTTGCGGGTTATTTGAAGGACGGGATGCAGAGCCTCGCGTCGCGACCGGATTTAACGAAAACTTCAGAACGTTTCAGTCCACCGCTCGCGGCCGAAGTGCTTGCATCGCAACGCGCACCGCAACTTGTGGATGTGCGTACACCAGGGGAACGCGAACAGAAATTCATCGCGGGAAGCGTTGGAATGCCACTTACTCATTTGCTGGAGCGCTCAACCGAATTGGACAAACAACAGTCCGTAGTGATCTATTGCGCCGGCGGCTACCGGTCATCGATCGCGGCCAGTCTGCTGCAGCAAGCAGGCTTTTCGAACGTAAACGAAATCGCCGGCGGTCTCGCGGCGTGGGAATTGGCCAAGCTGCCTGTGCTTATGAATGGCGCTCGAGTTTGACGTCTCCGCGGACTCCTTGAAGGGACCACAGTGCGAAGACGCAAAAAAAGATTATGTGTGTAAGGGATTGAAAAATATGGCGCGCCCGGGGAGGCTCGAACTCCCGACCCTCTGCTTAGAAGTCGCTTGAGCACTTTTATCAAAACTTGCCGGAGTGGGCGAAAAGCAGAGGAGAATCAGCAAGTTGTGACAACTTCTGATCAACTACTTGCTCCTTCTTTATCACTTTTATGCAGGCTTTTTCTCACGATTTGTCACAATTAGTATTACGTTTTTATGACGGTAAATCCTGTGCGCGCCAGCATCGCGATCATGCCCGAACGCGCCGGGCAGCCAATCGCGAAAAGCCAGTTTTCGTCTTAATCATTTCCGCCCTAATCAAGGAGCCACATCATCAAAGTAAGTCGTCGCCAGTTGTTGAAGAACGCGCAATCGTCTCGGGAGCTCCGTGGTTCGACGTATCGTGGCCCTCGAGCAGAAGATTGTTCGCACAAGATGTTTCTCTGAACTTACCATCCGCATGAACAGCGATTCTGATGTTTGAGTGACGTGGACTGGATGGATACCGGCAAACGCGGTCGTATTGACTGGTTTGGTTACCTTCCGGCTGGCCGGCAACTCGGAAATTGCAGAACGAGTTCTCGCAATGTTGGCCAGACAATGCCATCCGCGCTCACAAAAGACGGTGCCATCTTAGGGGTTCACCCCATAGATTCCTTGTTTGTCGGAACTGGGTAACGGCAGCGCGGAGTCCGGGTCTGGTTCGACGGCCAGCTGAAGCCTCATTTTCAAAATGTTTCCCTTGGTGTCTTGCGTGTTTATGGTGAGCGGGAATTCGACTTCATCTCCGAATGGCGGCTTCACCGAAGGCGATTCCTCCTCTAATTGCCAACCAGTGGTTGGATGGCGGTGACCACGAAATGCCCGAACGCATCTCGCCTTGTTATCAACCACTCTGATGGCGATGGGAGCTGTCATCTTGCGCCGTTCGACCATTCGCCATAGCCGATCGAGTCCGTCATACGTCTCCAATTCGCAGGTGACCATGTCGGTCAACTCAGGGAGAACGATCGTAAAATCATCGATTCTTTGCGGCATTTCTACAGCTCTCCCCTTCGGCAGGATTACCGGCGCCCAAAATCTGCTACCGAAGATTTTCCAGTGCTGTCAACAATTATTTCGTTTCTAATCTTGCATCGACGGCCGATTTTCCCGCACGAAAATGGAGAGGGTCTCTCAGGCTTTGCAATTCTCGGTAGTAGTAAAGTGGAGTAGGCCGTTTTCCATTGAACCTCAGCTTTTTTAAGAGCTCTATTTCTTCCTTCGAAGCACTCCCGCTGAGGAAACTGTCCTTAAGGAATTCGGTGAACCCCGGCTCTATCTCTAGTTGAAGAGGTTCCCTTTCAACGAACTCAAATCTCATGGGATCGCCTGAGGCTATTCTCCGATTTAAAACAATCTCCATACCAAAGCTCGTCAGATCGATGTCCCAGGACTCAATCAGTGGATCCAAGAAGGAGACACAGTTTTCAGGCGACAAACTGAACACGTCCGTATCCAAGAACTCAAGAAGGGTAACCCGTGTTTCCTCATAGCTTCGGGCCGCGAGTCGAGCCACCAAGTGGAGCCAGTTTTCACTGTTCAATTCTTCTTTGGCGACTTTCTTGATCACGTCCAAAAGCTTTTGCGTAATGAGACGTTCGAGTTCGCCGAAGGGCTGCTTCTCAAAAATCTCGCGGACCTGTACTTGTTTGTCGGGCACGCACTTGCGGAGGATCAATTCTCGAATTTCCGCAAACATCGGAGCGGGCGGACCCGCCAAGTCTCTCTTCAGCTCTTCTCGACGCTGGAGCTCTGCCAGCTTGGAAAGTCTATCGCTCGGAAGCTTCAAAAACTTCGCCATTTTCTGATAGATGTCTGTTCGGTCAGGCGCGGGGGGCAGCTTCTTGCGAGTCAGCAGCTGTGAAATATAGGAGTCGGTGACTTCGGCGGCCCTCGCTAGGTCTTTCTGCTCGAGCCCCAACTCTTCCAAACGTCGTTTGATCACCAGGCAAACGTCCACAGGACCTCCACGCAAATTAACAATGCGAGTTAACTACAAAAATAGTCTCCGAATTTAGTTGACACGTCAAGTAAATTAACTAATGATGGTTAATAGCCGAAGAAGCCTTCATTCGTGGATTGAACTAATACTGGTTATCTGAAGGACCCTTTGGCATCGAGAAGTAAGGAGGCTGTCATGTTTGCACGCAGAGTTTATATGCATCTGAAGCCCAATGCCGTTGCGGAGCTCACGCAGAAGTTGGAGAAGGACGTCCTTCCTCTGCTTCGAAAGCAGAAAGGATTCCAGGACGAAATCACGTTTGTCGGCCAAGGCGGCGGGGAAGCCTTCGCCATCAGTTTGTGGGATACACGGGAGAGTGCCGAGGCTTACAACCGCGGAACGTACCCAGAAGTGACGAAGCTCCTCGCGTCGATGGTCGAGGGAGCCCCTCAAGTTGAAACCTTTGATGTCATAAACTCGACGTTCCACAAGATCGCGGCTGCCGTAGCGGCCTAAGGCACGCACGTCATTCGTTCGAAGGGGGCAGGCTAAGTGCCGCCCCCTCAAGTGGTAAGGCGATGGAAACACAAGAGCATGCGAGATTTCCAATGTTTGCCAAAATTAGGAAACAAACCGAGGACGCGCCGCTACGGGAAGAGCTCCTATGCGGGGAAGCAAACTTCCGCACCTTAGCTGAAGCTATTGCGTGCGCGGTATTCATTAGTCAAGGCGAGCGGATGCACTATGTGAATCATGCCGCCGAGACTATCACCGGATACACACGAGAAGAGCTTTTGTCCATGACCTTCTGGGATTTAGTCCATCCTGATTGTCGAGAACTGGACTTAAATCGAGAGGGCGCGCGACATGGGGACGCCGAGCGGAAGGGGGTCAAGATTCTCACGAAGGACGGCGACGAGCGGTGGCTCGATATCAGTATAACGACGATTGAATTTGATGGAATGCTGGCCGGTCTGGTTTCCGCTTTCGATGTCACTGAACGCAAACTCGCAGAAGAGAAGGTACAACTTCTAGCCGTGACTGACCCGCTTACCGGTCTAGGGAACTACCGCCGGCTCGCCGAGGCGCTCGACGCAGAGGTCAAACGCACGGGGCGCACCGGACGACCGTTTGCAGTTCTACTGCTCGACCTGGATCAGTTGAAGAAGATCAACGACCGCTACGGCCACTTGATCGGTAGCCAGGCACTGTGCCGTTTCGCCGATGTTCTCCGCGTCGATTGTCGAGCTATCGACACAGCCGCGAGATACGGGGGAGATGAATTTGTCGTCATTCTGCCCGAGACAACGGCGGTGGGAGCAAAGCTTGTTGCATCACGTATCCGTGGCCGGTTAGCCGCGGATAGTCTCGAGCCACGGCTTTCCGCGAGCATTGGCGCGGCTGTCTATCCCCAGGACGGCGAAACAATTGAGGCCCTGCTTCGCACGGCAGACCGCGAGTTGTACGGGATGAAGCCGGTGTGAGGAAGAACCCACTCTGTTAGTTTGCAGCCTTGGAAGTGCATCGGGGCCGGTAAGTTCACAACAGATTTTGTCGAAGAAGAGAGACCAAGTGTAATCGACTCGCCGGAAGGTAAGTCTAGAATTCGGCAAAAGGAGAAATGTATGTACTTGCTTGCATGGATTGTCATTGGGGCGGTGGTTGGCTGGGGAGCTGGAAGAGTTTTTCAAGGCAATGGTTATGGTCCGCTTATGGACATCCTCATGGGTATTGGTGGCGCCGTAGTAGGCGGGTTCACGATGAGCTTTGCAGGCCTTGGCGGTTACGGTGGAACGATCATCACAACCCTGGTTGCGATGATTGGTGCAGTCCTTCTAACTGGCATCGCCGCTTACGTGAACGGCCGAAGGATTTTCGCACATCAGCTGTCATAGTCGGCCCACGAAACATGCAGCAGGGAGGCATGCAAGTTCGCACACTGAGGCATTCGAGCCGGTAGACGCAGGTCCACGTCACCGGCAACCGATGTGCCCGTATTCAAGCGTGAGATGAGACCACAAAGCAATATACGGTTCCAATTTCAAGTTCCTAGGAATTTGCTGGAGATATGAAAATGAAAACGATGCGCACTTCAATTCTTTGTTTGGTTGTTCTGCTTCTTTGGGCGCCACTGCTTCGTGCACAGGATCTTTCCAAGTATCGGCACTTTACCATGGGAATGAGCCTGACCACGGTGTTGAAACACACGGACCAAAGGATGACCGATGTGAAGGTGATTCACGGTCGTCCGGCGATGATTCAGGAGCTGGAATGGTGGCCGCCGAACCTGCCCGGGAGTTCATTCCAATCGGATACGGTCAAACAGATTCTTTTCTCTTTCTACAACGGCGAACTCTACAAAATCTCCGTAACTTATGATCCACCTTCCACGCAAGGACTCACCGAGGAAGATATGGTGAAGTCCATTTCGGCGAAGTACGGTCCGGCCACAATTGTCGCGCCTGAGATCGATTCAGCCGCTGGCCCCAGATTTAACACCAAGCAAACGAGCGTCGCGTCTTGGGAGGATGTGCAATATTCCGTCAATCTTGTCCGTTCTTCTTTCAGCGACGTCTTAGGTTTGGTCGTTTTGTCGAGGCGGGTAAATACGGAAGCCGAACTCGCCACTAGGGAGGCGGTGAAACTCGACGAGCAAGAGGGCCCAAAACGGGAGGCCGACCGCCAGAAAAAACAAACGGATGATCTAGAAGTAGCGCGGCAGAAAAATCGAAAGATTTTTCGCCCGTAGTGTTGGCCCAGAGCCGCAAAAGGTTGATTGTTCGAGTTTTGGAATGGATTAAATGGAGATCAAAAAAATGACTGTCAATATCACTCCCCTGCATGACCGCGTCCTCGTACGAAGGTTAGAAGAGAAAGAAACCGCGAAAGGCGGGATCATTATCCCTGATACGGCGAAAGAAAAACCGCATGAGGGCGAAGTAATGGCCATCGGAGCCGGCAAGATCGAAAAAGGCCATCGCGTCCCACTCGATGTGAAGGTAGGTGACCGGATCTTGTTCGGCAAATACACGGGCAACGACATCAAGATCGACGACCAGGAGTACCTGATCCTCCGTGAGGAGGAAATCCTGGTGAAAGTCAGCGGAATCGCCAAAGCGGCATCCGGCAAGAAGTAGGTTTCACCCGAACCGAAGATTTCGGACGGGCAGAACTGTTCAATCACCCGGGAGGGTGACGTCTAATGGCAAAACAAATTGTAACCGGTGAGAATTCACGTCAAGCGATTTTGCGCGGCGTCAACATTCTGGCTGACGCCGTGAAGATCACGCTCGGTCCGAAGGGGCGTAATGCGGTGATCGAGAAGAAATTCGGGGCACCCATCATCACAAAAGACGGTGTGACAGTGGCAAAGGAGATCGAGTTGCAGGACCCGCTCGAGAACATGGGTGCACAAATGGTGCGTGAGGTTGCGTCCAAGACCTCCGATGTGGCTGGCGATGGCACCACCACCGCGACTGTGCTGGCGCAAGCAATCTTCCGTGAGGGTGTACGAACGGTAGCTGCGGGGGCGAGCCCGATGGCGCTCAAACGCGGCATCGATAGGGCGGTCGAAGTTGCCGCGGCAGAGATCAAGAGGCTCTCCCGCGAGGTGAAGGGCGACATGATCGCGCAGGTCGGGACCATCAGTGCCAACACCGACAAGCAGGTTGGCAGCATCATCGCCGAAGCGATGAAGAAGGTGGGCAAGGATGGCGTCATCACCGTCGAGGAATCCAAGACGATGGAGACCACCCTCGAAGTAGTCGAAGGTATGCAGTTCGACCGCGGCTACCTTTCGCCTTATTTCGTCACCGATCCGGAACGGATGGAATGCGTGCTGGATGACGCATATATTTTGATCCACGAGAAGAAAATCAGCTCGATGAAAGATCTGCTGCCTTTGCTCGAACAGACGGCGAAGCTGAGCAAGCCATTGCTGATTATTGCTGAAGAAGTTGAGGGCGAGGCCTTGGCCACGCTGGTGGTCAATAAGCTGCGCGGCACGCTGCAGTGCGCGGCGGTGAAAGCCCCGGGCTTCGGCGACCGCCGCAAGGCCATGCTTGAGGACATTGCCATTCTCACCGGTGGGAAGGCCATCACAGAGGATCTGGGCATAAAACTAGAGAACGTAAAGATTGAGGACCTGGGCCACGCCAAGAAAGTGTCTATCGACAAGGACAACACGACGATCGTCGCCGGCGCCGGCAAGGCCGGCGAGATCGAAGGCCGAATCAAGCAGCTCCGTGTGCAGATCGAAGAGACCACCTCGGATTACGACAAGGAAAAGCTCCAGGAGCGTCTTGCCAAACTGGTTGGCGGCGTCGCCGTAATCAAGGTAGGCGCGGCAACTGAGACCGAGTTGAAAGAGAAAAAGGCTCGCGTCGAGGACGCCATGCACGCCACCCGTGCGGCAGTTGAGGAAGGCATTGTCTCGGGCGGGGGCACTGCTCTCCTGCGCTGCTTGCCGGCCCTAGAGAAGCTCAAACTCCACGACGATGAAGCCATTGGGGTGAACATCGTAAAGCGTGCGCTCGAAGAACCCATTCGTCAGATTGCCCAGAACGCCGGGCACGAAGGCGCGTTAGTCGTTGGACGCGTGCGCGAATCGAAGGATGAGCACTTCGGCTTCAACGCAGAGACTGGTGAGTTCGGCGACCTGGTCAAGGCCGGTGTGATTGATCCGGCGAAGGTCACCCGTCTCGCACTCCAGAACGCTGCGTCCATCGTCTCGCTGATGCTAACAACCGAAGTCCTGATCGCCGACGCTAAGGGAGAGGAAAAGATGGCCGTGGCAGCCGGTGCAGGCGGCTACGGCGGCGGTTACTAAGGCCATCAGTTCCCGT
>Ga0137403_10004516_pt1 | contig 16407 bp, 15 predicted proteins | sample CZOMad2_1_16fung_FD_122057 | JGI IMG/M metagenome (GOLD analysis project Ga0137403, IMG submission 122057) | Vadose zone soil fungal communities from Angelo Coast Range Reserve, California, USA - CZOMad2_1_16fungal (Hybrid Assembly) | ecosystem: Environmental > Terrestrial > Soil > Vadose zone...
AATGTCGCCAACATCCAGATAGCTCACCTTCGCGTCGCCCATGGCCACGTAAAACGCTCCCTGCGCTCGAATGCTGGAAGCATTGTAAGTAACGATATTCTGCAGAAACCCGTTGGGCCGCAGGATCGTGTAGCTCATCCCTGTTTCCTTGAGCTTGTCTTCCACCTTGCGGTGCCAGCTCGGAAATGACTTTGCGTAATCTCCCGCTCCCAGCGCGGAATTCAGCACCACGTGCTTCACGCCGGACTCCTTACAGACATTCAGCGCATTGCTCTCCAGTTCGACGAGTTGAGGAATCGGAGAACACACGACATAAACGGAGGTCACGCCGTCCAAAGCCTCACGAAGACTCTGCTTGTCCGAATAATCTGCCAGCACGGGCTCGCATCCCGAGGGCGCCTTCGCGGCTTCCTCCCTCGACCTGTACATGGCGCGGACCTTGGACTCCTTCCCAATCGCTTCCTGCAAAACCGTCTTGCCAACGCTTCCGCTGGCGCCAGTGATAAGAATCATTTTCCCCACCTGCTTTCTGAAGCCCGCCGCCGGCCGAATTCAAGCCGGCTCATGCAAGCCGAATGCTCTCAGGGCATGGTATAACGGCTCTTTACCGCAGTGAAGTACGCACAAATTTGTAAGCTCGGAGTCCTGTATGAAGGCCCACCCTAGCTGTCCCGTTCAAGCGGCCATCAACGTCCTGAGCGGCAAGTGGAAAGTCCAGGCGGTCTGGCGTCTTTCTTTCGGGCCCCGGCGTTTCGCCGAACTCCGCAATCTCCTGCGGGGCGTCAGCGAAAAAGTTCTCGCCGCGCAGCTCCGTGAATTGCAGAGGGACGGTGTCGTCAACCGAACAGCCGCGCTCTCCTCTCCCCCGAAGGTCAGCTATTCGCTAAGCCGCTCCGGTGAGGCATTGATCCCGCTCCTGGAAGGCCTTTGCGACTGGGGCTCCAAACAGTTTGGGATCAAACCAAATCTGCCGCGGAATCCACGGGCGGGTGCCACTCCCTATGGGTGAACGTCACTCTCGCCGGGTTGTGTCCCATGCGCCGATGGCGTTGTGGAGACAGGAGGAAGAAAGATGACCAAGCCCCGGACAGTTCTTATTTTGTTGCTTGGTTGCGGCCTCGCGGCGCTTGGGTCACTCTCGGCGCAGCAAAAGAATGCATACCGGGCCGGTTGGATCAGCGACGAGGCTTGCGGGGCCGAACACACGAAGCCGGGCCGCGCGGATTGCGTGCAGAAATGCTGGCGTGGAGGCGCTTCGGTGGGGCACCCGGAATGGAAACTCCAACGAGCTGTTTTTGTGGCAGACGATGATCACGCCATCTGGATTGTCGAAAATCCTGAAGCCGTGAGAGACTTCCCTGCCGCGCATGTGGCGGTGGCCGGACAGTTCGATTCTGCGAAGAAGACGGTTCACGTCGAGAAAATCACGCCCGCTGCGGAGTAGCGCGGTTCAACATCAAGCCTCAGGCTTTTCAGCGCGTTCCCGCTCCATTCGAAAGATTATTTGTTAGGGCCCGCGGGCGGACCTTGGAGACGGAACGTCCTCGGGCATCCAGAAAAGAGAAGGAGGACAGACAAGAATGTCTGTCCTACAAATAGAGAATGGGACAGACAGGAATGTCTGTCCCACAAATAGAGGTTGAACCAGCAGTTTTACTGTTTGTCGGAGACAACGACATTGAGTACGTCGTGTCCCTCCGCGTCCTTGCCCTTGAAGGTCGAAGTGCGCGTTTTTCCGTAATTGGAGACCTGCGAAGTCACGGTCATCACCACCTGGCCGCCCTTCTTCATCGTGGACTCGATCGTGTTGGCATCAATGCGCTTTACCGAGACGGTGTCGGCGTTGGGGAGGCCGGTGACTTGGTAGTCCTTGCCGTCGAATTTTGCGTCATACTGAACATGAGACGGACTTCCGTCGGCATTGACGATCTCGGCATCGATCTTGACGCCCTTCTCGTCAGCTTCGACTTTTATGGTGGAACTCTTCGGCGCCGGCCCCGGGCTGTATTTCGACTTGGCTGGATTCATCTTCCAGGTTCCGGAATGTTGATCGGCAGCTGCGGCTGTAACGGCCAGAGCGAGAGACACGAGCAGCAGAGCCGTTGTGAAAGCAGCAAACCTGTTGGTTCGCATGATTTGTCCTCCGTGTGGGAATTTTTGGGATTAGCCGACTGGTGTAGACGTTATGCGCGGAAATCCGCAGAAAGTCCAGAGGATTCTTCTTGCGGAGCTCCACGGGCCTGGGGCGAATGCGAAGGGGAGCCGAGGCCGGCTAAGGACGACCGAAAAGTTGGCGAATTGAATTCGGCGCCACGGATGGAAGCTGCGTTAGGCGGTAAGGCGGTCCTGGGTGAGCAGGTGCACGGGGACTTTGCGGAGATCCCACACGATGCCGAACCAGGAGAGGATTTTCAGCGTGTAATAGGTGATGTCAATCTCCCACCAGTAGAAGCCCTGGCGCGCCGAAGCCATGAAGTGATGATGGTTGTTGTGCCAGCCTTCGCCGAGGGTGAGCAACGCGAGCAGCCAGTTGTTTTTGCTGGTATCACTGGTTTCATAGCGGCGTGAACCGAAGAGGTGCGAGAGCGAATTGATGGTGAACGTATCGTGCCAGAGGAGCACGGTGCTCAGGCAGAAGCCCCAGATAAACAGCGGCCATCCGCCGATCAGCCACAGGACCGCCGCAAGCGCTACCGGCGGGATCAAGTGGTACTTGTTCAGCCAGCGCAGCTCGGGAAACTTCGCGAAGTCCGCGATGTATTCGGTGCGCGTGTCGTTGTACTTGTCCGAGATAATCCAGCCGACATGCGACCAGAAAAAGCCGAAAAGCGTGGGCGAATGCAGATCCAGTTCCTGGTCCGAATGCCGGTGATGGTGCCGGTGATGCGCCGCCCACCAGAGCACGCCCTTCTGCGAAGAAGTCATGGCCATGAAGGCGATCACGAATTGAAACACGCGGCTGGTCTTGAACGAGCGATGCGAAAAATAGCGGTGATAGCCCGCCGTCACGAAGAACATGCGCACGAACAGCAGCGCCAGGCAGGCGACCACGTAATACCAGTGAAACGGCATGAAAAAGATCAGCAGCGAGGCGATGTGCACGAGCGCAAACGGCAGCGAGAGAAGAAGCGAAATCCGCGAGCCGTTCGGCAGCGGTATGGATAAATAGCGAGAAGCTGAAGCCATCCGGCAAAATCCTTTGCGTCCAGTTGGGGACGTTCGATAAGTGCGATTTCCGCGAGCGCAAGAGGTCCGGCCAGGACATCACGCCACGAATCTACAATTTCAGTGTACGGGCGCGTTGAGGAACGGTCAAGCGCGGTAAGGTACAGGTTACATAACCTTCGATGTCCGAAAGGACGGGTCCGTTGTGAGCATTCTTTAATGTTTTTCACGGGCGCCGCAGCTTGCCGAGTGTGCAACGCCGCGCAAGGACGGTTTGGCTGGAGTATGCTATCGTCCCTTTGCCTCATAACGTCAGGAGCATCAGCTCCGATGCCGCATCGGAGCGCACAGAAAAATGCCGGAACGCCCCGTACTCGTTGGTCTCATCCCGCAAACCGTCGTGCTGGACGACGGCGACCAGGTCTCCTGGATCTCCGACGCCGGCAATCTGCGCGTCGAATTTGACGTGAACCGCTGTCCCTTTTCGTCGAATGTTTTTCAAGCGCCAGCCGGTATGCGCCTGCTCAGCGGCCCGCCACGTCCCGGCGGCAAAGCGGCCACGTACAAGTACAAGCTGTGGCTGAACGATCAACTCGTCGGACACGGCGAAGTCATCCTCCGCGAAAAATAGTCCGCGGGAAACAAGCCCTGCTATTCTTTCGCTGCCGCGCGATAGCCGGCTTTTTTCGCGTCGGCTTCGGTCATGTACTTCCCGTGCTTGGTCTTGCCGTACCAGTGCGTGCCGGGTTTGTGATAGATGCCTGAATCGGTGTTCACCCAGACCACGCCGCCACCATTTGCCGCGCGTGTCTGCGGTGCCATGGCTGGCTTGGAGGCAGGCGTGCCGCTGCCCGGCGCGCTCGCGGGAGTGGTTGCGGTTGGTGCCGCTGGTTTGCTTGCCGATGCAGTTGAAGGGGATGGAGTCTCGGGCGGAGTTTGCGCTGCATCGCCGGTCTGCTTTGGCTTCTTATCTTTCTTGGTGGTATTCGAATCGGCCTTGGTGGGATCGCCAGCCTGCTGCGGCGCTTGTGCCCGCACCGTGACGCTACCGGCAACGAACAGCAGGGTTGCGAGCAGAACGCGGCAAGCAGTCTTCATGATTCGCAGTTTCTAGCCGCCAGCGACCACGGTGCGAGGCACTTCGACGGATTCGGCAAGGCCGCGGCGCATCGGCCCCAGGACAAAGGCGGGAACCTGGCGCTCCGGAGCCAGAGATACGCTGGTGGCCTTTCTCGGAAATTCGGTACGGCGGTCGAGCTTCAAACCCGCATCCTTGAGAAACTCAGCCGAAAAGCCCATGTCCTCTGCGCGGTCCACGCCCCAGAACCACAGCTTCTCTTCCTGGCGCTGCAGGAAATCCAAGCCCTCCTCGAGCTTCTTCATGGCGCGGTCAAAGGAGCTGGCGAGAAAAAAGACGCCGAGGGTCCAGGCGTGGCGGGGGTAGTGCACCTGCACGCGAACACAATACTTGCCGGCCTGGTTGCGCTCGATGCTGCAGCGGTAGTCGTTTCGAATGGAGGAAGTGCGGGTAGCCATGTGCGTCTTCACCGATCTCAAGAGTCCTGAAACTGGATTGTCCCTGGGCCCTAGTTCTTAAGTTCTTTCGAATTCGGGTCGTAGTTCCCGAGCCCAGCCACGCCTTGCGGCTGTCTCCTGGGGTCCGAATCCTGGCGATTGGGAACACCAATAGAGTAACGGGGTGCAAGCGGAAAGACAAGGGGGCCTTCCCAATCAGGTAAAGCATTCATTTTGTGCAACTTAGATTAGCTAGAAGTACCAAAGCCCTTCAGTTTTTCCGGCATCAGCTTGAGCTTGCCTTCCTGCTTTAGCCGGTCTTCGAGAGCGGTTTTGAAGGATTCGAAAGCCAAGTTGCGCTTCGATTGCAGCACGCTCTCTGTCAATTCTTTCTTCTGCTTTTCGAAATCGGCCGGATTGGGCTCTTGCTTCTCGGCCACCCGGTAAACCAGCCAATTCTGGCCAAGGTTCAGGGGAGCACCGACGCCACCAGCCTTCAGATTGAAGGCCGCGCCAAGCTGTTTGCCGCTCGCAGCACCGGGAATGGAACCGTCGCGAGCCAGCAGATCGCTGGTCTTGGGCTCGAGTCCGAGAGCTTTTGCCGCGACGTCGAATTTCTCACCGGCCTTGGCGCGTTTGACAAGCTCTTCGGCCTTGTTGCGGGCAAGCTCGGCTGCTTTTTCGCGTTTCAGTTCGGTGATGATCTTGTCGCGGACTTCGTCGAGAGTGGCCTGATGCGCGGGCAGAACGGTTTTCAGGGATAGAACGACGTAGCCGCGGTCCGTTCGAATGGGAAGGCTCAGTTCTCCCGCACGCAGGCGGAAGATGGCATCCTTCACATCGGGGGAATTGCCGAGCTCGAGCAACGGATCCGTCGCGCCGACGGGCCGTGTCTCACCGAGGATGAGTTTGTACTGATTCGCGAGATCGTCGAGAGAGGTCTTGTTGGATTTGCGGATCGCGGCGGACATTTGATCCGCGATATCACTTGCTTGTTTGTCCGCTTGATCGAGCATGAGCTTTGGACGCAATGATTCCTTCACCTCTTCGAATGGCTTGGTATGAGCCGTTTCTTTTTCCATCACCTTGATGATGTGAAAGCCATACTGCGTCTTGACCAAATCTGAAATCTGACCCTTTTGCAGACTGAACGCGGCTTTTTCGAACTCCGGTACCGTTTGTCCTTGAACGAGCCAGCCGAGGTCGCCGCCTTTGTCTTTTGTTCCCGGATCCTCGGAATACTTCTTCGCGAGGTCCTCAAACTTTGCGCCCTTCTTCACCTGACTCAGGATGTCTTCCGCTTTCTTCTTGATTTCCTCGACTTCCGCATCCGTTTTTCCAACGGTCATCAGCAAAATGTGTTCGACGTGAACGCGGTTGGGCACCTGGTACTGCTGAATGTTCTGCTGGTATTGAACTTTGAGCTGGTCGTCCGAAATCTGGAGATTTTGCCGGACTTGATTCACATCCACCAAGGCATAACGCACTACGCGCTTTTCCGGTACTTGGTACTTTGATTTATTTTTTTCGAAGTAAGCTTTGATCTCGGCTTCGTCCGGAGTGATTTTCGCTTCCAGTTCCTCGGGCTTGATAAGCGCATAGTCCAGCTTCACCTTTTCATTTTTGTAGCGAAACTCATCCTGCAGCTCAGCGGGACCCACGCTGATGCCGTCGGTGACGAGCTTCCGGAATTTTTCCTCGAGCAGGCCCTGACGGATCAGCTCTTCGAACTCCGCCACCGGCTTTTGGTACCGAAGCTGCACTTCCGCCGCATAGCGGTCCATGCCAACAAAAGTGCCGCCATTGAAAGCGGTGGGAACAATCAGGCGGATGCGGTCGGCGCGCTCCTGATCGGAGACGGTAATACCGAGGCGCTTGGCTTCGTACTCAATCTCCTTTTGGAAGACAAGATCCTGCAAGATTTCCAGAGCCAGGCGCGATTCGAAGAACTTGGGAATCTGGCGTTGTTGCTCGATTTCATTGACCTTCTGGCGCACCTCCTGGAGGCTGATCGAATGGTCGCCAATCTTAGCGACGGTATCGGTGGCGACCTCGCCGGTTCCGGGGGTCGTCGGAACAAGATACAAGAGCATGCTGCCGCCGAGGAGCAGAACGACCGCTCCCAGGAGAATCCGGGATCCTGTTTTCCTATTGTCAGTTGCGCCAGCCATCCGATGCGTCTCCCGAGTCAGTGAACAAACTTCATATTATAGGAGATACGGGCGCGCGCCTCAAATGCAATCGTCAGGGGAGAGTGGCTCGGGTCATCGTCTGCGAATTTCACGGATCCGACCCATGAACAAACCAAGCTTTTTCATCAGAGCAATGGATTGAAAGTATGCAGGGAGATGAACCTGTACAATGGAGCAGGCGAAGAGCAGCTGACCTTTTGTGTTCATCCGCTATTTGCAGTTTGACTACGGGCTGAAGTGCAATGTGGGCATGGGCGAACCGCTGTGTTAGATTGAAAAATTGGAGCGCGCAGAGCGCAATCGCCCGTGACAACACAAACACCCATTGATCCGCGACACGCACCGGCCCACCAGAAGACGCCGCACGTCGAAGTGTACTGGAAAGCAGTCACGTATAAGACGGTGATCGTTTGTATCCTCGTGGCCCTTGCGATCATCGGCGGATTTGTGCTCCTGGCGAAACCCGACTTGTATTCGATGGTGATCAAGAAACTCAATGATAAAGTCAGCGGGCCGGACGGTGAAACGCTCACCGCGGATCAGAAACACGCCAAGTTCGTCAACCTGGACGGCAGAGTGCAGGTGAAAAAAGTAAATTCGGTGAAATGGGTGGAAGCGGACTTTCGCACGGTGCTTGATAAAGGCGACCTCGTGCAAACGGGGTCCGACGCGAACGCGCGGATCACATTTGCTGACGGCACGATTTACACGGTGAAACCAGACACCCTTGTGACTGTTGAAGAAAACAATACGGAAAGCAACAAACCGACCAGCGTGGCAGTGAGCATCAACCACGGCCAAGTCGATTTAAGGACGCCGAACTGGAGTTCGCCCGATTCGAAGGCCGGGGTCAGCACCGAGGACGTCAATGCGCAACTGCGCTCCAACAGCCGCGCGGCGGTAAAATCAGATCCAGAGAAGAGGGAAAGCGAGATTTTGGTTTCCAGCGGAAGTGCGCAGGTGCAGCGCGGCCAGGAGAAGATCGATCTGGCGCCGTTCGAAAAACTTACAATTCCCAACGGCGGCACGATTCAAAAATCAATCGTGCTGGCGCCTCCAGATCTTGTGGAGCCGCTAAACCTGGCGCCTATCGTTGCGGAGAGTCCGAAGCTTTTTCCGGTGCATTTCGAATGGAAAGCGGTGCCGACCGCGGCGTCCTACACGCTGCGGGTGAGCACGACGGCGATGTTCACGAAAACAGTGAAGGAAGCCAAAGTAAGCGGAACGTCGGCGGACATCAGCGGGCTTGATTCAGGCGAATACTTCTGGAACGTGACGGCCACGGACGGCAAAAAGCAAAACAGCGACGTGAGCGAGAGTTTCAAATTTACGCTGGTCGCGCAGGGCAAGTCCCAGGCGATGGTCCTCGAAATTGACGGCACGCAACTGCACGGACACGTGGCAGAAATCGTGGGCCGGACGGAACCCGGGGCGGCACTGATTGTGAACGGCCAGTCCGTGCCGAATATTTCGCCCGATGGCACGTTCCGGCATTTCACGGAGCAGCTCGATCCGGGCCAGCACACGATTTCGATCATTGGGTCGAATCGCCGGGGTGGAACGGCGATGAAGCAGGTGTCCATCGTGGTTCCGAAGTAAGATTTCCGAAGAAGGACGCCAGCGCCTTTGCGCTTGTGGTGGTGTCCGGAGACAATAGTTGATCGGGCTGGCCGAACCGGGGCCAGCGCTATTGCCGGCCGGACAGCGGAGCGAGTTTCTCCGCAGGGGGATGTGGGGATGAACAAGAACGGTTACAACATGAGGTCGGTGTTCAGTCTGTTTTCTTCCGACCTGGCGATCGATCTGGGCACCGCGAACACGCTGGTGTTCGCGCACGGCAAAGGGATCGTCGTGAACGAGCCTTCGATCGTGGCCATCAACAAATCCACCGGAGAAGTGGTGGCCGTGGGGCGCGAAGCAAAAGAGATGCTCGGGCGCACGCCGGGCAACGTAGTGGCCATCAAGCCGATGAAAGACGGCGTGATCGCGGATTTCAAAGTCACTGAAAAAATGCTGACGTATTTTATTCAGAAAGCGCACAACCGGCGCGTGCTGGTGCATCCGCGGATTGTCATTGGCGTGCCGAGCGAAATTACGCCGGTAGAAAAGCGCGCCGTGCAGGACTCCGCGTACCGCGCGCGGGCCAGCGAAGTTTTCCTCGTCGAACAGGCCATGGCCGCGGCAATTGGCGCGGGCCTGCCGATCGAAGAACCGTCCGGTAACATGGTCGTGGACATTGGCGGCGGCACGACGGACATCGCGGTCATTTCGATGAGCGGCATCGTGTACTCGCGCTCGGTGCGCGTGGCCGGCAACGAGATGGACGAAGCGGTGATGCAATACCTGAAGCGCAAGTACAACCTGCTGGTCGGCGAACGCACCGCGGAACAGATCAAGATGGAGATTGGCTCGGCGTATCCGCTGGAAAAACCGTTGACGATGGAAGTGAAGGGGCGGAACCTGATCGAAGGAGTGCCGCGCACGGTGACGATCGACGACAGCGAAATCCGCGAAGCCTTGAGCGAATGCGTGGCGACGATTTTGAATGCGGTGCGCGTGGCCCTGGAGCGCACGCCTCCGGAACTTTCCGCGGACATCAGCGACCGCGGCATCGTGCTGACGGGCGGCGGCGCGCTGCTGAAAAATCTGGACAAGCGCATCCGCGAAGAGACCGGTCTGCCAGTTTCGATTGCGGATGATCCGCTGGCGTCGGTGGTGCTGGGCACGGGAAAAATGCTGAGCGACTTCAAATTGCTGCGGCAGGTTTGCATCGACTAGCAAAAGCGTTTTTGTTCTTGGATTTTGGATTTCGGGATCTTGAATATTGGGCTGGGCAGTATTTTTTTGCAGGACGCTCGCGCCCAAACGTTTCGCGACACCGTGTGCGAACTGAAAACTAAAAATTGCAATGCGAGCGACCAGCCACTAGTCACCCGGCGCTCACAAAAAATTACGAGAGTATCTTCCAAATGGTTGCCATTCCCTCTCGCCACAAATCGCTGGTGCTGCTCGCGGGAGTCATCCTGCTGCAGGTAGTTTTACTGGCCGTGCAGATCAAGCGCGATTCACAGGGGCGATTGATTCGCGTTTGGACGGTTGGCGCAATTTCTCCTTTTCAGCGCGCGGGCGCGCATGGCGTGGGAAGCATTCGCGGGATCTGGAACCGCTATTTTGCGCTGCAAAATACCTCGCGGGACAACGAGCAGCTCCGGCGAGAAAATGACGCGCTCAAGCTGCAGGTTACGCAACTGCAAAGCAAAGCCGCCGAAGCCGACCGCCTCGCGGACCTTCTTAACTTCAGGAAATTGCACATGGATGTTCCGATGGTGGGCGCACGCGTGATCGGCGCCAGTCCGGGCACGGCCAGCGTGACGATCGACATCGATCGCGGCCAGCGTGACGGCATCAAGCGAAACATGGGAGTCATCACCCCGGATGGCGTGGTCGGCAAAGTCATCGAATCGTATGCGAATACCGCGCAGGTTCTTCTTCTCACCGATAAAGACAGCGGGGTCGGCGCCTTGCTCGCGGATTCCCGCACTCAGCACCCAGTCGGCGGCACGGGCGAGCCACTGCTCGTCCTGAAGTATGTTCCCAATGATGACAACGTGAATAACGGCGAGCGCGTGGTGACCAGCGGGATGGACCGAATCTTTCCCCGCGACCTTCCCGTCGGCACCATTGTGGAAATCAAACCGGGCAATCCGTTCAAGCAGATTCGCGTGCGGCCCGCGGCCAATCTCGAGCGATTGGAAGAAGTCATCGTGCTGCTGACGCTCCATCCACTGGAATTGAGGACGGAATCAGAACCCGCGAGCCGGCAAACTCCGGCGGCAAACGCGGCTGGCCAGGCTCCGCTAGCGAGACCATGAACGACACTTACGATCTTCGCAGCAGCGAATCGCACATTGAGGTGCATAAGTTCCGGACGGGCGCAATTATTGGCAGCCTGCTCCTTGTCTTGTTCTTGCAGGCATTTTTGCCGCTGTATGTGCCGAAGGCGGAGATCCTCGATCTTCCGCTGCTCATCACGATTTATTTTGGATTGAGCCGGCGCAATCCTTCGACGGGACTGCTGCTGGGGATGGCGATTGGCCTGGCGCAGGACAGTTTGAGCGGGCCGACCGTGCCGCTCGGACTCTATGGCATTGCGAAAACGATCATCGGGTATCTCGCGTCATCGATCGGAGCACGGCTGGACACCGAGCATCCGGCGGCGCGCTTCGCCCTGACGACGGTTTTCTTCGTGGCGCATCAAGGATTGATTGCTCTCACGCGGCGGATTCTTCTGGCGCAGCCCGAGCCGTGGTTTAACATGCGACTCTTCGTCGCCGCACTCGTCAATGCGCTCGTCGCCGTTTTTCTCTTTTTGCTGCTCGACCGGCTTCGAAAACGTTAATGGGCGAGCAGAAATTGTTTGAAATCGTCGTAAATGCCGAACATCGGCAAGGATAGTTTGTCGCGCTTCAGGTAGGCGGCGAGACGATCCGGGAGCGGCGGCGCGATGCCGATGGCTTTCCTAACCACTTCGGCGAATTTTGCGGGATGCGCTGTGGCCAGCACCAAACCCTGCGCGGGCTCTGCATGTTCAAGCTTGTAGGCTTCCCAACCCAAAATGCCAACGGCCGTGTGTGGATCGGCGATGTAACTGAAACGATCGTGAATCGCCTTCATCTCCCGCAAAGTTTCATCGTCAGTCGCGCGGTGACCCCAAATTTCCTTCTGCACGTATTCGAGACGATTGCGGCAGAGGTCAAGGAGCCGCGGAAAATTGTTGGGATTGCCCACGTCCATGGCGTTCGAATAGGTTGGCGTCGCGGGCCGAGGATGAAATTCACCGCTGCGCAAATACTCAGGAACAACATCGTTGGCGTTGGTTGAGGCAACAAACTTCGCCACGGGCAAGCCGATGCGTTTGGCAAAAATTCCCGCCGTAAGATTTCCGAAGTTTCCGCTGGGCACGGAAACGATCAGCGGTACGGACGCCACCGGCAACTGGCGGTAGGCGGCAACGTGATAAAACATCTGCGGCAGGAGCCGGCCAATGTTGATGGAGTTTGCGGACGTCAGGAACGCGCGCTTGTTCAGCTCGGCGTCGGAGAAAGCCTGCTTCACGAGGCGCTGGCAATCGTCGAACGTTCCGTCGACCTCCAGCGCGGTGATATTTTCGCCGAGCGTGGTGAATTGTTTTTCCTGGGCCTCGCTGATGCGCTTTGAAGGATAGAGAATCACGACGCGAATTCCGGGCACGCCCAAAAAGCCGTGCGCTACGGCGCTGCCGGTGTCGCCCGAAGTGGCGACGAGGACGGTGAGCGGCCGCGTCTCGCCGCGCACGAAATAGCCCATTAAGCGCGCCATGAAGCGCGCGCCAAAATCCTTGAACGCCAGCGTCGGCCCGTGAAACAACTCCAGAATGTGGAGTCCCGGCGAGAGTGACACTAAGTTTATGGGGAAATTGATCGCCTCGCTGACCACTTGCCAGAGCACTTCTTCCGGAACATCCGGTGCGGCGAAGGGTTTTGCTACGCGGAAGCAAACCTCCGTAAACGGCAGCCGGCGAAACTCTTCCAGCTCCTCCGGCGAATGACGCGCAATCTCGACCGGCATGTACAGACCACCGTCTGGGGCCAGCCCGCGCAGCACGGCCCCGCGCAGCGACGTGAGGGGCGCTTCTCGAGATGTGCTGCGATACCTCACCGGATCTGGCTCATCGGGCGGCTTCGATCTTGCTGTGAATCATTCCCAGAAACGCGGCGGCATCCAGCGAACCATCGCGCAACGAGGCGACTTGCAGGGTGCAGTGCGCAAGCGCTTCATAGCTCTGGCGGCGCGCGGCGATCAGCGCGGGATAACAGCGCGCAGCGGTTTCACGCGGCGATTCCCTGGGCTTCGCTTGAAACGCGCCGCGCCACAATACCGGCTTGGGATCGTTCAAATATCTTTCGATCAAGAGCTGCTGTTCCTGCGTTGTCGCCGCCAAGTACACAATCGTCATTTGCCGCCGTAAGCGCATCAGCAAATTGTTTCCGGCGTGGATGACGCTCCCGGTGGTATCGAGCACCAATGATTTTTCGCGGTGCTTCTCAAGCTCCGTCAGGACTTCGTCGAGGGTGTGAATTTCCTCCGTCAAGTAGTCGGATTCGCGTTGCGCATAGGATGGGCTGTCCGGCCAGCCCATCCACGCAGCGACACCGTTGATGCCCGTGTAGCCACCGGCGGCAAGCCCCGGTGCGAGTTTCTGTTCAATGCAGTCGTCGCAGGAAATTGCGGGAACGCCACTCTCCGCTAACCTCTTTGTCCAGAACGTCTTCCCGGCACCGGACATGCCGATGAGCGCCAAGCGCAGGGGCTTCTCCTTGTTTGTTTCCGCGGTCATATGCGAACTGCCTACGATAGCTTGATACCCGCAGCCCGGCAACAAGTACGACACCACAGTTCGCAAGAAAAACAATGCAAGCCTGGAACCTGTCCTACCGGACGGCTTGCAGCCCTTGCGTGCAAGTGTTACGTTTGAAATGACTTTTGCTGCTTCGCGCAGCGCGAGTCCGGTGGTATTTGGGAGCTCCGGAAGATTTTTTCGCAGCCCAGTTTCGAGGAAATTTTTGACGGACATTTTGAGCGTGACGCCGATGAGGTCGGAGTCCACTTGAAACCCACGCTGTGGATTCTATGTGACGCGAGTTAGTCCGGCCCGTTTAGTCAAACAGGGCCGGACCGGGCGGCAAGCCCTGAAATGAAGTACTCGCGCGCGGGGTTTTTGTGTCGTACTGGTTTCGCAACGACAATCGATTGCCGCAAGGGCGGCTGGCCGTAGCCTCCTACATCATCGTGGGAATGATCGGCGTGTTGCTGCTCGGCTTCTGGAAACTTCAGGTCATTGATGCGGACAAGTACACGTCGATGGCCGAGCGGAATCGCGTGCGCGAAATTCCGGTCATTGCCCCGCGCGGACGCATGCTGGACCGCGATGGACGCGTGCTGGTGGATAACCGTCCTGCCTTCAGCGTACTGCTATTGCGAGAAGATCCAACTCTGGTCGAAAAGTATCTCCCCGGGATTGCCGATGGTCTCGGCCTTTCGATCGAGGACCTGAGAGACCAGCTCGGGAACACCAAGAGTCTGCCGAAATTCCAGCCAATTATCATCAAGCCGGAGGCCTCGCCCGCGGACATTGCTTTTATTGAGTCGCACCGTTCGGACATCCCGGTCCTCGAGATGATTTCCGTTTCAAGGCGGCGCTACCTCCCTAATGGCTTTCTGGCCCATGCCGTGGGTTACGTGGGCGAGGTCAGCGAGCAGCAGATCGAAGCCAGCAACGGCAAGCTGCGCATGGGAGACTTTGCCGGCAAATTCGGCCTTGAACGGCAATACAACGACATTTTGATGGGCACGGACGGCAAGCGCCGGGTCATCGTGAACAGCATCGGGAAAGAGATGGGCCGGCTCTCCACGCAGGAAGCCGTTCCCGGCAAGCAGATTCAACTGACGATTGACTACGACCTGCAACAGATGGCGGAGCAATCTTTGGGGCCGCGCCCGGGCGCGGTCGTCGCGCTGGACCCGCGCACCGGGGAAGTCCTGGCGATGGTAAGCCATCCCTCGATGGACCCCAACGACTTCGCAGTGCGCATCTCGGCGGACGAATGGAAAAATCTCAACGAAGACCGGCAAAAGCCAATGCTGAACCGCGCGATTCAGGCGCAGCTCGCGCCAGGATCTGTTTTCAAGATCGTGACCGCTACGGCCATGCTGGAAGACAAAGTCCCGCCGGAGAATTTCACGACGTTTTGCCCGGGCTATGCGACCTTTTATGGGCGTCAGTTCAAGTGCTGGGTTTACGGAAAGAGCTCTCACGGCGTCGTGGGTCTGCACAAAGCCATCCTCGAGTCCTGCGACATTTTTTTCTATAACGTCGGCATGCGGCTGGGCATTGACCGCCTTTCTTATTACGGCACCAAACTGGGCCTTGGACATAAAACCGGAATCGATCTCCCTTCGGAAGAACAGGGGCTGATGCCTTCGGCCGAATGGGTCGAGAAAGTCTTTCATCGCAAGTGGTATGCGGGCGAGACCATCTCGGTGTCCACCGGCCAGGGTGCCGTTACGACTACTCCGCTGCAACTAGCTCGGACGATTGGCGGAATCGCCATGGGCGGCGTTTTTAAGCAGCCACACCTGCTGAAGGACGCCCCGAACGTGGGCGAAGAACGATTCGCTCTTTCCGAACCCACCGTTGCAAAAATAACGGACGCGATGTACGGCGTTGTGAACGAAGAGGGAGGCACCGCCAGAAGCATCCGCCTGCCGGGCATCGAAGTGAGTGGAAAATCAGGAACCGCCCAGGTGATCGGTTATGCCACGCGCGAGCGCGTGGGGAAGAAGAAGCAATTCGAAGACAATGCGTGGTTTGTGGGTTACGCACCGCGCCGCAATCCTGAAATTGTTGTCTCCGTGCTGGTTCAGGAAAGCGGAAAACACGGCGGTGAAGCGGCCGGGCCCGTCGTGCGGGACGTCATCAAGGCTTACTACGACAAGAAGAACAAAAAGACGCAGGGGCAATTCACGACGGAGAACCAGAGCGATACGCCGAAGAAGGTGCCTGCTCCCGTGGCTGCGATTGCGCCGCGGGCAGCACTGAAGCCGGAGGATAACTCCACGCATGCGTCTAGCACGGAAGAGCAACCGTAGAGTTTTTGTTTGAAAGGGAGAAACTTCTGTTTATCGTTCAAAATGCGTTCCATGGTGGAACGCTTCGGAACGACAAGCGAATTTAGCTTTCGATGAAAGACGCACCCGGAACACGCGACTACGACTGGTGGCTCCTGGCCATCTTGGCGACCATTTGCGCCCTCGGCGTGGTTGAGATTTATTCCGCCACGCACGGCAGCGGCCTCGCTGGCATGCACATGAAGCAGGTGCGCTGGCTGGTGGTCGGTTTCATCTTGATGTTCGCACTGTCGCGACTGGACTATCACCTGATTCTCGACCAGGCGCCCATCCTCTATCTCATCGGCCTCGCGGCCCTCGTGGCAGTTCTCCTGGTCGGGCACACCCATTTCGGCGCCAAGCGCTGGATAACGGTCCCGGTGTTGGGAGAACTAGTTCAGGTGTCAGAATTGGTAAAATTGATTATAATCATTGTACTGGCGCGCTTCTTCGCGGAAGTGCGCACGGATGAACTTGATCTGCGCGATTTGATCAAGGCAGGGTTTCTGGTTGGTATTCCGCTGGTTTTGATACTTAAGCAGCCCGATCTGGGTACAGCGCTGGTGCTGATGCCCATGCTGGCCGTGGGCGCTTTTCTGGCGGGCTTGAAGTGGCAGCACGCGGCCGCATTTTCCTTGGCTGGGATTTTGCTGGTGGGAGCAGTTTTCTATCCTCCCGTGAGCCGGCACCTCCTCAAGCCATACCAGCGAGACAGAATTACTTCGTTTCTGCATCCGGAAGAGGATGCCAAGGGCTCCGGCTATCAATTGCTGCAATCCAAGATCGCCGTGGGTTCCGGCGGCTTCTGGGGCAAAGGGTTTGGCAACGG
>Ga0137403_10004517_pt1 | contig 16406 bp, 16 predicted proteins | sample CZOMad2_1_16fung_FD_122057 | JGI IMG/M metagenome (GOLD analysis project Ga0137403, IMG submission 122057) | Vadose zone soil fungal communities from Angelo Coast Range Reserve, California, USA - CZOMad2_1_16fungal (Hybrid Assembly) | ecosystem: Environmental > Terrestrial > Soil > Vadose zone...
CCTAGGCCTTGCGCCAGCGGCCGAAAACGAGGCCGCCGAGCGTGAATCCGAGGCCGAATGTGCCCACCCCGAACGCTCCGACCGCCGCCGCCTTGCGCCAGGTCGAAAGGCGCTGCCAGCGGCCGAGGGCTTCCTGCTCCTCGTCCGTCAGCGGCTCGCCGCGGCGCTGCTTGCGCATCGCGCCGCCGGCGCGCAAGCCGAGGTAGAGATCGTCGAAAATCTCTGTCGATTCGTCGGGCACGTAATTCAGTGTACTAGCCTCCTTCGCCGGTGCCAGCAAGGCTCCTCCACCTCTCTGACCTGCACGTCGGCACCGTCGAGGAGCCGGAGGTCGAGCGCGCGCTGGGCTCCCTGATCGAGCGCGTCGACCCCGAATTGATCGTCGCCAGCGGCGATCTGACGCACCGTGCACGGCCTCGCGAGCATGACCGCGCGGCGGCGTTTCTGAAGCGACTCGAACGGCCGCTGCTGGTCGTCCCGGGCAACCACGACATCCCGTGGGCGTTCCCGGCCCGCTTCACACATCCGTTCCGCGAGTTCGAGCGGCACTGGCAGACGACGGAGCCCGTCCACGAGGCCGACGGCCTGTTCGTCGTCGGCCTCAACTCGGTGCGGCCGTGGCGGCACCAGTCCGGGGGCGTTCGCTCCGGGCAGCTGCAACGGGCCGCCGAGCTGCTCGCCGGTGCGCCCGGCGGCGCACTTCGGGTCGTCGTCCTCCACCACCACTTGATCGGCGCCCCCTGGCGTTCGCGCAAGAAGCCGGTCGCACGGCGCAGCCACGTACTCGCCGCGCTCGTCGACGCGGGCGCCGAGCTGATCCTCGCCGGCCACATCCACCAGGCAGCCGTCTCCGAGCGGCACGAGTTCGAGGTCGCCCCGGGCAGCCTGCGGGGGGCGACGGTCTCCATCGCCCCCGGGCTGGGGCAGCCGCGGCCCGACCGCCGCGGCGAAGCCCGCGGCCTGCACGTCTACGAAGCCCACGAGCACGAGCTCGTCGTCGAGACCTACGTCTGGCGGGAGAACGATTGGGGCCTCACCGCGATCAGGAGATTCCCGCGCGGAAGCGAGCCGCTGAAGATCGAGCCTGCTTGATGGGCTGAGCCAGCCTGGCAACCCGGGGTCCCTGCCTGACCTTTAGCCGGGTTTAGCGGTCGCCCGAGTGAATCGGGCGACCTCTGAGACGGCGTCGCAAGCGAGCGCCTTAGTGAGCCTGCGGCGGCCGCTGAGCGCCAGGGCCTGAGATCGGCCGGTGCTGGACATACTTCCGGTGCAGGACCACGAGCAGGACGGCGCCGAGAAAGGCAAAGAAGAAACTCGTGGCCGTGCCGAACAGCAGGCGGGAGAGGATGCCGCCGATCAGCGAGCCGCCGATCCCGATCGCGGTCGTCATCCAGATCGGCATCGGATCAGGCCCCGGGACTGCGAAGCGGGCGAGCCCGCCGATGGCGAAGCCCCAGATCAGGATCGCGATGATGAAGGCGAGCGTCATCTGCCCTAAGGCGTGGCCGGCGTCGCTGCGAGCACCTCGCGCCGCAGGTCCTTGATCTCGTCGCGGAGCTTGGCCGCGTACTCGAACCGCAGCTCCTCCGCGGCCGTGAACATCTCCTCCTCGAGCGTGATCACGAGCTTCTCGAGCTCCTCGGTACTCATGCCCTCGACCTTGCGGCCGTCGCGGCGGCGCCGGCCCGGGACGGTCGGCGACTCGAGCGAGAGGAACTCGGCGATATCGGAGACGCCCTTCCGGATCGACTCCGGCGTGATCCCGTGCTCCTCGTTGTAGGCGAGCTGCTTGGTGCGGCGGCGGTTCGTCTCGTCGAGTGCGCCCTTGATCGCCTCGGTCAGCTTGTCCGCGTACATCAGCACCTTGCCGTTCGTGTTCCGCGCTGCGCGGCCGATCGTCTGGACGAGCGCCGTCTTGCCGCGCAGGAAGCCTTCCTTGTCGGCGTCGAGCACTGCGACGAGTGAGACCTCGGGGAGGTCGAGCCCTTCGCGCAGCAGGTTGACGCCGACGAGCACGTCGTACTCGCCGAGCCGGAGCTCGCGGATGATCTGGATCCGCTCGAGCGTGTCGATCTCGGAGTGGAGGTAGCGCGCCTTGACGCCCGACTCGAGCAGGTAGTCGGTCAGGTCCTCGGCCATCTTCTTGGTCAGCGTGGTCACGAGCACCCGCTCGCCGACCTCCTCCCGCCGGCGCACCTCGTTCAGCAGGTCGTCGATCTGGTTCTTCGTCGCGCGCAGCTCGACCTCCGGGTCGACGATCCCGGTCGGGCGGATCAGCTGCTCGGCGATCCGGGTCGAGTGGCGGAGCTCGTACGGCCCCGGCGTCGCGGAGACGAAGACCATCTGCGGCACCTTCTCGAGGAACTCGTCGAAGCGGAGCGGCCGGTTGTCGAGCGCCGACGGCAGGCGGAAGCCGTAGTCGACGAGCGTCTGCTTGCGCGAGCGGTCGCCCTCGTACATGCCGCCGAGCTGCGGCACCGTCTGGTGCGACTCGTCGACGAAGACGACGAAGTCCTGGGGGAAGTAGTCGAGCAGCGTGAACGGGTGCGTCCCGGGCGCTCGGCCTTCGAGGATCCGCGAGTAGTTCTCGATCCCGTTGCAGAAGCCGAGCTCCTTCAGCATCTCGAGGTCGTACTCGGTGCGCTGGCGGATCCGGTGCGCCTCCAGCAGCCGGTTCTCGGACTCGAACTGCCGGACCTGCTGCTCGAGCTCGTGGCGGATCTCGTCGACGGCGCGCTCGATCGTCGGCTTCGAGGTCACGTACTCGGTCGCGGGCCAGATCGCGACGTTGTCGAGGTGCGTGTAGATCTCGCCCGTCAGCGGGTCGAAGTGGCTGATCTGCTCGACCTCGTCGCCGAAGAAGGAGATCCTGTAAGCGGTCTCGGAGTTCGCCGGCTGCACCTCGACGACGTCGCCTTTGACCCGGAAGCGGCCACGGCCGAGCACCGAGTCGTTGCGGACGTACTGGCTGTCGATCAGCTTGCGCAGGGCGAGATCCCGGTCGTGCTCTTCGCCGACGGTCAGGATCAGCACCCGGTCACGCCACTCCTCCGGCGAGCCGAGGCCGTAGATGCAGGAGACGGAGGCGACGACGACCACGTCGCGGCGCGTGAACAGCGACGAGGTCGCGGCGAGCCGCAGCCGCGCGATGTCGTCGTTCTGGGACGAGTCCTTCTCGATGTAGAGGTCGGCCTGAGGGACGTACGCCTCGGGCTGGTAGTAGTCGTAGTAGGAGACGAAGTACTCGACGGCGTTGTTCGGAAAGAACTCCCGCAGCTCGTTGCAGAGCTGCGCCGCAAGGGTCTTGTTGTGCGCGATCAGGAGGGCCGGCCGGCCGACCTCCTCGATGATCCACGCCATCGTCGCCGTCTTCCCTGTGCCCGTCGCGCCCAGCAGCGTCTGGTAGCGCTCGCCCGCGCTCAGCGCTTCCGAGAGGGTGGCGATCGCCCCCGGCTGGTCGCCGGTCGGCTGGTAGGCATCGGAGGTTTTGAACTCGGCCATCGAGAACAGGCTAGCTACGAGTCATTCCTCGACCTCCGGCAGTTCGCGCAGCCGCAGGATCGGCGACGGCAGGAGCCACAGGACTCCAGCCACTGCGCCGACGCTGGCGATCCACAGCGTCGGCCGCAAGCCGATCAAGCTGCCGAGCGCGCCGCCCACGAGCGCGCCAATGGGTCGGACACCGTAGTTGACGACCATATAGGCGCCCGAAACTCGTGCCCGCAGCCGGTCCGGAACGAGCGCCGCCTTGATCGAGGCCGCCGTGATGTCGAGCACCATCACGCCGAGACCGGAGAGGAACTCGGCGGCGAACAGCAGCGACACGATCCGCCAGTGGGCTCCGCCTGCCAGCGGCACGAGGACGAGCGGCGCGGGAAAGACGACGCAACCGACCGCGAAGGCTGGGCCAACCCCGATCCTGCGGCTCAGCCTGCCGGCGATCACTGAGCCAATGACGCCGCCGATCGAAGCCGCGCCGAGCACGAGCCCGAGCAGGCCGGGCCGCACGCCCAAGACCCGGGTCGCGTAGAGGATGAACAGCGCCCAGAAGATGAAGTTGAAGAAATTGATGGTGGCCGTCGCCAGCAGCGAGGCGCGCACGATCGGCGAATTGCGGATGTAGCGGATGCCCGCTTTCACATGGCCCCGCTGCGGTTCCTCGGTCGGCGGCTCCGCGGGCGAGATCGAATTGAGGGAGAACGCCGAGGCGAGAAACGAGACCGCGTCTGCGACCAAGGCCCCTGGGGCGGATAGCGCCTGCACGAGCAGCCCGCCGACGCTCGGCCCCGCGACGAAGGAGAGGGCGCGGCTCCCGTGCAGCAGCGAGTTCGCCTCGAGGTACTGCGATCGCGGGACAAGCGAGACGAACAGGGTGCTGTAGGCGACGAAGAAGAGCACGCTCAACGTCCCGATCAGGAAGCTGGCGACGTAGAGCTGCGCGAGCGAAAGGACGCCGAGGACGTAGGCGAGCGGGATCGACGCGAGAAGCGCCGACCGGCCCAGCGCCGTCGCGATCATCGTCTGGCGCCGCTTGCCGCGACGATCGATCCACGCGCCGGCATGGAGCGAAAAGAGCAGGTTGGGAACGAGAGCCGCGGCGGTGAGCAAGCCCATCTGGGACGCGCTCGCGTCGAGTTCTAGAACGGCGACGAGAGGCAGCGCGATCAGGGTGATCTGGTCGCCGACGAGCGACACCGTCTCGCCCAGCCAGAAGCGGCGGAAGTCGCGCTGACGCAGGACGTCGGGAACGCCGACGAGCCGCTTCGGCGCCGGGATCGCCGTCGCGGCGCCTGAATCGAGTCTGCTCACGCCCGAACGACGTTGACGTCGCCGCTCATCGAGGCGGCACGGAGCTCGACGAGGGGTGCGTCGTCGCCGGGCGGCTCGTCACCGAGGTCGAGCTCGGAGCTCAGGTCGCCGCTCATCGCGCGCGCGTCGACCCAGACGTTCGACCCCTGGCGGATGCCGACGCTGATGTCGCCGGACATCGACTGAAGCTCGACGCTGCCCGCGGTGACTCCGCCGATGCGCTGGTCCCCGGACGCGGTTCTGATCTTGAGGCCGGCGCCGGCGTCGTCGACTCTGACGTCGCCGGACGCGGCCTTGGCGACCAGCTCGCCGCCGACGCGCCCCAGCTCGATGTCGCCCGAGGCGGTGTTGACGTCGGCGCCGCCGTCGATCGTGCGAACGGCCACGTCGCCGCTTGCCGAGTTGACGGTGGCTTCTCCGGCCACGTCGTCGAACTCGACGTCCCCTGACGCGCTGTCGGCCTCGAGCGCGCCGAACCGGCCGATGCCGCGGATGTCCGCCGAGGCGCCCTCGAATTGGACCTTCGCGCCCTCAGGGACCCTGATCTTCAGCCGAGGCTCGACTTTGCGCCAGAAACCGAATCCAACGCGTCGCCGATCTTCGACGTGGACGACGACCTCGTAGCCCCCTTGCCTCGCGCGGGACTCGATTCGGGCCTCCTCGAGCAGCTCGCGCACCTCGTCGTCGTTGCCCCGGGCATCGAGCTCGACCTCGGTCGTCGTGCCACCCGGCACGGTCTCGAGGTCGACCCGGCCCTGCGCGACTCGTAGGTCGAGCGTGACCTCGCCCGGCGTGTCGAAGGTCTCGCGCCTCATGACCGGCGGGCCCGCACGCGGCGGATGACGTCGAGGGCGGCAGCGGAGCGGATCTTGTGGGGATCGCGCGAGTCGACGCGCACCTCGGCATGTCCGAACGGCAGATGAAACAACATCTCTCCTCCTTAGCTCCGGCCGAAGCCGGTGAGTCGATTCCCTGAACTCCTGCGCGCGCCGCCGCTCGAGCCGACGGCTCGGGCGAGCGAGCGAACGAGCCACGCGTTGACCGAGATGCCCTCGCGGGTCGCGGCCGCCTCGATCGCGAGCTTCAGACCCTCGGGAAGCCGCAACGAGATCCTGGCGACCAGGGCGTCGTCGCCCGCGGGAGGCGCGGGAACTTCGCGCTCTTCCTCCACGTAGACGAACGACGGATCCTGCCCGGAGAGGCGGATCTCGACGTGCCCCGAAGGAAGCTGCTCCGACACTTCGAGCGCGGCCTCGGTGAGAGCGTCGAGCAGGCGCAGGCCGGCGGAGGCGCCGACAGCCGAGGTCAGCCGCTTGGCGGCTTCGGCAACGGCATCGTCGCCGACGGCGGCAATACCTTCGAGATCGGCCTGCAGGCCTTCGACGAACGGGCGTAGCTCCACGGTGCTGTCATTATGACATCACTTCGACGCTTGTCAAACATCACGACGACGTCGTACCTAATTCCCCTGCATATCCCCGTCGATAGAGCGTCTTTAGCCGCTCGACCCGCTTCACGTAGTGGCGCGTCTCGGAAAAGGCGATCCCGCGGCCCTCGCGCCGCCACTCGTCGACGTTCTCCTGGCCGGCGTTGTAGGCGGCCAGGGCGGTTCGCTCGTCCCGGTACTTGTCCAGCAGGTGGCGCAGGTACCACGAGCCGTAGCGGATATTGATCTCCGGGTTGTAGAGGTCGGAGACGCGGAATCGGTTCCCGCCGGTGTGGATGGCGATTCCCTTGGCGGTGTCCGGGAGGAGCTGCATCAGCCCGATCGCGCCGGAGCTGGACTTCACGTTGGGGCGGAACTTGCTCTCCTGGTAGATGACGGCGGCGAGCAAGGCGGGATCGAGGCGGTAGTTCCGCGCGTGGCCGCGGACGATCGACTCGTACTTGAGCGGGTACCAAAGCCTCACCCACCACCCTGGCTCGGTCGCGTGCACATACCCCACCCCGGCGGCGGCGAGGCCGAGCGCGGCAAGCAGCGCGGCGACCCGCCTCACGCAGGTTGTCTGGCTGCGAGAGCTCGCATCGTCTCGGCCACGAAGTCGTCAAGTTGCTGTCGCGTGCCGTCGTTGACGTAGCTGAAGTCGGCGCGGGCGGTCTTCTCCTCGTCGGGGATCAGGCGGCTCTCGCGCTGATCGGGACTGCTGACCCGTGAGCGCTCGCGGCGCAGGTCCTCGGGGGCAGTGATCGCGACGATGGCGTCGAAGCGCTCTTCGCCGCCGACCTCGTAGAGCAGCGGCACCTCGGTCGCCGACACGGCCGGCGGATCCGGCAGGGCGGCCAGTGCCTCTCGCCAGGCGAGGTATTCAGCGACGACGCGCGGGTGCAGCAGGGCCTCCAGCCAGGCGAGCGCCTCCTGGTCGTCGAAGACGATCCGCGAGATCGCGGCGCGATCGATGTGGCCGGCATCGTCGAGGATGCCGGTGCCGAAGCGCTCCAGCAGCGCCGCGCGCACGTCGTCGTCCTCACGCAGAAGCCGGTGGACGATGTCGTCGCTTGAGATCGTTGCGGCGCCGTGCCGCGCGAACGCATGTAGCGCTTCTGTCTTTCCGGCACCGATTCCCCCCGTGATCGCGACCGCGACCGGTCGCATTCGATTACTCCTGTTCTGTTTCGGGGGGCGCCGAGGGAGCCTCTCCCTCGGAGTCACCGGGGCCCGGCTCGTCCGGGGACTGGGCGTCCGCCTCGATGCTGTCATCGACTAGCTCGGCCGCCAGATCGCCCGTGTCGGGGGGCGCGGCCTCGGAGGCCTCGCCGCCCGGCGTCTCGACGACCTCCGCCGCAACCGGCTCCGGCAGGGGCTCATCGTCGGCGGAAACGGCCTCGGCGACAGCCTGCGTCTCCGGAAAAACCTCTTCCGACAGGTCGAGATCCGGCGTTCCCTCGATCGGCTCCGAGTCGTCGGCACGCGCCACGACACCGCCGCCCTCGACGCGTTTGAGCGAGAGCGACAGCCGACGGCGCTCGCCGTCGACCTCGATGATCTTCGCCTTCACCTCGTCCCCCTGCGAGACGACCTCGCGCGGGTTCTCGACGTGGTGCTGGGCGAGCTCGGAGATGTGCACGAGCCCCTCGACACCCGGGAGGATCTCGACGAAAGCGCCGAAGGTGACGACCTTGGTCACCTTGCCTTCGACCTCGTCGCCCTCGCTGTAGGTGTCGAGCACCTGCTGCCAGGGATCCGACTGCGTCTGCTTGAGGCCGAGCGAGATTCGCTGGCGCTCGCGGTCGATGTCGAGCACCTTGACCTTCACGTCCTGGCCGATCTCGAGCACCTCGGACGGGTGGTTGACATGGCTCCAGGACAGCTCGCTGATGTGAATCAGGCCGTCCATCCCGTCGAGGTCGACGAAGGCGCCGAAGTCGACGATGTTGGAGATCTGGCCGTCGACGACGTCGCCGGGGTTGAGGCGGTCGAGGATCTGCTGCCGCTGCTCCTTGCGCTCGTCCTCCAGCACGGCGCGGCGCGAGAGCACGACGTTGTTGCGCGAACGGTTGAGCTCGATCACCTTCGCGCGCAGCTCCTGGCCGAGAAACTCGTCGAGGTCCTGGACGCGGCGGATGTCGACCAGGGAGGCCGGCAGGAAGCCTCGCACACCGAGGTCGAGGATCAGGCCGCCCTTGACGACCTCGATCACCTTCCCGACCACCGGCTCGCCCGACTCGGCCGCGCCCTCGATCTTCTTCCACGCGAGCTCGAAGCGCGCGCGCTTCTTGGAGAGGATCAGCCGGCCTTCGGCGTCCTCCTTCGTGAGCACGAGCGCATCGATCTCTTCGCCGACCTGAACCTCGTCCTCGGGGTTGACCGAGCGGCGAATCGAGAGCTCGGCGACCGGGATCACGCCTTCCGACTTGTAGCCGATGTCGACGAGAACCTCGTCCTTGTCGACGCGCACGACCGTGCCGTGCACGACCTCGCCCTCGTTGATCGTCGGGAAGGTAGCGTCGTAGTTCGGGACGAGCTCGCCTTCTGGGCCGGTCGTCCAGAACGCAGCGTCGTCGAGGTCCGGCGGCGGGGCCTGCGGCTCTACGGTCTCGGTTTCTGGGTTGACTGTCTCGTTCGCCAAAGCGGCGGTCAGTATAGCCTCGGCGGTTCGGCCTCTATTTGGCGGCTCGGCTCAGAAAGTCGCGCACCGCCGAGATGTAGTCGTCGGGCTGCTCGACGAAGCTCAAATGGCCCGCGTCGGGGACAACGTGGAGCTCGCTGTCCGCGATTCCCTCATGGAGCACACGCGCCGCGCGCGGGGTCGTCGTCGGGTCGTACTCGCCGACGATGACGAGCGTCGGCTTGTCGACGTTCTTCAGCTTCGGGCGGTAGTCGAAGTCGCCGTAGCCTGCGTTGGCGAAGTGACGTAGAACCTCGGGCGACGGGACGGTTTGCTCGGCGTAGCCGGGTGGCGGCTCGCCGTGGAAGTGGAACGGCAACTGGTCGCGGAGGAGCTGCATGAGCTGCGCGTCCGTCTCGACGGTCTTCTCGTCCTCCCACGACTGGGCGATCGCCTTGCCGCCGTCGCCCAGCGCGTCGAGCGCGGCCGTGACATCGGCGTCGAGCGCGGCGCTCGAGTCGCCTCCCGCGGAGATGACGTAGGCGGCGGCGGTGCCGAGCTCGGTGGCGTGGTAGGTGGCGATGATCGCGCCGAACGAGTGGCCGAGCAGAGCGAAGCTGTCGAGCTCGAGGGTCTCGGCCAGCAGGTCGACGTCCCGGGCGAAGGCCTCGAGCGAGAGCGTCGCGGGGTCGACCCGCTGCGAGCGGCCCTGCCCGCGCTCGTCGACGTAGAGCAGCCGGTATTCGTCGCCGAGCGGGTCGAGATACGGCCGGAACATCGAGTGGTCCAGCCCCGGCCCGCCGTGGAGCACGATCAGCGGAAAGCCGCTGCCAACCTCGTCGACGTTCAGGTTGTAGCCGTCAGGCAGCGCGAATTGCATGCGGAGACCCTATGCCCTAACCGCGATTGAGCTCTCCCAGGCAAACAGTCGAAACGCATTGGTGACCTCGGTGATGCAACGACCGCTCGCCGGGGCGGGCTTTGCCCGTCACGGCAACCGCGGCCTGTATTGCCACCGATAATCGTGAGAGTCGTCATGGCCCGCGAAGCGAGCCGGACTTTCACGATTTAGCTTCGTTCCAGTCGTCGCCGGCGCCCACGTCCACGGCCAGTGGCGGGTCGAGCTCGTAGGCGGCGATCATCTCCTCGCGGACGAGTTCCTTGACCGCGGCGACCTCGTTCTCCGGCGCCTCGAGCAGCAGCTCGTCGTGGATCTGCAGCACGAGGCGCGCGCCGCGGCCTTCCTCGCGCAGCCGGCGGTGGATGGCGATCATCGCCACCTTGATGATGTCCGCGTTCGAGCCCTGCATGACGAAGTTGACGGCCAGGCGCTCTCCGAGCGAGCGCGTCTGCCGGTTCGACGCCCGCAGCTCGGGGACCGGCCGCCGCCGGCCGAGCAGCGACGTCGTATAGCCGTCCTCCCGCGCCTGCTCGATCGTGCGCTGGATGAAGTCCTGTACGTGCGGGAAGCGCGCCAGGTACGCGTCGATGTAGGCCTGCGCCTCCTCGCGCGGGATCTCGAGGTTCTCCGAGAGTCCGAACGCCGAAATCCCGTAGACGATCCCGAAGTTGATCATCTTCGCGATTGAGCGCTGGCCGGTCGTGAGCTCTGCGGGATCGACGTCCAGCACCTCGGCCGCCGTTGCGCGATGGATGTCTTCTCCCCGCGCAAAGGCCTCGCGCAGCTTCGGCTCGCCCGAGACGTGAGCGAGGATCCGCAGCTCGATCTGCGAGTAGTCGGCCGAGACGAGCTTCCAGCCGGGCTCGGCGACGAAGGCGGACCGGATCTCGCGCCCGAGCTCCGTTCGGATCGGGATCGCCTGCAGGTTCGGGTTCGAGGTCGAGAGCCGCCCCGTCGCAGCGACCGTCTGGTTGAAGGTCGTGTGCAGGCGGCCGTCCTCGCCGAGCAGCGACGGCAGCGGCCCGAGGTAGGTGTTGAGGAGCTTCGAGTACTCCCGCCACTCCTCGATCACGGGCACGATCTCGTGCTCCCCTCGGATCGTTCGCAGCACCCGCGTGTCGGTCGAGTAGCCGGTCTTGCCCTTCCGGCCCGGCGTCAGCTCCAGCTTCTCGAACAGGATCCGAGCCACCTGCTGCGTCGAGCCGAGCATGAACTCCTCGCCCGCGAGCTCCTGAGCCTTGGCCTCCAGCTCCTCGACCCGGTCTGCGAGGCGCGCCGTGATCTCGCCCATCCGATACGTGTCGATCTTGACCCCGACCTGCTCCATCGCGACGAGCACCGGCGTCAGCGGCAGCTCGATCTCGCGGTAGAGCTGCTCGTGCCCGCGCTCGCGCACCCGCTCGAGCAGCGGCTCGCGCAAGCGCAGTGTCGCCGCGGCATGACGGACGAGCCGGGCGGTCTCCTCCTCGGCGTCGGGCTCGGGCAGCAGCTCGACGCCGTACTCGGCGGCGAGATCGTCGAGCTCATACGAAGCGCGGCTAGGCTCGATCAGGTACGCCGCGATCATCGTGTCGTCGACGGCTTCGACGCGCAGTGCCTTGGCGTCGTGCGCGACGAGCTCGCCCTCGAGCTTCTCCGGCCGCGGCCCGACAACAACCTCGTCCTCGGTCGCGAGCGCCGCGCGATCGGCGTCCGCGGCGAATCCCCCGGAGCCCGAGAGCTCACCCTCGCGCCAGGGCACCGCGACGCCCTCGACCTCGCGCGCCGAGGCGGGCACGGCCTCGTCGAGCTCATCGACCCGGTTGAGCAGGTTCCGGAACTCGAAACGCCGGAACATCTCCTTCAGCTGCGAGCGGTCAGGCGGCGCCAGGACGAGCTCGGCCGGGTCGCAGTCGAGCTCGAGGTCGCGCCGCATCGTCGCCAGCTCCTTCGCCGCCCGCGCCTGCTCGGCGTGCTCCTTGACCGCCCGCGAACGCGCCGGGGTCAGCTCGTCTGCGTGCTCGATCACCTCCTCGAGCGACCCGTACTGAGCGATCAGCTGGCCGGCGGTCTTGTCGCCGATCCCGGGAATGCCGGGGATGTTGTCGGACGGATCGCCCTTCAGCCCGATGAAGTCCGGCACCTGATCGGGCCTGATCCCGAGGCGGGCCTCCACGCGCTCGGGCGTGTAGACGTGCACGTCCGAGACCCCGCGCGGGGTCATCATCAGCGCGACGTTGTCCGAGACGAGCTGAAAGGCGTCACGGTCGGTCGAGACGACGGTCGTCTTCACCCCGGCCTCGTCGGCACGCGTCGCCAGCGTCGCGATCACGTCGTCGGCCTCCCAGCCCTCGAATTCGAGGTTGCGGTAGCCGAAGGCCTCGACGATCGGCCGGAAGTACGGGAATTGCTCCGCGAGCAGGCCCGGCATTGGCTTCCGCTCGATCTTGTACGTGTCGAGCAGCTCGTGGCGGTGCACCGGCCGGGTATCCCACGCGACCGCGACCCCCTTCGGCTTGTAGTCGCCGAGCAGCTTGAAGAGCATGTTCGTGAAGCCGAGCAGGGCGTTCGTCGAGAAGCCTTCGCTCGTCGCGAGCTCCTCGGGAAGCGCGAAGAAGGCGCGGTAGGCGAGGTTGTTTCCATCGACGAGGAAGAGCTCGGAATCGCGGACGGGCGCGTCGTCGAGCTGCAGCTCCTCGCCGGTTAGTGTCTTTGGCATCCACCCCAAAGCTATCGTCCCGCCGCGATGCCCGGGATCGAAATCGAGCCACTAGAAGACGAGCATCTCGCCGCCGCCGCGGCGCTGCTCGCCGACCGCCATGCGCGCCACCGGGAGGCGGAGCCGCTGCTGCCGGAGGTCTCCGACTTCCGCGCCCAGCTTGAACGTGATCTAGATCACGAGCTGGCGAGCGGCGTCGTTGCGCTCAGCGGGGACGACCTGGTGGCCTATGTGATTGGCCGGGTTGAGGACGATCCTCTGCTCGGGGACAGGCGCGGGATGGTCGACTTCGCCGGCTGCGCGGCGGCGAAGGGCCAGGGCGAGACGATTCGCGACCTGTACGCCGCGCTCGCGGCGCGCTGGGTTGCGGCCGGCGCCACTCGCCATCTCGCCCTGATCCCGTCGAGCGACGAGGCCTTGATCGACCCCTGGCTGCGGCTGGCCTTCGGCGTCCAGTTCGTCTGGGCCGTGCGCGAGACAGCGGCGATGAAGCCCGTCGAGGCCGCCGTCGAGATCCGGCCCGGAACGCCCGACGATCTCGAGCTGGTCGCGAAGCTCGACCGAAGCCTCCATGAGCACCAGGCGGGGCCGCCGAGCTTCTCCGGGTTGGCGATCGGAAGCGACGAGGAATTTCGGGCGGACTGGAGCGATCTCTGGGACGACCCGGAGCTGTACACCCACTTCGTCGCGGAGCGGGCCGGAATGCCGGTCGGGCACGTCGTCCTCTACAGCCGTCCGACCGGCGACCTCCGCGTTCCTGACGACAACATCGACCTCTCGCACGCGGCGACGCTGCCCGCGGCGCGGGGGTCGGGCGTCAGCCTCGCGCTGATGGGGCACGCGCTCACCTGGGCGCACGAGCACGGTTTTCGTTCGATCACGACCGACTGGCGCTCGGTCAACCTGCTCTCGTCGCGGCACTGGCCGCGCCGCGGCTTCCGGCCGACTTTCTACAGGCTCTACCGCGCGCTGCCTTGACGCGCGTCCCCATGCTCTCGGGGTCGCGGCTGACGGTCGTGAACACGCCGGACGACGCAGTCATCCTGAGGCCGCGGCCGCCAGGCGAGGCAATCGGAGACATCGGCGCGGCCGTCAGAGACGCGCTCCGCTTTCCCCTCGCCGGCGAGCCTCTCGAGGCCCTCACAAGGCCGCGGGGGCGCGCCACGATCGTGATCGAGCCGCCGTCGCTGCCGATCCCGACCGCGCAGAACGACCCGCGGCGAGCGGCGATCGGCGCCGTCGTCGATGAGCTCCGGCGAGCCGGCGTCCCGGTCGAGAACCAGACGCTGCTCGTTGCGGGAGGACTTGCGCGACGGCTCGGCGAGCGCGACCTCGAGCAGCTCGGGATCGTCTCGCCGGCGTTCGCCCGGCGCTTCCGCGGCAGGGTGGTGATCCACGACGTCGAGGATCCCGGCCTGGTCGAGATCGGGCAGTTGGGCCGGATCCCGCTCCGCATCCACCCCAGCCTGCTCGAGACCGACGTGATCGTCGTCGTCACGGCGGCGGAGACCGTCATCCACGGCGGCCCGGCAGCGCTACTGGGCGCGTCGGGACGGGATACCCTGCGCGCCGCGGGCGCCTATTCCCTCCTCGAGACCAGCGCCTCGCAAGGGTGGCAGCTCGCCGTCGCGATCGAGCGCGAGCTCTCGCGCCGGGTACCCGTGATCGGCGCTTCGTTGACGCTCAACCACCCGCGCCTCGGCGGCGCCGCCCGCGGCTACCCGTACGAGCAGGAGGCGCTCGACCGAATTGCGGGCTCCGCGTTTCGCCGGCCGTTCGGGCTGCTGCCGGGCTGGACGCGCGACCGGATCATTCGCTCGCTGCGGCGGGAGCTCTCCCTCGCCGCGGCCTACGGCGGTCCACCCTCGGTCGCGCACGCCGAAGCGCTGCTCCGCGGCGTCGAGACGCGGTCGGCCCCACTCGAGGGACAGCTCGACGCGATCGTGATCGGGATCCCGCGGACGACGCCGTTCCTGCCGCGCGAACGGCCGAACCCGCTGCTCGCCGCGTATCTCGGGCTCGGGCTAGCCCTGCGGATGTGGCGCGACCGGTTTCCGCTGATCGAGGGCGGAACTGCGATCCTCCTGCACCGGTTCAACCGGCACTTCGCTCATCCGACCCAGCAGCCGTACCGCACCTTTTTCCAGGCGACCACGCGCTTCGGACGCGAGTCGGTGGAGCTGATCGAGGCCGAGCGCGCCGCGGTCGAGGATCCGCGCGCGATCGAGGCCTACCGGGGGCAGCGTTCCTGCCACCCGCTGCTCCCCTTCGTCGACTGGAGCGCCTGCGCCCCGGCCGTCGGTCGCCTTGGCGCGGTCATCGTCGCCGGCTGCCGGGACGCCGTCGCCGCGCGGCAGCTCGGCTTCGTGCCGTCGCAGGGGATTGGCACCGCGCTCGAGCTGGCGCACGGCCGCGCCGGCGGCCCGCCGCGCGTCGGCTTCCTCCTCTCCCCGCCGTACTTCCCCCTTCGTGTCACTACGGAGCGTTCACAGTCTGAGCCGGGATGAGACGATCCAGGTTTCCCTCGGCTAGAGAATCGCCGAGAGGAACTGCTTCGTCCGCTCCTCCCGCGGCGCGGTGAAGAAATGCTCGGGGGTTCCCTCTTCGATGATCCGGCCGTCGTCCATCATCAGGACCCTGTCGGCCGCCTCGCGCGCGAACCCCATTTCGTGGGTGACGACGATCATCGTCGTCTGGAAGTCGAGAGCCAATCCCTTCATGACATCGAGAACCTCGCCTACGAGCTCCGGATCCAGGGCCGAGGTCGGCTCGTCGAAGAGCATCAACTTCGGCTTCATCGCGAGCGCGCGGGCGATCGCGACGCGCTGCTGCTGGCCACCAGAGAGCTGCGCCGGGTAGTTGTCGATCTTGTCGGCCAGCCCGACCTGCTCGAGCAGGGATCTTCCTTGCGCGACGGCGTCTCGCTTCCTCAGCTTCCTGACGCGGATCGGTGCCTCGATCACATTCTCGAGCGCGGTCATGTGCCCGAAGAGGTTGAAGCGCTGGAAGACCATTCCGATCTCGGAGCGCTCGCGGCAGACCTCGGCGTCCCGCAGCTCGTAGAGCTTGTCGCCCGACTGCCGGTAGCCGACCAGCCGCCCGTCGACCCACAGCCGCCCGGCGTCGATTCGCTCCAGATGGTTGATGCAACGTAGGAACGTCGACTTGCCGGAGCCGGAGGCTCCGATCATGCAGACGACCTCGCCGGGCTGAACCTCGAGCGAGACTCCTTTCAGGACCTCGAGACGGCCGAAGCGCTTGTGCACGGCTTCTGCTTTGACCATCGGGCCGATGCTCGTTATCTGGTTCACGTCCTAGTACCCGTGACGAATGGACAGACTTCGGCGCAATCGTTGGAGCGGCGTTGGCGGCAGCTCCCGCGCGGTGCCACGACCAAAGTAGCGCTCGAGGTAGTACTGCCCGAACGACAGCAGGGTCGTGACGATCAGGTACCAGATGCTCGCCACGATGAGCAGCGGAATCGTCCGGTAGTTGACGGCGTAGATCAGCTGCACCGAATAGAGCAGGTCGGTAACCGCGATCACGCTGACGAGTGACGTCGTCTTGAGCATCGAGATCGTCTCGTTGCCGGTGGGCGGGACGATCACGCGCATCGCCTGCGGCAGGACGATTCGGCGCATCGTCTGCAGACGAGTCATCCCAAGGCTCTGCGCCGCCTCGGTCTGGCCCTCCTCGACCGAGATGATTCCTGCGCGCACGATCTCCGCCATGTAGGCGCCCTCGTTGAGCCCGAGGGCGAGCATCCCGGCCACGAACGGGCTGATCACGGAGTTCGCGGTGAAATGCACGAACTGCGGCCCGAGCGGAATCCCCAGCGAAAGGCGTGGGTACAGAGCGGAGATGTAGCCCCAAAAAAGAATCTGGACCAGGACGGGCGTGCCCCGAAAGAGTCAGATGTAGGGCCAGCTTGCCCCCGAGACCAGAGGATTCA
>Ga0137403_10004518_pt1 | contig 16402 bp, 23 predicted proteins | sample CZOMad2_1_16fung_FD_122057 | JGI IMG/M metagenome (GOLD analysis project Ga0137403, IMG submission 122057) | Vadose zone soil fungal communities from Angelo Coast Range Reserve, California, USA - CZOMad2_1_16fungal (Hybrid Assembly) | ecosystem: Environmental > Terrestrial > Soil > Vadose zone...
TACAGGTGCCAAGGAGTTCGATGACGACGACGATTTTATTCACGACATCGGGATTGACTAAAATCTCCACCAGGTAAACAGCAGAGACATTTGTGGGCGCCGCATACTACATTGTTCTGGAGAAGGAAATTGAAGGCTTGGACTCCATGATGGATGGGAAAGGCTTATCCCGGCACATCGAGTCTCTCGATGCAACAGCACGTCAGCTAGGCGTCCGTCCACTTTCTCAATTTTTCAGCATCGATCCTGCAGCCGCTGCGGAATTCATGGAGGGGGACGCCATGGACTTGGCTGACATGGAGTTGCCGTCCCTCAAGCAGTTCTCAGCCCAGGAGGGCTTGACCACGGTGAGAGCCTTGTTGTCGCATTCTCAAGCACATGCGGACCACGTTGCTGAGGATTTGCGCGAGTGTGAGCGGATCTTGATTGCAGCGGCGAAGCATGGCGTCGGTTGGCATTTCGAGATAGACATTTGAGTATGAAGATCTGGCCGAACCTGATCGGTGCAGCCAACAATCGCCGCCCTCTCCGTTCTTGGCGGTTGTTTAGATTCGCTGCTCCTGTGCTTCTTCGGGGCTTGGGAGATCGTTATGCCGGGTCATGAGTGAATCCGAAATCTTGGAAGAATTTGAAAGACTCTGGCGAAATTTCGGGGTCTGCTGTCGATCCGCGACATCCCTCGATTCGCCAAATCCGCAGGATAACGACTTTATCAAAATGGCCATAATCGGCTTCTCATACCACGACAAAACAGAGAATTGGCGGCAAGACCACTTTGAAATTGCCCACCGATACCTGACAGACTGTGAGGGGCTAGGCGACACCGAGAAAACGAAGCGATTCAACCTCCTTGCCCTGGGTGCTTTGCTGGGCCTTTACTCGTCTGGAAGGATAGATGATCGGCTCTACGGCATCGGTTACGCTCTGCTGCCCGGTTTTGTGATGAGCAAAGGAAACGAAATTGAAAAGTTATGATGCATAACCCCGGTGGCTGAGGCTCAGTTCATTAGCTCGAACCGACGTCATGCAAACCGTTTGGATTTTCACTGGACCGAAAGCGCAGTTTCCCTCTGGCGTTTTCACCAATCGCGAGACGGCCGAGCGGTGGATCCGCAAGCACCGATTGACCGGCACGTTGACAGCATATCCTATTGATGTCGGAGTTTATGAATGGGCCGTCGCAGCCGGGCACTTTGCGCCTGCTCGCGATGAGCAGCGTGCCCCAGAGTTCATTCAACGCTTCAGTTCAGCAAGCCAGGAGCATTATCACTATGAGGACGGCGAGACGAGCTAGTCGCAAATGACAAGTGCGCCAAAAGATAATCTGTTGTGGTGGGTCATCCCGGACGTTTTGGCTGGGATGCCGATGCCCTTCATTCATTGGGAGCGGCGCATGAATCATGGTGGCACCCTGACGGCCTATGATGATGAGCTACCAGCATTATACTCGACTGGCATCCGGGCAGTCGTTTCATTGCTCAACATCCCGTCAGATGCGTCAGTTTACGAGTCCGCGGGCTTTGCCTTCCAGTGTTTTCCGGTGGCGGACGGCGGCGCACCCACGATGGAACAAGCTCAGCAGTTTCTCAGCTTCGTTAACCAGCAACGCGAAAAGCATCGACCAGTTGCGGTCCACTGCGAGGCGGGTTTTGGCAGGACGGGCACGATGCTGGCAGTGTATTTGATTTCAAAGGGCGAGAATGTCGAGTCAGCTATTGCTCGCGTCCGCGCTGCCGAGAAATGTGCTATTGAGACTCAACAGCAAATTCAATTCCTGGAAAAGTATGCCAGGGAAGTCTGCTCCCAAAAGAGCTTCCATTAGTCACCATTCGCGACTATGGCTTTTCGACTCGCTCAGTTTGTTTTGCGATTACACATCCTAAAAAAGGCTTCTTCGCTCCGGTTACCCGAACGACTTCGTTACCTGCACCTCGCCAGGCGAGTGCATGGAGCCGTTCTCATCTTTTGGACGCTTTTCGCCCTCTTCGTCGGGTTCGTCGCTCTCTGGGCCTTGTTCCCCGATCTTGGCGTCGTTCTCAAACTGGACGAGGCATCCCAAGAAGGCACTCGCGACGTCTGGGCAGCAGGTATATTCTTCTCGCTGGCGCTGCTTCTGGCTCTTGGAACGTGGGTTGTCTTTTGGACGCGGGAAATCCTCGGCTTGCTCTTCCTGCTAAACTTTGCCGCGTATGTCCGTTGCGTTCGGCGATGCGCTTGACTCCCGGGCTGCACTGGACGCCGCGATTGCATTCAGTATAAGGTTTTGGAGGTGTGGGCGCGGCGCCTATGAGGCCAGCCGCTTATGGCTCATCAAATGAAAATTCACATTCACATTTGTTGCATCGTTCTCGTCGCTTTTGCCAGCCAAGGGGCTGATTTCGATCTGGGCACGCACGGAACGCTTTCAGTCACTGTTCCTGCCGACTGGAACATCAACGGCAAGCCTGTGAATCGACCTGACGGAACCCCGATTGGATATGCCTTCGCCATCAAGCCGCGTAGCGATGCAAACGCGAAATGCTTGTTAACGTTTGCATATACTACCAATGGTGTTCCAAACAAAGAGATCATCCGCAAGGAGGTGTTACGCATCTGTGAAGAGTTCGTCTCGGAATCGGTCGAAAAGAAAAAGAACCTGAAAGATTTTTCGCTGGAGAAAGGTTATGGCGCCTACTGTCTGTTCACGGATGCTTCGTTGGTCGGCAAGAATGTGAAACCCGGCGAATACAAGATCATGGGAAGCGGTGAGGTGCAACCCGCTGACAACATGGTGGGAGCGGTAAGCCTTTTCGCTGATGAAGCGGACGGCATAGAACTCAAGGCGATGATTAAGATCATCAACAGTCTCAAAGTAAGACCACGAGATGCGAAATGATCATGCGCCATTCGTTTTTCCAGTCCACGAAGTTGTTTTGGTTGCTTCTGCCTTTTGCGTTTCTGCCGTTATTCCTTGCATCGAGAGAGCCTCGCACTTGGTCAAGTGTTGGTCGGGGCTGGCCGTGGCATTACGGGTGGCAGTTTACGGACAGAGGGACATCGCCGACACCCAAAATTGAGAGCCTCCCTGCATTCTTTGCAGACTTTTTGTTTGGACTCACGATTGTTGTAATTTTGCGGCAAACCGCCAAGTATCTTTGGGGAAAGAGGCACACATGATGCCCAACCTGATCACGTTCCTCGTCGCCGAGGGGATGGCGCTGTTTGCAAATCGGACGCCTTGGCCCGGCGCCACTGAGGCGAGCGCGAGACCGACGAACAGACCATGATTTCCAACGCTATTCTGATAGCAACCGGAATTTGCGCTGGTGTTGCGCTTCTCGTTGCTTTGAGTGCCTGGAGTCGCGCAAAGGCTTTGGATGCCTTGCGCAGATGGGCGCAGGCGGAGGGTCTGGAACTTGTCACTGTGCGGCGACGTTCATTCGTGCCTCTCTGGTGTTCAGGTAAAGGTTATCAGTTTTTCCGTGTGACCGTTCGTGAAAAAGGCGGCGCGATTCGCCGAGCTTGGGTTCGATGTTTGGACTTCAATTCCGCCGAACCACACAACTTTGATATTACGTGGGATGAGCGAGCATCAGAAACAACACCGACCCAATGAAGTGCCGCATGAGCAGGACGGGGGGATTCCGTCTCTGGTCGCCAATTGAACGCGCTCGGCCCGGCCTGCCTGAAGCGGAATTGTTCGCCCAATCGTCATGACGACAGTGCCCATTGATTTCAGGCCGCCCTGGATTGGAGTGACACCAAAGGAGCGACAGCAGTTGGAGGCCGAGTTGGTGCAGGAGGTTTGCTTGCTGCATCCATTGGCTGCGTTGGATCGGGATGTAGTCGCTTGCCGGATAGACACCGATGACATCCTTGTCGCCATCAACCCGCACCTGTGCGAATGTGCTCAAGTGCATCTAACGTGGTCCGGCAAAACCGAAATGAATCCAGAGGTGCCGAGGATGGAACTTCATGCCACTTTCCAAGATTGGGTGCAGGAGAGAATGCTACCGGATCACAAGGCTTTCACCGCCAAAGCAGCCGGATGACACCGATGGGGAGAGAATATAAAATCAAGTGCAGGATTCCGGGCAGTTCAGAACTAACTGCGATGTTTCACCGTTTGCCAAGTCCGATCCACCAACAGCCCTTGACGGAGATCTATAACTACAAGATTGAAGCCGATGGCTTTTATCTCATCGATCATCTTGTAGATACAAAAACTGCTTCGGTGGCGCTGCGTATTTTCATCGACGCCGCTTTGGTTTCAAACCAGACGATTGAGATTTCAGAGTCGTGAACATCCTTGCATCCAACGGGGCGGGCACCATTCCGCTATTGCCCATGCCAGTCACACTTGGACGGAACACTCGGCAGCGGCGTTGACAACCGCCCCACAAGCCATTTCAATCAAACAAAACAGATTCAACTTATGAACCGCAATCTAATACTCTTCCTCACCCTGACTGCTCTGACCCTCACCGCTGCAGCCGCTGACGAGCCGTGGTTTGATCTCGAAAAGTGCGGATTCTGCAAGGAAATTGCCAAGCAACCCGGTCTGCCCGAACACATGAAGACGGAATATCATGACACTAAAACCGGCATCATTTCTGTCACCTATATCGACAAGGACTATGAGGGCGCCTTTGCCAAAGCCCAGACCGGCATTCGGCAAGTAGTGGCCGACAAAATGGCAGGAAAACCAGTGGTAGCCTGCAAGCATTGCGCGGCCATCGGCGAATTCTACGGCATGGGCATCATGCCGGAATCCATTAAGAGCGAAAAATGCATCGTCGTGATTTATTCCTCATCGGATGCGGTCGTAGTCACTAAGCTGCAGGACTTCGGTAAAAAGACTAACGAAGCCATCGCCGAAATGGCCAAAAAGAAGGAATCCGCTGACGCGAAGAAATAGATTTGGAAAGACAGGGCGAGTGGGATTTCGATCGCGTCGGACTTTCGGTCTGAAATGGGTGATTGCATGTCGCGATGACGCCATGCCGACTGATGGGTCGGAACCGATTTGAGCCAGTGAACAGCCGTGATGACGTGGCCGACTATTGCGCGAAGTATGGGTTCGTGGTGGAACGTGAAAGTTGTAAGCCACCGTCACCCTCAGAATTCAAGCGGCTTCAAGCTTTCGAACGGATGATAGCCAGGCGGCGACTAGGGGGACCTGTACCCGGGTACGTGGAAGCTACATTAAATAGGCCAGGGTCTGGTCTTAAAAGCTGAGCGTGGGGCGGCCTTTGCATCGCCGCCAGCCGAGGAACAAAATCCCGCAGGCGAACAGGCCGCACACCCCTGGTTCAGGAATTGCCTCAGCGGAGAATTGAATCGAGTCGAGGATCATTGTGTGGATGTTGCTGTCATAGGGCCGTTGGGCCACTACTGTAAAAGCGAGTTCTTGATTCTGACCTGCCCAAGCGTGGATGTCTGCTCCGTACAGTGTAATATTCGGTGAATTATTCGTGTCTGTTGAAAGTGGAACCGGTGATAGTTGCACGCCGCCAAGGGTCACAATGAAAGCGCTCGGATCGCCTTCTTCATACGCTTTGAAAAGCAGAGTTTGTGTAGTCGTCGGAATCAGGCCGCTCTGCGAAAGGGTTGTGTATGGCGGTTGCAAGGGATACGACAGCACAGCCTGCAATTGAGCGCTGAAGTTCCCTTCGATGACGGGGTAGGTGGAAAGCCCGCTGTGGTCAAGGATCCCTGTGCCGGAAGTATCCAAAAAGGAACTACTGTGCAACGTGGTTGTCTGCGTAATACCGGCTATTGATGCGGTCCATCCGGGAAAAGCAGGACTGAACTGAACACTTCCGTACGGGTTACCAGGAACTGGAACTAAGGTCGCGGACTCAAAGTCCAGGTTTTGGAAGGTGCCTTGGCCTTGCATTCGTGCCGCTGCGCATAGCATACAGGCCAGAAGAACTAACGGTTTGTTGTTTTGCACAGCTGACGCTTAAGACTTCCGTCTCAAGCATGCAATTATTACTAACCGCTCGGAGCTTTGTCAAAATTATTAGACTATTGCGCCAGTTGAACTGAGAGGATGTGAGGCTGGAAGCGGGCGCCGTTCGTGGTCGTGCGAGAGGCGAGTGCCAAGAATAAGAAGGAGGAGCGTGTTTGTCGGCGTCGTATGCGTGACAAAGCATGACAGCCAAACTTCATTTCGGCTGGGTCCAATGCGGGTCACCAAATCTGGTCGGCGATCCCAACCTCAACAAACATCAAGCATCAGCGGAATCCGGTCAGGTGCGCCGCAGGTAAAGCAGGCTGCCGCCACATCGAGCTTGAATCTCAGCCCACGTCAGCGGCTGGCGGTCTGGCTGTCCCGGCGCAGGGTCCGGCGGGGCAGAAAGCAGCCAACCACTTTGGTCGGTTCGCGCACTTTGCGGCTCTGAATGCCCTCGCATCGCGTATCCGATTATCGAAATCCCTTGTTCACAGCCTCCCGTTCAGAGACGCCGATGTGCCCACCGGACGCAAAAACCAACAACTTTTCTTAAAGTTTTGTCGCCGCTTCGCACTCTTCGATTCGTCGGGCGATGAAGTCGCGCTCGATGGGAAGCAGGGCGAGCTTTGCGGCCTGGCGAAAGTGTGTGACCGCGGCAGCGGTCTGTCCGAGCTCGGCGGAAAATGTGCCACGCATGGCGTGGTAGAGATGATTCCCTTCGAGCACAGAGCGTTGCCGGATATTGTCGAGCGCGTCCAGTCCGGCTTGCGCGCCGTGTATGCGCGCGACAGCGACTGCTCGGTTCATCGCGGTGACAGGCGAACCGGTGATTGCGAGAAGCTGGTCGTAGAGATGCAGGATGCGCGGCCAGTCGGTCGCCGATGCGTCGGACGCCATGCAATGCGTAGCGGCAATGCTGGCTTCAATGTGATAGCCGCTCAATGCCCCTCCTTGCGACGCGTGCCGGAGGCAAAGTACGCCGCGGTGGATCATGGCTTGATTCCACGCGGTGCGGTCCTGCTCGTGCAGACGCAGGAGATTCCCGGCGTCGTCGGTGCGGGCGGCCAGGCGGGCGGCGTTGAGGAGCATGAGCGCGAGCAGGGCATGAGCGCGCGGCTCTTGTGTAGCGGGATGCTGGGTGACCAAGGTGACAAGCCGGATGGCTTCCTGGCAAAGTTCCTCGCGCACGAGGCGTTCGCCCGCGGAGGCTTTGTAGCCTTCGTTGAAAAGCAGGTAGAGCGTGTGCAGCACGCCATCAAGCCGCGACGAAAGCGCGGGGGTATCCGGCATGGCAAACGGCAGTGCCAGTTCGCGGATGCGCTGCCGGGCGCGCACAAGGCGCTTCGTGATCGCTGCCTCGCTGGTGAGAAAGGCGGCGGCAATTTCCGCGGTGCTGAACCCGCACAGCGTGCGCAGCGCGAGCGCGGTCTGCGATTCGGGTGCGAGTTCGGGGTGAAAACAGACGAACATCAACCGAAGCGTGTCATCAGCGAAAGTCTCGTGTGTCATATCTTCCGACGTCGATGACAGCCACCGGGTGTGCTCGGCGGCGATGCCTTCCTGTTTTTCGTTCCATCGCTGTTCACGTTGCAGCGCATTGAGCGCGAGATTTTTTGCCACTTGCGTCAGCCACGCGGCAGGATTGTTCGGTACGCCGCGATACGACCACGTTTGCATTGCGCGCAGCAACGCCTCCTGCACCACGTCCTCGGCAAGCTGCAGCCGGTGCGTGCCGAGGTGCGCGGTGAGCGTGGCGACCACTTTCGCGCCTTCGTGACGGAAAAAATGATCCGCTGCCTCGCCCGCGCTGTCACCGTGCCGGCTCATGCGGGCTCAATCACGTTGCAACTCGGCGATCTGGCGTACCTCCAACTGCCCGCCGTAATTAAACATCGGACAAGTGCGGGCGATGTTCACTGCTTCGTCCATCGTGGCTACATTGACGATGAAGAAGCCACCGATGGCTTCTTTAGATTCCGCGGCGATGCCGTCGGAAACGATGCTCCCGTTCTTGCCGGAAACGATTTTGCGTTCGGGCGTCAACGGCTGCGCCGCGCTCATAACGCCTTTCCTGGTAAGGCCGTCAATCCAGGCATAGACTTCAGTCATTTTGGCCTGCATTTGTTCAGCTGAAAGTCCGCCGTCCTGGCATGCACCGCCTTGGACAAGAAACATGTATTGATTGGTAGGAGTGTTTTTCATCAGCGTGTTTGGGTGGGTTGGAGATTGAACGTTTGTTTATTCTGCCGGCAGTTTAGCACGCGCCGAACCACGCACAATGCCAGCGTGCCGATGCAGAGCGCCGTGAGTGTGCGCATGAGGATATGTGCGGACGAATAGGACAATGTTAATCCAGAGCAGAGGGCCACATAAGCCACGAGACACATCGGACACTTTGGCATGAGGGCGAGCAGCGCGCCGGGGACGATCCACCCGGCAACGTCCCTCATACGACGCGGCCACGTTCTTTGCTGATGCGCATCGCGGCTGGTGTGCGGCTTCTGTTGACAACCGTGGCACGAGTTCACGCTTTTGCCTCCTTCGACTGGCAACCGCATTTCGTCGAACCGCAGTCGTAGCTGTCGTGATGGCGAACCCATTCCATCGAGTGTTCGAGATTATCCTCGTCGCGGCCTTTGGGCGTCAGATCGAGCATGCGGTACGTTCCCATCATCAGTTCGACGCCCCGGCCATACACCGAATACGTGTGGTAAATCAAACCATCGGCGGCCTTGTGAAAGACGCTGATTCCCGGCGCTTCCGTGCTGCCAAAAGGTTGCATGGTGTAATTGTAGTCCACTTTGCCACTTTCCACTTCTTTCTCGGTGAACGACACGTGGAAATCATGGTTGAAATCGCTGCCGTTCGATGACACCCATTCGAAGCCCCAGCCCATGCGCTTCTTGAATGCCTCGATCTCGGGCAGCGGCGCCCGAGAAACGGCCATCATCGTGACCTCGCGGGCGGCCAGATGCGGGAGCATCCCGTCGGTGTGGTCGGCCATGTAAGAGCAGCTGGGACAACCTTCACCCCAGCCCGGCCCGAGCATGAAATGCTGAATGACCAACTGGCTTCGCCCGGCAAAAAGCTCGGCGAGCGAGATACACCCCCTTCGGCTGTCGAACTGGTAGTCCTTCTCAATTTTCACCCAGGGAAGCACGCGGCGTTTGGCGCTGACCGCGTCCATCTGCCGGGTGAGGCGCTTTTCTTCCGCCAGAAGTTCCTTCCTGGCGGCGAGCCACTCGGAAGGCGTTACAATGCTGTGGTTTGTTGTTGTTTTCATTGATTGTGCTGATTTTTTGTTGTTTTGTTCAGTTTTTACGGCCCGCCGCAGCAGCCCGTTCAATGAAACGACAAACGAACTTTCCCGCCGAGGACACGGGGAAGACAAAATTTTGAAAAAAGTTTCTACGCCTTACATTAGGGACTGGGATTGTCGCCGGTGATGAACTGTGCGAAGTAGCGTGTGCAAAATGCACTTGCTCGTTGTGTAGGGGGCAGGCGCATCATTGCGCTAAGACACTGTTGAGTCTGACACACTGACAAAACGGCAGGAATGCGAAGCAGTCAAAGCAAGGGTCCGATCCCAGTGAGTATTGATGGGAATGTTCTTCCCGAAAAAACTGCGGAGCGAGAGCCGACGGCGCTGGCACGGCCAGCTTGCATGTCTGGACGCGGTGTGAAACAAGAGGGCTTGGCTCCGCGGGGTTGCTTGAAGATGAGTTCTTTGACTGGTCCGTCTTTGCCCCGGTGAATGGTTTGACAAATTACCAGACATTCTGCTACACGTGTCACATGCTCCAGACGAGGAAAAATGCAGCGCTGCTCCTCCTCCTCACAACCGCGTTCGTACCAGGCCGCGTCACCAAGGCTAGCCAGTCTCCTGACGAAACCGCACCCGCACCCAAGGCATCCACTGCGCCGGCAAGAACGACGTCGAATGCTCTTGAGAATTCTGTCGTAAAAATTTTTTCCACTGTGCGCCCCCCTGATTTCTACAAGCCGTGGACCAAAAGCCAACCGACCGAGGCAACCGGCACCGGGGTGGTTATCGAGGGCAAGCGTATTCTTTCCAATGCTCATGTAGTTGCTTACGCCAGCCGAGTCGAGGTGCAGGCCAACCAGGCCGGCGATAAAATTTCAGCGACCGTCGAAGCGATTGAACCGGGCATCGACTTGGCCGTGCTCAAGCTCGATGACGAAACTTTCTTCGACTCCCATCTGCCCTTGCCGCTCGCAGACACTTTGCCGCAAATCAAGGACACCGTCATGGCGTATGGTTACCCCGAAGGTGGAAACAGTCTCTCAATCACCAGAGGCATCGTTTCCCGGATCGAATTCACACCCTATAACTTCTCGGTGTCTGGCCTCCGGATTCAGATTGACGCCGCTATCAACCCCGGCAACAGCGGCGGCCCGGCTGTGGCTAACGGGAAAATGATCGGACTCGCGTTCAGCCACCTCCAGAATGCGAACAACATCGGCTACATCATCCCTTGTGAAGAAATCGAACTCTTTCTACAAGGTATCGCTGGTGGAAATTATGATGGCAAGCCTGCCATGTTTGACAGCTTGCAAACTCTTGAAAACCCAGCTCTTCGGTCTTTCCTAAAACTTGACAAATCGGTTGAAGGGATAGTTGTCCGAGAGCCCGACCGTGCCGATGCAGCTTACCCTTTGAAAGAATGGGACGTCATCACCAAAATCGCGGACACACCTGTGGACGACCAGGGCATGATAAAGCTGAGCGATACAGTGCGGGTGAACTTCCAATATCTCGTCCAGAAACGGGCCAAAAATGGTAAAGTTCCCCTGACGGTCGTCCGTAACACAAGGGAGATTTCTATCGAGCTCCCGATATCGCCGAAGCATCCGGAGCTCATCCCCGATATCAAAATCAGTTACCCATCCTATTTTATATATGGGCCACTGGTGTTTTCGGCCGCAACGAAGCAATACGTCGGACCCATTTACGATGGCAGTTGGGCAGGATGGACAAGCGGCTTCATCCGCACAGGCAACGCGCTGGTAAAGTACTATTCAGAAAAACCATCAGTTGAGGGCGAGGGTCTCGTTGTTGTTTCCTCCCCTTTCTTCCCCCACAAACTGGCAAAAGGGTACTCGAACCCTATTGCGCGAGTCGTCAAAAGCATCAACGACAATCCGATCAAAAGCCTGGCTGACCTAGTGGCAGTTCTTCGCGATTCAAGGAGTGAGTTCGTCGCCATCAAATTCGACGTTCGCGAAAGCGAAACGATGGTCTTTTGCAGAAAGGACATTCTCTCCGTCACTGAGGAAATTCTGACGGACAACGATATTCGGAGCCAAGGTTCACCGGACGTCATGGCCATTTGGAATGCCAAACCGCCTCTGTGACCCGTCCAAGCGCACAAGTCTCAGAAGCAGCTTCAAACAAAGAAGGCTTGGAAAGCTTGGCGACAGTGGCATCTACTCCTATTTCGGTCGTTGAGTGCCAACTTTCGTCCGCGGACCAGTTGTTGGAATGGGCAGAATCCGAGCCCAACAGATTGCTGCTTCGCGACTATATCGAGACGATCCGAACCCTAAGCCAGGATAAGCGGTTCAGCCTTCGAGAGATCGCGGACTGGCTAAATGCCCGTGGAGTTCCGACAGACCATAACGCAGTCTACCGGGAGTATACAGGGTGGGCGAGCAATCCAGAGGCTTACGAGCTCGAGCGCGAGCGGGCACAGATGGAAGCGGAGGAGGAAGAAGGACGAACGATCTAGAATGAAAGAGGCATGAAAATCACAGCGGAAAGGCTTCTGAGGAAAAAGGACGTCGCCGAAGTGCTTGCGTGTTCTGTGCGACGGTGGATCGGTTGGTCGCTTTGGGGCGACTGACGCGCGTCCGAGTGCTCGGCGGAGTCCGGTTCCGGCTGAGCCCAAGTCCAGGGAATTATACACACGGGTACGCACAGATTTCAGGCGCAGCGGGTCGAAACGTGGCGAAAGCTGACGCAGCGAGCGAAGGGAAGCAGAGTGCAGAAACCTCTGTGAATGGCGGGGTTTGTCACGGTTTGGCGCAGGTGGTCGCGGAAGGGGAGATGGAGCGAGCGAAGGGATTCGAACCCTCGACACTCACGTTGGCAACGTGATGCTCTACCAGGCTGAGCTACGCTCGCTTCCAGAAACGTTCGGCTAAGTTACAAAACTGGGGCCAGAATGCAAGTGAGTTTTTGAGGCGCTTTTTCAGAGAAAGTTGGAAGTCTTTGGCGGAACCGTTTCAGGGTTCAAGTCCAACGGTCCTCCAACCAAGGGTAGCTCGTTCCTCGCAATCCTGGGCTGGAGGACGCAATCCCTTTGGGATTGGAAAGGAGCTAAAGACATACCCTCCAGAGGAGGAGAGGGAGAGGACTTATCGAGACGCCTCGGGGAAAGTTTGCTCCCGGGCGGGGCGTGGTCTAGTTTTCCCCCGGGACCCTGCCATGACAAAACTTTCGCGCCGCATCAATACCCTAAAATCACGATCTCGAAAGGTCCGCCAGACGCCGCGCATTCTGACCGTTGTCCCGATCTGCGATGGCCACGACAGCGCCATTATTACCATAAATTTCGAGTTCGCGCGGCATGGCATCGAAGTCATTTATCTCGGCTACCATCGATCGGTGCGCGACGTCGTGCGCGCCGCTATTCAAGAAGACGCCCTGGCCATCGGAATTTCCTCCTACAACGGCGGGCATATTGAGTTCTTCAGCCAAGTCCTTCGAATGCTCCGAGACCAGGGCGCTGGTGATATTGGTGTGTTTGGCGGGGGTGGTGGCACGATCACGCTTCCGGACGTCCGTTTGATGAAGCGGCGGGGTGTGGACGAAATCTTTTTCGCCGGAACACCGTTGGAGAAAATAGTGGAATTTGTCCACCACGCTTACTCCAAACCCCGCCGTGCCATTTCACGCGCAAGTCTCAACGGACCGCTCAATGATCTGGAGCTCGGTAAATTGCTCACCGCTGCCGAGGTTGGGGCGGCCCCTTCGACCTTCGACTCTCGATCCTCAACCCTTACGGTCGGCATCACAGGGCCGGGCGGCGCGGGTAAGTCCACTTTGATTGATGAACTGGCGCTGCGCTTCCTGAAATCTCAACCGCGTAACCGGCTCGCGATTCTTTCGCACGACCCAAGCCTCGCCGCGAAAGGGGCGTTGCTGGGCGACCGCGCCGGCATGGTCAATGCGCAGAATGACCGCGTGTTCATGCGCAGCATCGGAACTCGCGGCAAGGCAGGCGGATTGGCTGCAGCAACGCGTCGGTCTGTAGAGATTCTGAAACAAGGTGGTTTCGGATTAATCCTGGTCGAGAGCGCTGGTATCGGCCAGGAAGACCTGCCGTTTGCGCGCGGGCTGGTGGACAAGCAGGTTCTGGTCATGAGCCCGGATTATGGCAGCCGCTTGCAACTCCAGAAAATCGTCATGCTGGAAACCGCAAGCGTGGTCGTGGTAAACAAGGCGGATCTGCCTGGCGGGCGCACCGCATATTCAGAGCTCGAACAGCGGCTGGCCTCGAATAAGCCGCGTCCGAAGCTCATCGCGACGGTCGCCAAGCGACACCGAGATCCTGGTGTCGATGAACTATTCAAGGAGGTCGTCTCGTGAGCGAACTGGCGCAAATCATAAATGCGGCACAAGAATTCAAGCGCTCGGTTGAAGTTCAGGTCCGAAAGGCGCGCAATGACTCGCGATTCGCAGGCGAGCTGCGCCGGCGCTGGCGCAAAATTCGTGAACGAGTTCCGACCATAGAGACCCCTGCGGGTCTGAAGCTTCCACAGCTCGCTTTGCCTCAGACGGACGAGCCGGGCGAGATCGCCCAATTTCTTTTCGGTGACGGATTGCCAGGCGAATTCCCGTTTGTGACCGCGGCCTATCCCGAGATGTATTTGGCGAAGCTACAAGGGTCGAATGTCGAGAGTCGAGTGACGAGTCAGAATGGCCGGGCGCAGCGTGTAAGGATTGAAGAACCGACGCGGCTATTCGCCGGTTTGGGGCTGGCCGAAGACACCAACCACCGTTTTCACTACCTCACTCAGCACCAGCACTCGGTTCGCCTCAGCACGGCCTTCGACGGTCCTACTCTCTACGGAATGGACAGCGACGGCGACGGTGTTTTTGGAAAGATCGGTGAGGGTGGCGTAGCTATTGATACGGTCGAAGACATGGAACGGCTGTATGCCGGATTCCCTCTGGGTGACGAGCATTTTTCTGTCTCGATGACGATCAATGGCCCGGCGCCAATCATTTTGGCCATGTATGTCGCAGCCGCACAGCGGCGGTTCGGGCGCGGCGTGATACCGAAGCTTCGGGGAACGGTGCAAGCCGACATCCTCAAAGAAGTCCAGGCGCAGAACGAGACCATCTTTCCGATGGAGGCTTCATTGCGTTTCCTGACGGACATGGTCGAGTTTACTACTGCTCACATGCGGCGGTGGTATCCAATTTCGATTAGCGGGTATCACATCGCTGAAGCCGGCGCGACGCCCGTTCAGCAGGCCGCCTTCACTCTATCGAACGGCTTTGCATATGTGGAAATGTTCCAGGCGCGTGGTCTGCCCGTGGACCGTTTCGGCCCGCGGTTATCGTTCTTCCTCGATTGCGGGCTGGACCTGGAATACGTGGCTTTGGGGCGGGTATGCCGGAAAATTTGGGCCATCGGGATGCGCGACGTCTTCCGTGCAGGTCCACGCGCGCAGATGTTCAAGCTCCACACGCAAACCAGCGGCCGCTCGCTGATCGCGCGGGAGTACAAGAACAACCTCACTCGCACCGCCATCGAGTTGCTGCTCGCTTACATGAATGCCACTAATTCGTGCCATAGCAACAGCGCGGACGAGCCGTTCACCACGCCGGGCGAGGAGTACGTTCGACTGGCCGCTCACGCTCAGGCTATCGTGCTGGAGGAATCCGGGCTTTTTAAGCTCATGATGAATACCCTCACGGGTTCACCCGGAATGAAGATTCTCGAAAGTGCCCTTGAAAAAGCTATCCTGAATGAATTTCGGCACATCGATGAGCTCGGCGGGGTGTTGGCGGCGACGGAGCTTCGCTATCAACGTAGTCAAATTCAATCGGCGGCGCATCGCTACGAAACTCAAATCAACGAGGGCGTGCGGCCAATCATCGCCTGGAATCGCTTTGGTGACCGGACGGCGAGCTTGCCCGATGTCAAAGTGGTCCGTACCCCGCGCTCCAGGCAGCAACTGCAGATCGATCGCCTGCAGAAATTCAAGCGTACCCATCGCGATCAGGCTGCTCGCGCCCTGGACCGGCTGAGCAAAGTCGTTGAGAATGGTGGCAATGTCTTTGCAGAATTACTTCACACCGTCGAGCACTGCTCGCTCGGCCAGATCACCGGCCGCTTGCAAGAGATCGTCGGGCGGTTTCGTCCCACCATGTGATATCTGCCTGGAGTGGCGAAGCTTTTGGAGTGTCTTTTCTGGCGCTTTGGGTTGCGGGACATCTCTCGGCGCCGGAAATCACATGCAAAAGAGGCAGAAGGACAGCCGCGCTCCAAGACGCTTCGCGAGATGCGGAAGCCTGCTTGCCGTTTACCGGTCCAGCCGACATGATTACCGGCCATTGCTATGAAGCTTCTCACAATGATGATCCTCGCAAGCGCCTGTGTGGTCAGGGCGGTTTCCGGAGGTGAGGTCCCGTTCCACGATGATTTCAAAGGCAGGCTCGGCGAAGGGTGGTCCTGGGTGCGCGAACATCCTGGGGCATGGCGCGTGACAGAGGGTGGATTGGAAGTTCTCATTGAGCCCGGCAACATGTGGGGTCCCCAGAATAACGCCAGGAACGTGCTGATTCGGCCGGCCCCCGATATTGTGAGGGAGGAAATCGAAGTCTCTGTGAGCCTCGAAAACAAACCCACCAACCAATATGAACAGGTGGATTTGGTTTGGTATTACGATGACAGCAACATGGTGAAGCTGGGACAGGAACTCGTGGATGGCAAATTAAGCGTGGTCATGGGCCGGGAAGAAAATGACAAAACTCGAACCGTGGCGATTATCCCGTTGGAATCGACATCCGTGCGGTTAAGATTCTTCGCAAAAGAAAATCGAATCCACGGACAGTTTTCCATCTCTGGCGCAAAGGAGTGGAGAGATGTTGGCGAGTGCAATCTGCCTGCGACGGAAAAGAGCACAGCAAAGATCAGTCTTCAGTTTTATCAGGGAGCAGAAAAGGTTGAACATTGGGCGCGGGTGACAGAATTCAGTATTGTGCGCAGTCAATCGCCCGTTTTGAAGCCGGAGCGCTGAGTTTGCGGAACGCTACTTGCGAAGTCCCTGAAGCGTGACGCAGAAGATTTAGCGATAACTTCACTGCGGCATGGATTGACATCAGACCCGCTTGCCGTCAAGCTCGGCAGAGCGACGTAAAACCAATCAGAACCAATACTATGAAACCAATTAGTTGGATCCTAACGGCGATGGCTGCCACAGTTCTTC
>Ga0137403_10004519_pt1 | contig 16400 bp, 18 predicted proteins | sample CZOMad2_1_16fung_FD_122057 | JGI IMG/M metagenome (GOLD analysis project Ga0137403, IMG submission 122057) | Vadose zone soil fungal communities from Angelo Coast Range Reserve, California, USA - CZOMad2_1_16fungal (Hybrid Assembly) | ecosystem: Environmental > Terrestrial > Soil > Vadose zone...
CCAGTAGCAATGTTGGGTCGGTGACGAAAATGACCGTTGTGGTGGCGAGCAAATTACCGCTGTAGCCGATCAAGAAAACCCGTCGCCGTCCGAATAAGTCGGAAAGGATGCCGGAGGGAATGACGGATAGACCATGACAGGTCCAATTGATCGCAGCGAATTGAGCCACAAAGAGCATGTCGAAGCCGACGGCAAGCAGGTAGAGATTGAACAGCAGGCGGAGCAAGCTCACCGACAACCCGCTGAACGGACTGCGCAAAAGCAGCAAGCGCGCATTGCGGCTGAAACCGCTGAAGCGCTCGCCGATGAGCGTGCCTTTCTTGGCTTGTCGAACTAAGACGAAGGCAATGACGAGCAGCAGCGCGCCGGCAACCAGCCAAACCCATAACGGCGCCACGAACCTCGACCCGCTCGGGTCATGTTCGCCGTGCGCCCAGGCAAGTGAAGATGGTAAGAGAAAACAAAGTGCGATTGGGTTTGCCCAGCGCTTTATTATCTTTCCTCCTTAGGATCGCGAACTGAGCGCATCATAGGACGAAGTTTTCCGGCTGTGCAAGGTATTTTAGCCACCAACATTTGCCGGCAGCGCATCGAGAGGGTAGGATGCGCGGACGATCAGAAAGGAAAGAACATGAACAAAGAAACCGTTGTCACGGATAAAGCGCCAAAAGCGATCGGCCCCTACGAACAAGCGATCAAAGTCGGAGAATTCGTCTACACCGCCGGACAGATTCCCATCGATCCCAAGACGGGGAATTTCGTAGAAGGTGGCATCCCAGCACAAACGCGCCAGGTGCTGGAAAATCTCAAAGCCGTGCTGGAAGCCGCGGGCTCTTCGCTGGATCGCGTCGTCAAGGCCACGGTGTTTTTGAAAAACATGGCCGACTTTGCCGCCATGAATGAGGTCTATGCTGAATATCTCGGCAAAGCGAAACCGGCGCGCTCGACGGTCGCCGTGGCGGAATTGCCCCGCGGCGCACTCGTAGAGATCGACTTCGTTGCGTTCGTGTGAGGCCGGTTGATGATCTAATGAACGACGCGGCAGCAAACTGCGGGCAAAAGACGTTAATTAAAATTTTTCCCGACTGTTGTCACCCCCGAATGTATGAATCGGGGGTCCAGTCAGAGTTTTGCCTGGATTCCCGCTAGAAACATGCGGGAATGACGTACTTTGGTACAGGATTCGTTTTGCACAGCAAGCTGTGGAGAATCCAAACCCGTAGAGATTCAAACGCCGATCAGCATGCGCGCGAGCGTCTGGAGCACCAGTTTCACGGCATTTTTTACCGAGTCTTGGATGGTCTCGTTGCTCTCTTCTTCTCCGCGCGGATACGCGAACATTCCCTTGGTCCCCGTGACCACCCACGCCTTCGGATTTTGGATAACTTCGGTTAATTTCCCGGCAAGTTTAGCTTGGCCCATCTTGTTGGCGCGAACCTTTTGCTGCGCCGCTTTGTATTTAGTGAACTGGCCGCGATTGAGCCAGATACCGTCGCACTTTAAGCAACGGCGAAGTTGGATGTCGGGTGGCAGAGCAGGATCTTTCGCAAAGAGCAGCAGTGCCGTGCATCTTGGACAGTAAAGTTGCCTTTTGTCGTCGATGGGCTGAATCTCGCGAAGCAATCCTTCATCCGCGGGCTCCAATCGGGCCGCTTCCTCAGCTTGGATCGGAAACAGTTCCCACTTGTCACACCAGATGCCGCCGCATTTCGGGCATTGGTCTAAAATGATTAACTGGCCCGGATTGGCGTGGGCCGTGACCTCATTCATCTCACGATCGCACTGCGGACAATGAATCACTGCGGCCCCTTAGCTCACTTGAACGTTTGAACTTTTGGACCTTGAACCACTGATTGAGGAATACCTGCCATCTGATAGAGCAACATGATGCGCCGGTTGATCGGCGGATGCGTCGTCAGCAAATTAGCCAGCCCGCCGTCCTGATCGTCGAGCCTTCGCCGCAGGGGATTGACGAAAAACAGATGAGCCGTGCCGCGGGTGGCTTTTTGAAACGCCATGCCGGCGTCACGTATCTTCTCTAACGCTCGCGCTAACCCGCCCGGGTTGCGAGTGTATTGCGCGGCGGTGGCGTCGGCCAAGTATTCGCGTTGCCGAGACACGGCCATAGCGAGTATCTGGGCGAACAGCGGCGACAGCGCGATCAACAGCAACAGCGGAATAAAAAGTAACGGGCTTTTACTTCCCAATCGCCGGCCGGAGCGCGAACTGTAGAAGCCACGTTGTCCCCAGTCGGCAAGAATAGCGATGCCGCCGACGAGAATGCTGACCAGCGTCATAAGCAAGACATCTTCGTTGCGAATATGCGACATCTCGTGCGCTATCACGCCCTGCGTTTCCTCTCTATCTAACAGGGTTAGCAGGCCGGTCGTCACGCAGATTGTCGAATTTTTCTCGTTGGTGCCCGTGGCGAAGGCATTGGGCGCCGGATCGTAGATCACGTAAAGCTGGGGCATCGCCGATCCCGACGCCAAAGCCATTTCCGTGACGATATTGCGCAGTTCCCGGTGCTCGGGAATTTGCATATCGGGTTTTTCCGCGCCGACCGAGCTTAAGATGATACCGCTCCCGCCGTAATACGCGGTCAGCGTCATAAGCGTCGCCATACCGAGCGAGAATATCGTAGCGACAGGAAACGCCGGGCCAACTCGCGTGAACGCATCGAAATAGAGGTAATCGATAGCGCCACCAATGAACAGAAAAAATAAAATGAAAAAACCCACGATCGCGGCGCTCCAACGCTGATTGTGCGCTTGGCGGGCGGCGAAGTCGAGTAACCGCGGCGTATCCAGCGTTGGGCCCTTGGCTATCGCGTGAGCGTGAGATTCACTTTCGGCACCGCGGTCTCCGCTTCGGGCACCGAAAAGAATTCGCTCGGCTGAAACTTGAAAAAGCCGGCGAGCATGTTCGACGGGAAGACTTGCTGCTTGGTATTGTACTGCGTCACCAGGTCGTTGTAGTACTGGCGCGCGAAGGCGATCTGATTCTCTGTCGTCGTTAACTCTTCCTGCAAGTCCAAAACGTTTTTGCTGGCCTTGAGCTCCGGGTAGTTTTCCATCAGCGCAAAAACTTTTCCCAACGACTGTGTCAGCGCGGCCTGCGCTTCGGCGGATTCTTTCACTCCGGTGGCTGCCATCGCTTTGCTGCGCGCGTCGATCACTTTTTGCAGCGTATCCTGCTCGTACTGCATGTACCCTTTGACGGTTTCGACGAGATTTGGAATCAGATCGTAACGCCGCTTGAGCTGCACGTCGATTTGTCTCCAGGCATTTTGAACCCGCAGCCTGAGTGCGGTTAGCGTGTTGTAAGTCGAAATGATCCAAATCCCGAGAACAAAAACGATTGCCCAGATAACAAAGATCATAAGGCGCGCGCCCCTCCCCAATCGTCGCGGAACAATATCGCGTTGGTGATGTCGCGCGCCCGCGCCGCGCCGGTCATAACCATCACACGCTGCATCTCTTCGGCCAAAATAGCGAATATTCTCGCGACACCGTTGGCGCCGAGCGCGAGCGCCTTGATGATGTCGCCACCGCTTCGAATGCCGCTATCGAGTAGCACGGGGACTTTGCCGCCCGCGGCGTCAACAACTTCCGGTAGAGCTTCCAACGCGGCGCGGTTAAAGTCCAGAATGCGGCCGCCGTGATTCGAAACCACCAACGCATCGGCGCCGGCGTTCACCGCCGCCCGCGCGGCATCCGCGCCCATGATGCCTTTGACCACGACCGGCAGGGAAACCTGTTGCTTCATCCATTCGATATCCTTGGTTGTCGACTTATGTCCTCTGCGCGGCTTGCCGTCTTTTGTGGATAACGGCACTTCGTCGCCGATCTTTACCGGCTTGACGGTATCCATGGTAATGACCACCGCGGCAAAGCCAAGATCCTCTGAAAGCTTGGCGTACTCGGAAACCTCTTCCTTACCGCGATTCATGTAGGCCATAAACACCAGAGGCGATCGCGCCAATCTTTGGGACTGAACTTAGCCGCTTGGCTCACCAACATCATCGCTCCGGCCCGATCCGTGCCCTCGGCCACTTCGCGCTCTGCGTCTTTTCCAATTAAGCTAAAACTTCCCACCGGCGCCGTGATCGCCGGGATCGGCAGGGTGTGGCCGAAAAGTTCCACGGAATGTCTGGGTCGGCCACGTCGTGAAAAATCTTCTGGCGGAAAAGATACTGGCGGAACGCGCGCGAATTGCGATGAAAAGTCGCCTTTGTTTCCGCCGCGCCATTGAAATGTTTCCATGCTTCCGCCGGCACCTTGTGGCGCATAATCTCGCGCAGCTCGCGGAGTCCCATCTGTTCAAGTGGTTTCTCGATCATACGCGCCTCAATTGGGTGAGGCGAGTTCCCAGCAGTTGGTCCCGGGATCTCTAAAACAAAACGACGTCGAGGAACCGTTCTGTTGCAGCGGGAAGAGCTCGCTCACGCCCAGTTCTTTGCCCACCGTCCTGAATTCTCGATGGGCGTCCTTGACTGCGTCGTTCGACTCGACGGTCAGCGTGTTGCGAAAGTTTGGCGAGAAAACTTTGAATTCTTGGCGCTGGGCGCAGACGACGTAGGTTTTCGTGCTCGGGTGTTTGATGTAGATCACTTTGCTGCTGAACCGATGCACTTCCAAGTCCAGCACTTTCGTGTAGAAATCCCGGCTGGCATCTATGTCAGTTGCGACCAACGTTCCATGGGTAAATCCTTGCGGCACGTAGCCGCGCCCCGGAAAGCGTTCTTCGGGATAGACAGCCTCCCAATGGGGTTTTTTCACGCCGCCGAATTTCTGCGCCGCCGCTTCTTTGCGCGAAAAGTCCTCGTAACATTCGATTTCCCAACCGTTGGTTCCGGGTTCAACGAAGTAGCAGGAGTACGATCCATGACTCCACGTCGGTTTGCCGATGGCGCCAAGCTTGTACTGATCCTTGTGCGCCTTCAGATATTCGTACGCTTTGTCGACTTCCTCGGTGGTCATGACCCGCACGCCCCAGTGGTTGTGCATGGGTTTGGCAGGCGCGTCGGGGCCTGCGTCGTGGAGCACGAGCAGCCAGTGGCTATTGGGATGCTTTAACGTTACTTCGCCGGGTTTTTCAGAAATCCTCTCAAACGCCAATAAGTCGGTCATCACCGCCATTGATTCTTGCAAATTGCGGCATTCCATGTGGGTGGCGGATAGCGCGATAGGTTTAACCATCACTGTCCCTCTCGAGTGGAAATGGGCTTCTCACGATGCGGCAGTTTAGTCTCTACGCATTGCGAGAAAATTTACAGCGGCGGCGCCGGGGTGTCAAACTGACTCACTCGCAGCTCACCCTGCGAGCTTTATTCCATGAGCCTCACATCCGTCTTGACACAAACAAGCCTTTTCCTTAGATTCGCCCAGCTTTCCGACGAGAAGAGGGAGTGTGCAATCAAGCTGAGATGCGTCGCACTGAGTTTCGCGTTAGTAACCCTTATGCTCTTCACATCTGCTCAAGGGCGTTTCCTCGAAACATTGAAGGATCCCGAGTTCCTCGCCGACGCGCAGAAAGCAGAATTGGATATCGAGCCGATCACCGGCGAGGAAATGAAAAAGATGGTAAGTAAACTCTCCACGCTTAGTCCGTCGATCGTCGCCAAGTTGAAGGAGATTTTGGGAACAAGGTAGGACGGGTGCGACTCGAATGCTATTTTCTTGTCGGGCTAACGTAAAGGGGACGCCAATGCAAGTATCAATTAGACTATCGGCGCTTATTCTCTCGGCAGTGCTTGTTTCCGCCACCGACAATGGCTTTGCCCAAACCAATTTTTATGAAGGTAAGACCATCCGCATGATCGTCGGTTTTACCGCCGGCGGCGGCTACGACGCCTACACCCGAACGATCAGCCGACACATGGGAAAGCACATTCCCGGCCATCCGTCATTGCTGGTCGAAAACATGCCGGGCGCCGGCAGCATGATCTCGGCCAACTACACCTACAAAGCCGCGAAACCAGACGGTCTCACGATCGGTCATTTCATCGGCGGGCTTTTCCTGCAGCAAATTTTGGAAAAGCCCGGGATCGAGTTTGACGCGAGCAAGTTTCAATTCATTGGCGTTCCGGCCCAGGATAATTTCCTCTTCGGAATCGCGAAGTCCACCGGCATCGCCGATTTGGAGTCATGGATGGCTTCCAAGCAAGTCGTCAAATTCGGCGGCGTCGCATCGGGCTCCGGTTCGGATGACTTTCCCAACGTGCTCAAAGCGACCCTGGGCTTGCCGATCCAGCTCGTCTCCGGCTACAAGGGCACTGCCGATGTGCGTCTGGCGTTTAACAGCGGTGAGATCGCGGGCATCAGTAATTCGTGGGAGTCGACCAAATCGACCTGGCGCAAAGAATTGGAAAGCGGCGAACTGAAACTCATTCTCCAGGCGACGCTCAAACCCCATCCGGAATTTCCCAAATTGGCGATGGCGCTCAATTACGCCAAGACGGAAGAAGCGAAACGGCTGATCTCGACGGTCGCCCGCGTCCACGGTCCGACCGTGCGACCTTACGTCCTACCGCCGAATACGCCGAAAGATCGGGTACAGATCATGCGCAAAGCATTCATGGACACGATGAAAGATCCCGAATTTCTCGGCGAGGCGAAAAAGGCGAATCTCGACATCAACCCCGACGACGGCGCCACGTTGGAGCAAAACGTCAAGGAAATTTTGAAACTGGAACCGGCGCTGGTGTCCAAGCTGAAAGAAATCTTGAAATAGACGAGCTTGCTCATCGAGAGATCTCCGTTAGAGGATGGCTTCGATCGCAGTCAGGCCTGAGAGGTTACATGAAGACATTGGATAATATCGGTCGTATAGTTCTCATCGCTATTAGCCTGCTTTTCGGTGCCGGCAGCGCCGAGACGTTCGCCCAAGACAGTTCTTATCAGGGAAAAACAATTCGCATAATCGTCGGTCTTGCGGCTGGTGGGGGCTACGATGTCTATGCCCGCGCCATTGCCCGCCATATGGGCAAACACATTCCCGGTAATCCCGCCATCGCCGTGGAAAATATGACTGGCGCTGGCAGTCTTGTGTCCGCCAACTATCTTTACAAAGTGGCGCGGCCCGATGGTTTGATTATCAGCCACTTTATCGGCGGGCTATTCCTCCACCAGCTGCTCGGCAAACCGGGAATCGAGTTCGATGCGCCCAAATTCGAGTTTATCGGCACTCCGATGCAGGACAATTTTGTTCTCGGCGTCGCGAAATCCACCGGCGTCACAGACGTCGAAAAATGGCTGGCTTCCAAGCAAGTCGTGAAGTTTGGCGGAATCGCGAGCGGCACGGGAAGCGACGACGTGCCCAATATCCTCAAAGCAACCATCGGCCTGCCGCTTCAATTGGTAAGCGGCTACAAGGGAACTTCCGAAATCCGTCTGGCGTTCAATGGCGGCGAAGTTTCTGGGGTCAGTATTTCATGGGAGTCCGCCAAATCGACTTGGCGCAAGGAAGTGGAGAGCGGCGACATGGTGATTGTCCTCCAGGGGAACACCAAGTCACATCCGGAGCTGACCAAGGTTCCGATATCCATCAATTTCGCTAAGACCGACGAAGCCAAGAAATTGATGCAGATCGTGTTACAAGCCCACGGCCCGACGGTGCGGCCGTTCGTTTTACCTCCTCGCACGCCCAAGGACCGAGTGCAGATTTTGCGCAAGGCGTTCATCGACACGATGAAAGATCCGGAGTTTTTGGCCGAGACCAAGAAGGCGAATCTAGATATCAATCCGACCGACGGCGCAACCTTGGAACAAAACGTTCAGGAGATTATGAAGCTCGAACCCACCCTGGTCGCCAAGCTCAAAGAAATTCTCAAGTAGCTCAATTCACGTTGAATACGTGCGCTGAAAACTTACCTTGTTTTGTTGAAGATCTCGTCAAAGCGGGCCACGGTTTCGTTGTAGCTCTCGATCATCCCTTCGGGTTTCGCTGGGTAGAGATTCAGGCCCTTCGTAAGACTTGGCGGATCCGGGAAAACATCCGGGCGCGCGGGAACGCGCCGCTGGCCGCGGAGCAATCCCTGTCCTTCTTTCGACAGCGCAAAGTCCACGAACAGTCTGGCCGCGTTCGGATGTGGCGCCTTGTCGGGAATCGAGATCGCGTTGATAGCCGTGATCGTCGGACCTTTGAAGCGCACCCAATCAATCGGCGCGCCGCTTGCCTTCATCCGCTCGACCCGATTGGAGTACACAACGGTCGCGATCGCCGTCTCGCCCGCCGCCACCAGTTGAGCCAATAGCGTGTGCCCTTTGCGCATTTGCAGATTTTGGCCGGCGAACTTCTTCATGAAGTCGAGCCCCTTGTCTCTCCCAATGATCTGCAGCACGTTGTAAAACCACTGGTATTCCTCTGTCTCCAAACTTATCAGCCCCTTCCATTTCGGGTTCAGCAGATCTTCGTAGCGCGTGGGAATGTCTTTGGGCGCAACTTGACGGGTGTTGTAGCCGATCACGTACGGTATCTGGTAAAACGCCGTCCAGTGTCCCTGGGGGTCTTTGAAACCATCCGGATAAGCGGGAGCTTCCTCGGAGACAAATCGCGTTAGCAGCCCGGCATTTTTCAACTGATAAACTTGAACAATGCTCGTCTGAAAGACGTCCGCCATGTGGGTACCCGCGCGATGCTCGATGAGAAATCTTGCCTGGACCTTCTCGCCCGCTGCGCGGAATATTTCGGTTTTGATCAACGGATATTTCTTGGTGAACTCTTTCGTATAAATATTCGCCTCTTCAGTTTCCATTCCAGTGTATAGGACGAGTTGGCCTTCCTTCTTCGCCCCCTCCACAATCTTGTCGCGATCCGCGCTTGCCGCATGGGCAAAACAGGTTGGCAGAGCAAGCATGATCAGTCCGGCAATGACCGAAATGTTTTTTGTCGACAATAAACTGAATAGAGATTTCATGCGGCGTCCTTTCGATCCATGCTTCGAGGAGCAGAGCATCCAAAGTTAGCTCCCGATTGTCAATACAAAATCCATCCGAGAAATTCGACGGCTCACTTGACAATCCGGCGCCACCTCTCCTATCGTCGACAATACGCGGAATTTGTGGAAAAGCTCGACGAAACGCAACAACGCGCATAGAAAAACGCGATGGCCGCGATATCATTGATATCGCATAACTCAATAAGGAGAAACCCATGCCGGATTTCAAACTCATTTCCGCCGATAGCCACGTCAATGAACCGCCCGCCGCGTGGGAGCGCGTGCAAAAGGAATACGGCGAGCGTGCGCCAAAAGTCGTGAAGGACCCGCCCGGTGTGCCGAAAGGTATTTGGCTCCTCATCGACGGCCAGCCGCCGATCGGCTTATCGCACTATTCGAAGGGCCTCGTAGTCGACAAGTCCGGCGGCATCTCCGAAGTCGATCAAGAGAAACACTTTCAAACGATTCGCTTCAACGAAGTCTTCCGCTACGAAGATTATCCCGGCGGCTGGGAGCCCAACGCTCGCCTCAAAGACCAGGACACCGACGGCGTCGACGCGGAAGTGTTGTTCTCCAGCGCGGCGCGCCAGCTTTATAGCATCACTGACGAGCCCTATCAGCGCGCGATCTTTCACTCGTACAATGACTGGCTGCACGAATTCTGTAGCGCGAACCCAAAGAGACTCATCGGCCTGGCGCTTTTAACGATTCTCGACATGGAGCACACGGTCGCTGACATTCACCGCTACGCCAAGCTTGGCTTTCGCGGTGTGCAAATTCCCACGCGCATCAAAGACAGCGGCTACTATGAGCCGCACTATGAGCCGATGTGGAGCGCGCTGGAAGAAACCGGCTTGATCATCAACGTGCACACCACTTCCACCCAGGGAGTCGCGCGCACGCACTACGAAGGGCCGCGCGAGATCGAGCCGAAAAAGCAGCCGATGGGCTTCGCGCGCAAGCAGGAACCGGCGCAGCAATTCCTCGGCAACATGATGCTCTCCGGTGTGTTAGATCGCCACCCGAAGTTGCAACTGGTCTGCGCCGAGTTCGACGTCGGCTGGGTGGCGAACCTGGTTCAACAAGTCGACTACTGGTTCGGCCGCGAGAGCACTTTCGACGCCGATCGCAACATCAATAAGCGTCGGCCCAGCGAGTACTTTAAGAATAATGTTTTTTTCACCTATCAAGACGATCGTGCCGGTGTGCTGACGGCTTCGGTTTACGGCGAAGACAACTTTCTCTGGGCCAGCGATTACCCGCACGGTGTGACCACTTGGCCCTGCTCCAAAGAAACCGTTGACCGCAACTGCGAAGGCATCGCCCCGACCGTCAAAAGAAAATTGAATCGGGATAATGCCGCGAAGCTTTACGGCCTCAATGCCTGAGTGAATGGAGTAACCGAGCATTGTAGTGCTGGGCTAAGGCAGGAGAACCGTAGGATGCGTTGAGCGTAGCGATACGCATCGTCATCTTTCAGCAGCCTACGAGGAGAAAGCATGAAAATTACCATCGACCGAACCAAATGCGAAGGCTACGCCAAGTGCATCCAAGCATCGCCCAAAGTATTCAAACTCGACGCCAAGATGATCGCGGAAGTCATCGATCCCAAAGCCGACACGGACGAAAAAATTCTGCTCGCCGCCAAAATCTGCCCGACCAAAGCGATCAGTTTAGAAGAGGAAGGGACGGGGAAAAAGATTTTTCCGACGGAATAAGCGGGTCTAGTTTAGCAGTAATAAATGGGAAAGGATCACCGTTCATACTCACACGAGCGGCGTTTCCTTGTCCGTTCGCCCTGAGCGCGTCGAAGGGCGTTTTCGGTCGTTCTGCTCTGGTTCCTCGAAACGAGTCTACTACGGCAACTCCACTAAGAGTCGCCCATAGCCACTGCGCGGCTGGCGTACTCGCAAACGTTTCTGAATTTCCCAACACTGGGTTACGCCCGGATGAATTACCGGCACACCGAGGTCCTGCTCCAGCGGTTCGATGATATCGAGAATGCGGAGCTTCCCGCCTTGGAAGTAAATCCCGTCCGCATCGCGATGCCGCAAGGACAGATTCCTCGCTTGATAATAGATGTCCTTTGATGAAAGCCTGCCGACCTCTTCCCACGGTCCGGGAAGTTTTTCCAACTCTAAAACGTTGAAACCCGCATCAGTGAAATATCGTGCGACAATGCTTGTGTCATCGAAATCGTAACCAATGCCGACGACTTTTTTGATCCCAAGCGCCTTCATCGCGGCAACCTGATTCGTGCCCGAGGTAAAGATCGGGATGCCGAACTGCTTTTCCCATTTAGCAATAATCTCAGCCTCGCCCTTGTAGCCAAGCAGCATAAACGGTGGCGTCCCCGCCGCGTGAATCAGATCAACCTTGTCCTCGGCAAGCTCGGCGATCTTCGCTTCATAAGCCGGAATTGCCGCCTGGAATTCTTCGATCTTCCCATGCCGCACGTTGTTGAACAGTGGAATCACACCGATCCCTTCCGGCAGCATCTTGATCAACTCCACCAAAGAACCCGACCCCTTGGTCGGTTTGATGATCCCAACCATCCCGCGCCAGCAATCGTACGGCATAAATTTCTCCTTCGGAATAGCATCAATAGCAAGTTTCAAATCTTCCGCTCTATATCCACAGACAATCGATTGCAGAAGCGCGGCCTGACCTAACGCAGATGGTTCGCACCAAAGACATAACCTGCGATCCAAACAAACGAGTTGAACTGGAGATCTCGCCGAGATCCCTCCAAGAGATTCGAGGCCAGCTATCCGGCACGTCGAACTCTGATTCTAATACTTTTTTTCTCGTCCCCTTGATGCACCGCGCTAAGTCATCAGGGGATGGAAACGTAATTCCATAGTCGTCAGCCCGCCGATCAGAAGGACCTCTAAATTCCAATGACCTTGCCCAAATACTCTGGGTATTCTCTTTCCAAGCGCGACAAATACGCCTTAGCGACCACTATTTTTGCCACGTCCGACGGATCGAATTTTAGATTGCCGTGCTTTCTCCATTCTCGTTCCATGTAATAATTTGCTGGATGATTCTGACCAAGATGAGAATTGAACGGTTTAACAAAAGCAAGAAAATCCTTCGCGAATACGCTTAGTATCGCGTCTGCAGCGTCGGCTTCATTGCTCGGTTTAGCTCCAAGGCCCTCTGCTTGTCGTGGTGTCAGATGATGAAGATTTCGATTTCACATGAGCGTAAAAACCCTTGTAAATCGCTTCGAGGTCCCGAATTAATGTAGTTCCGTGAATGGATCTCCAGTCATCATTTCTCGTGGGTATATACATCACCGGGCGAGCGCCGTATGGGATCAATAAATCACGAGGGAAGGAGAGGCCAAATTTTCCATATTTGGCGACGTGCACGCTTAACGAGTCAAAAGGAATATCTGCGTAGCAAGTTACCGTCGGCACAATAAGTTCTTCCTTTTCCAAAGATCTGTCCCAGTTAATAGTGTAGCTAACTTGCCCCCAATTATTGTCGTGCGGCGGATGAGAGACACAGCTCGCAGCGAGTATTTTTAATAGGTTCTCGTAGTTGGCGCGATCATCACTTGGGTCGCGACGTCCGACAAAATGAAATAACTCCGTTGACGTGTACAAGACTTTCATTTTCTCTATTCGCGTGTCACCGAGACCCCTTTTCTCTCATGGACTCGAGCAAATTAGCGATTTTCGTACGACTCTAATGGATCAGCATCTCGCGCACATCGGCTTCTGTTAGGCTCGGGTTGATCGCCTCCTGAGCATGCTTGAGAAACTCTTCTGCCGCTTTTCTAAATTCCGGTTCACGCTTGTGCGCGCGCTCAATCATCGAGCGCAGCGCTTCCAACACCATCGGGAGGTCGGTTTTAAACTGCTCTACCGCCTTGCGGAACTCGGTGATCTCGGTGCGCTCGTAGTCGAAGAAGAGGTCGAGTAACTTCTCCAGGGGCTTTGACATCATCAACAGCGCAACGGTAAACCTCCTCCTTCTCCTGAACTAAAACCGCCCGGGTAGAATCCTCGAAGATGATGTTGTCTTGCGGATAGCCGCGCCGGAGCTTGAAGTCGATCTCGGCGTCGAGGTCATCCTTTTCATCCTTAGCTTCCCAGTAGCCGAACGGCACGCGTAGGGTATGAACGAACGCGCCGTCGACGTAGCGCCGGTCTTTGACGGGGGTCGCGGGCTCGTATTCGGGAACGAAGATTAGGTCGTGCGCACGCGCCCAGCCTTTGAGCAGATCTTTGAACGCTTCGCGGACGACGGATTCACGATGGGTACCGGAAACCTTGCGCAGGTCTTGTAGCTGGTTGAGGTATTGTTGAATTAAGACTTGGCTCATTTAGTTGCGGGACACGCTCGACAATCCTAGCTATCGATGATTGCCAAGGCTAAGCGCCAGCTCGCGTTCCGCGCGATGCCCATTTCTCTGCTAAGCGCTTCATCGCGGGCCCTACTTCCGGCCAATTATGGAGTGTCGCGGGGTCAAAGTCCGCGCCATTGGGCCAAACGAGAGTGTGGGCTTCGGGATCAAGCCGAACTTGCGCGAATAGAGAAGGATCGCGCAGCGGAGCGTAGAGTTGTCCCTCCAGAACGGGACTAAAATCGATCACTTGTGCCGTGCCGTCGTCAAAACTCACTCGTAGCGTAAATGGCGCGACGTGCTCGAACGATACGACGCGATGGATTTCGTGAGTCATCAGCAAATCCTCACTTCAACGGCTCAATCTTAACTGGCGGGCGTCCCTCCTGCAATCGCCGCCATGCGCCCACTAATTCTTCCTGGTGGAGTTCCGCCCATGCGAGAACAAGGCGTTCTTGGCGTCTTGGCAACGAGCCGGCCAGCCGCTCAATCCTTTCGATGTCGTAAATACCGACCCGATCCTGGTAATAAGCGTGAAAATGTGGAGTATGGTGCGATCCTCCGGCTTCAACGAACATACGGATCACGATTCCGAAGAACCGACTGATTTCAGGCATATCAGATCGGCGGTCTTAGACAGATCGGGCAGTCATTTCTCTCCGTGCTTATCTCGAACTGTTTGGATATCCTCTAAACAACCCGCGCACATGTAGGCGGCGTGAGGCAAAAAAATCAATTCCTCGGTTTCGCGTGCCTCCATGCAGATTCCGCAGAGCCGATCTTCTTTTGCATCGCCCACCGGCTTCTTCGACGTTGCATCGCTACCTTTGGCAGCTTCCAGCTCTTCAGCCATGATTCCGCCGCATAGCTTGACGCATTCGTCGCAGATATGCACCGACGGTCCGGCGATCATCTTGCGCACTTCTTGCTGATGCTTTCCACAAAATGAACAAGCGAGGTGCTTTCCTTCATCGGCGTACTTGGGTATCTCCGACTCCCATTTATCGCCGTAGGCCTTCTTCAGAGTCTCTTCCAAGGCAGTGCCGATCTGCTGCAACTGCCGCGCGATCTCGGTTCTTTTGGGAGAACTCTTCGAATCGAGGAATTTGTTTACTGCGCGCTGGAACAACTTCAACGCGCCGCCGTACTTCTGCTCGCTAATCAAGTCGGCGCATTCTACGAATCCGAACTTCGATGCAGATTTCGCCATCAGCTTCTCCTCAAATCTATGACCAGCATTCGCGTCATTGCACGCCGCCCGCGGCCGTAAATTCATGAAAGCTTTCTAAGCTCGATTCCGATCACTTTGCTGGCTCAGCGTGGCTAACCGCATTATACCCTCAGAGCAGAAATAACAAGACTTACGGAGAGTTCGTCACTTCCGCCTCTCTCTTTGAATCCTCTCCGACAATTCCAATGCCGGCGTGTGCCGCTGGTGAGTTCCGATTCGCGCGGTTACTGGATAGTCGAAAGCTTCGGTCATTTATAAAACTAATAGGGAGCTTCAATCGCCTGGAAAGTCATATCGTTGAAATCGTAGAGCATCTTTCCTGAGCCAAGGCCTTGCGCTTCAATATTCGCTGAAAATATTTTTCCGCCTTCGGCCCACAAAAGCCTGCCGCCGTCGATATCCGCCCACTCCCAAGTCGGCTGAAACTGAACCTCACCGGTTTCGAAATCAATCAACCGATACTCGCTTGAACAGATTCCGCGCCCGAGACCCGTCAGACCGGAAGCGTCAACGATGTTCACTAAAACTCGATTTTCACACAATGGTTTTTCAAAAGTGAGCGCTCCTCGACCGGGTTCATAGCCAACTTTCTTTACTAACCTCCAACGGTCGCGAAGTAGTCTGCGAAAATAGACTTTCCGCCAATCCCGGCAGAATTCGTCTTCAGCTTCCGCTGGGTCATTTTCGAGTTCGCCGCACTTTGATGCCTCATCGTATGGGTTGTTCAACCAAAACCTCGTGTCGGATAAAAACAATCCCCCACCAGTCATTCCTCCCACCACCCTCCAGCGACCGATCGCTTTGAGATAAGGAGCACGGGAAATGGTCGTCCAACAATAAAAATCCTCGCTCGGGTTCATTAGGTAGTATAGAAAGAATTTACCGGCCGGCGACAGATCACAGCAGTAACCGTGAATCCGGCCCTTGATCCACTGACCGAGTTGGAAGGTATCACTGGATAAGTCCCAACCTACCGTGCAGACTTGTTTCGCAGGCCCGCGGCGTAAGACAACTGCCTTGCGAGCCTTGGGAGCAAGAAGAACGTCGAGACGGGCTGGTATTTTTCTTGGAGCCATGAAAACACTCGCGGCGCCGCGACAATTGCTCTCGGCCTTTCAATACATACGCGCCCAAAGAAACTGTAAGAGTGAGCGTTCTTAGATCATCACCGTACCGCAATTGATATTGTACGCCTGCCCGGTGATGTAGGCCGCGGCGTCGCTCGCCAGGAAGAGAATCGGCCCGGCGATATCTTCGGGTTCCAGGACGTGGCCTAATGGGGTCGCGCGCAACCGCGCCATCGTCTCCTCTTCGGAGCGATGGCGACGCGGCATGTCGGTATTGGCCGAGCCGGGACAAATCGCGTTGACGGTGATCCCGTCTGGGCCAAGCTCGCGCGCCAGCGCTTTGACGAAACCGATAATGCCGGCCTTTGAGGCCGCGTAGTCGGCAAATTCTCTTGCGCCGCTGTGGGCGATCGATGACGCGATACTGATAATGCGGCCGCTTTTCTGCGTGCGCATTGCCGGCACGAACGCCCGTGCGCAGAGGAAGTTGCCGCCGAGGTTGACGTCGAGGGTACGATCCCACTCTTCCTCGGATTTGCTCACCACCGGTGATTTGAGATAGACGCCGGCATCGTTGACTAGGATATCGATACGTCCGAAACATTCGAAGGTCTGATCGGCGAGCCTTTTCACGGAAGGTTCGCTGGCAACATTGACCTCCACCGCGATGGCGTCGGTGCCATGAGTCCGAACCTCGTCTGCGACAGTTTTCGCCTTCTCACTTTGCAAGTCGGCGACGACAACCTTTGCACCTTCGCGTCCCATACCGAGTGCGATGGCGCGGCCGATCCCCTGCGCTCCGCC
>Ga0137403_10004522_pt1 | contig 16389 bp, 15 predicted proteins | sample CZOMad2_1_16fung_FD_122057 | JGI IMG/M metagenome (GOLD analysis project Ga0137403, IMG submission 122057) | Vadose zone soil fungal communities from Angelo Coast Range Reserve, California, USA - CZOMad2_1_16fungal (Hybrid Assembly) | ecosystem: Environmental > Terrestrial > Soil > Vadose zone...
ACACCCGCGCGGAGGCGATCAGCCCGCGGCCGCCGTAGGCCACCACGCGGTCGCCGGTCCCGATGCCGAGCGCGCCCGCCGCGTGAGCGAAATCGCGTGCCTCCGGCAGCATGTGCGGCAGCGGATTCGCGTGATCGGAGATGGTCTCGATGTCGAAGAAGACCGCGCCGGGCAGGTGGGCCTGCTCGAACTCGGCGCGCGCGTCGCGCTTGAGGTGCGGGAGATAGAAGGTGGCGTCCACCACCCTGAGATCGGGCTCGCCCAGGTGGGCGGCCAGCCACTCGGTGCTCACCAGGGGATCCTGGCCGAATGGGATCATCGGCTCCCACCCGGATTGGCGGGACGCGGGGGCAGGAGCTCGTGCGGGCTCACGCCGCGCTGGTCGAGCGCTTCTTCCCAGCGGAGATAGGCCTCCATCGCGGCCCGCCCGCGCTCGTAGGGCTTCTGCACCACGTCGTCCGTCTCGCCGAGCATCGTGCCCGGCCCCGTCTCCACCGGGAGCCCCGCCGCCTTCCAGGCCGCGAGTCCACCGTCCAGCACGCGGGCGGCGGCATAGCCCATGCGTCTCAGGGTCGCCGCGGCCAGCGTGGACTGCACGCCGTCGGCGCAGGTGAGGAGCACGGGGGCGCGCGTGTCTGGCACGGCGCCGCCGATGAGGAGCTCGAGCCGGCCACGCCCGATCCAGCGCGCGCCGGGCACGTGCCCGCGCTGGTAGAGGTCGCTCGGGTCCACGCTCACCACCACCGCGTCGCCGATGGGCCCGGGCGGCACCTGCTCGACCACGCGGCGGGCCGCCTCGAAGCCGAACGGCGTCGGGACCGGCTCCCCGGTCTCGAGGGGGCGGCCGGAGCGCTGCCACGCCGGCACCCCGCCCTCCAGCACCGCCACGTGGGGGAAGCCCATACGCTTGAGCCAGCCCGCGGTCATGATCGAGCGGCCGAAGCCGTCGCAGATCAGGACCAGCCATCCCGCGCGCACCGCCAGGTTGTCGTCGGTGGCCTGCACCGCCTGGCCCCCCGGGACCCAGCTCGAGCCGGGCACGTGCCCGGCGTCGTACTCCTCCCGGCTCCGCACGTCGAACAGGGTGACGTTCTCGCGGTCGCGCCGGTTCCAGCGCTCGGCGACCGCGTCCGCGGAGACGAGCGGGGTGCCGTCCTCGGCGGCCACGCGCGTGGCGATCTCGACGGCGCGTGCGCGGCTCTTCTCGGACGGAGCGGGCGGCCAGCGGGTCGCCCCGCGCTCGAGCTCGAGGCCGTCGAGCTGCCAGCCCATCGTGCCGTTCTTCACCGCCACGATCGGGTTGGGCAGCCCCATGCGGCGGAGCGACTCGGCGCCCAGGTAGGAGCGGGTCCGCCCGCCGCAGTGCACGACGATGGTCTGCTCGGGGCGCTCGACCAGCTCGCCGATGCGGAGCACGAGCTCGCCGCCGGGCATGCTCCACGCGCCGGGCAGGCAGCCGCGCGAGTACTCCTCCGGGGTGCGCGTGTCCACGATGACCATGTCCCGGCCCGCGGCCATCTGCGCGGAGAGCTCGAGGCACGTGATCTCGGGCGTCTTGAAGTCGTGCAGCACGCGCTCGCCGAAGACCTTGCTCGGCACGTTGAGGCCCTGGACCACCGGCTGGCCGGCGCGACGCCAGGCCTCGAGCCCGCCGTTCAGCACGAAGACCTCGGTGTAGCCCATCTCGGCCAGCGTGGGCGCGGCGAGCGCGGCGAGGCTGCCGTCGTCATCGTAGAGGACGATGAGCGTCCCGGGCGCGGTCACCAGCGCGGGCAGCCGCAGCTCGATGAGCCGGCGGGGCAGCGGCGTCGCGCGATAGATGTGGCCGCGCTCGAAGGCGGCGCGCTCGCGCACGTCCAGCAGGGCGTGCGGGGAGGGCTGCTCGAGGAGCGTGGCGAGCTGCTCGGGGGAGATCGCGGCGGCGGTCACCCCTGCGACGCTAAGCGGCGCGCCCCCGTCTGTCAAGCGGTGACGGCCGCCATGGCCTCCACCGCGGCGTCGATCTGCTTGCGCGAGACGTCGAGGTGGGTGACCGCGCGCAGGCGGCTCTCGCCCATCACGCTGAGCCGCACCTTCGCGGGGGTGGCGAGCAGCCGGTCGGCCAGGGCCTGGGCGGGGCGGCCGGTCCCGGTCACGTCGAAGATCACGATATTGGTTTCGACGTGGGCCGGGTCGAGCGCGATCCCGCGCAGGCCCGCGATGCCGCGCGCGAAGGCCCTCGCGTTGTCGTGGTCCTCCGCGAGGCGGTCCACGTGATGGCGGAGCGCGTAGACCCCGCCCGCCGCGATGATGCCGGCCTGCCGCATGGCGCCGCCCAGCGCCTGCTTGTAGCGCCACGCCTCCTCGATGAAGGCGCGCGAGCCGGCCAGGCACGCGCCCACCGGCGCCCCGAGCCCCTTGCTGAAATCGATCCAGAGCGAGTCCACCTGCGCGGCATAGGCACGCGCGGGAGTGGCGGAGGCCACCACCGCGTTGAGCAGCCGCGCCCCGTCCATGTGGATCGCGAGCCCGAGCCCGCGGGCGGCGCGGCTCACGTCCTCCACCTGGCCGAGCGACCACACGCGCCCGCCGCCCAGGTTGCTGGTGTTCTCCACCGAGACCAGGCGGGTCGGGGGCGCGTAACGCGAGCGGGGGTGCGTGGCCGCGCGCACCTGCGCGCCGGTGAACACGCCGCGCTCGCCGTCGAGCGACGCCATGAGCACGCCGGATAGCAGACCGGGGCCGCCGCCCTCGAAGTGGATCAGGTGCGAGGTGCGGTCGGCCAGCACCTCGTCGCCCGGCCGCGTATGCACCTTGACCGCGATCTCGTTGCACATGGTGCCGGAGGGGAGGAAGACCGCCGCCTCCTTGCCGAGGAGATCGGCGACCATCTCCTGGAGCAGGTTCACGGTCGGGTCCTCGCCCTTCTGCTCGTCGCCCACCTCCGCCTCGCACATGAAGCGCCGCATGTCGGGGGTCGGCTTGGTCAGGGTGTCGCTGAAGAGATCGATCACGATGGAGCCTCCATTGTCGTTCCGGCCTCGGCCACCGCCATCCGGATGCGGTCCACTCGCTCGAGCATGTCGTTGCGGGTCCTCCTACCCGGTGCGATTCTACATCCGAGATGCGCATCCTCGTGGTCGAAGACGAGCGGAAGGTCGCGGCCTTCGTCCGCCAGGGACTGGTGGAGGAAGGCCACGTGGTCGAGGTGGCGGCGGACGGCGAGGCCGCGCTCGACGCGGTGGCGGGCGGCCCGCCGTACGATCTCGTCGTCCTGGACGTGATGCTGCCCAAGCGCGACGGCCTGAGCGTGCTCAAGACCCTCCGGGCGCGCCGGATGCAGGCCCCGGTGCTCCTCCTGACCGCCCGGGACGGGGTGGCCGACAAGGTCGCCGGGCTCGACGCGGGCGCGGACGACTACCTGGCCAAGCCCTTCGCGTTCGAGGAGCTCCTCGCGCGGGTGCGCGCGCTGCTGCGCCGCGGCCGCGGCGCCGCGGAGCCGGTGCTCCGCCTGGAGGACCTCTCGCTGGATCCCGCCACCCGGCTCGTCGTGCGGGGCGGGCGCCGTATCTCGCTCACCGCGCGCGAGTATGCGCTGCTCGAGTACTTCCTGCGCAACACCGGCCGGGTGCTCACCCGGCCCATGATCACCCAGCACGTCTGGGGTATGGACTTCGACCCCGAGAGCAATATCGTGGACGTGTACGTGGGCTACCTGCGCCGCAAGATCGACGCGGACGGCGAGCCCCGGCTCCTGCAGACGGTGCGCGGCGCGGGCTACTCCCTGAGCGCGGAGCCGTGAGGCGGTCGCTTCGGTCGCTCTCCGTCCGCACCCGGCTGACGCTGTGGTACAGCGGGATCCTCCTGGCCATCGTCGTCACCGTCGGCGCGCTGTCCTATTCCTGGCTGCGCGTCGGCCTGCTGCAGGATCTCGACGCCTCCCTTCTCACCGTCGCGCAGGTCGTCAAGGACACCGGCTCGGCGGCGCGGGCGGCCGGCGATCACGAGGTGCTGCTGCGGGAGCTGCTGGGACCCGAGCTCTACGACAAGTTCTTCCAGCTCCTGGATCCCGAGGGCCGCCCCCGTCCGAGCCCACCGGCGCGCCGGCCCTACACGCTGGCCCTGTCCGCCGCGGCGCGGGCCCGCGCGGCCCGCGGGCAGAACACCTTCGAGACCGTCCTGCTCGCCGAGGCGGAGCCGGTCCGCGTGCTCACGATGCCGATCGTCCGTGAGGGCCGGGTCGTGGAGATCGTTCAGGTCGGCATGCTGCTGCATCGCGCGCGGGCCACCCTCGATCGGTATCTCGACACCCTGACCGTGCTGATCCCGCTCGGGGTCGGGCTGGCCGCGGTGGGCGGCGCCCTCATCGCGCAGGTCGCGCTCCGTCCCCTGGATCGGATGACGCGGACCGCGCGGCGGATCAGCGCGGAGGATCTCAGTCAGCGCGTGGAGCGGCCCCGGACGGGTGACGAGCTCGACCGCCTGGCCGAGACCATGAACGACATGCTCGCGCATCTCGAGCAGGCGTTCGCGCAGAGTCGCCGCTTCGCGGCCGACGCCGCGCACGAGCTGCGAACGCCGCTGGCCGCGCTGCGGGGGAGCATCGAGGTTGCCCTCCGGGGCGAGCGGTCGCCCGAGGAGTATCGGCGGGTGCTCGCCTCGGGCCTCGAGGAGGTGGAGCGCCTGATCCGCCTTTCCGAGGACCTGCTGCTGCTCTCGCGCTCGATGGCTGGTCCGGAGCCCACCCGTGCGGTGGTCGACCTGGAGCCGCTGCTGCTCGAGGTCTTCGACGTGGGCGCGCGGCTCGGCCAGGCGGCGGGCGTGACCGTCCGCATCGAGGGCGCCACGCCCGCGACGGCGCGCGGCGACGTCACCGCCTTGCGGCGCGCCCTCGTGAATCTCGTCGAGAACGCGGTCAAGTACACGCCCCGGGGCGGCAAGGTCGAGCTGAGCCTGACCGCGACGGGAGGATCAGCGGAGGTGGCGGTGGCCGACACCGGCATCGGCGTCGAGCCCGCCGATGCCGAGCGCATCTTCGAGCCCTTCGTGCGGCTGGACGCGGCCCGCAGCCGGGACACCGGCGGGGCGGGGCTCGGCCTCGCGATCGCCCGCTCGATCGTGGTGGCCCACGGCGGCACCCTCTCCGTGGAGAGCCGGCCCGGGTCCGGGAGCCGCTTCACGATCCGCCTCCCTCTCGTTCCGGCCTGACTCCGCTTCTCATCCGCCTCTCATCCCATTCTCATCCGCCATTGCTAGGGTGCGGATGGGAGGACACCCACGATGCCAGCCGCCAAGCACAAGCCGTATGCGGAGCAGCGGTTCGATCACCTGAAGGGACTGGACGGAATCTCCGACGACCAGATCGGCGAGCATCTCTCGCTCTACGCTGGCTACGTCCGTCAGGTGAACACCCTGAATGCGGAGCTGTCGGCGCTCCGGGAGCGTGGCCGGGCCTCCGGGCGCGACTCGGAGTTCGCGGAGCTGACGCGCCGCCTCGGCTTCGAGTACAACGGCATGATTCTCCACGAGTACTACTTCTCGAACCTGACGAGCGGCGCGCCGCCGAAGCCCGAGCCGACGTCGCGGCTCGCCTGCGCCCTCGCCGAGTCGTTCGGCTCCGTCGAGGCCTGGCGTACCGACTTCCAGGCCATCGGTGGGATCCGCGGCGTGGGCTGGGTCTTGCTGTGCGAAGACCCGATGACGCGCCGGCTCACCAACCACTGGGTCAGCCTGCACCAGGACGGCGTCCCGGCCGGATTCAAGCCGCTGCTGGTCATGGACGTCTGGGAGCACGCCTTCATGCGCGACTACCGGGCCACCGAGCGGGGCCGCTACCTCGACGCGTTCCTCCGCAACGTCGACTGGCCCATCGCCGAGCACCGTCTGGTCGAGCCGATGGCGGTCCGGCCCGCCGCGGCCGCCTGAGGGCCGAGACCATGGCTCATGAGGTTGACGTCGAGGCCCGGCTCACCGCGTTCGGGTACGAGCCCAGCCCGGTGACCGCGGTGGTCGTGGTGCAACCGCCCGGCACGCGATTCGGGCGGGTCCTGGGCGGGCTCGGGATGTTCTGGGGCCTCGGGCTGGCCAGCGTCTTCATCCCGGTCGCGCACTTCGTCCTGGTGCCGACGTTCGTGGTCGGGGGCATCGTGATGGCGTTCGTACGGGCCCGCGAGGATCGCCGGCTGATCCTGCTCCATGGCGCCTGCCCCCGGTGCGGCGCCGCCCAGGAGTTCCGACCGGGCGGCCGCTTCGCCGACGGACGCAGCTTCGACTGCCCGAAGTGCCACGGCAACCTGACGCTCGCCGTCCCGCCTTCCGTCTAAGCGAACTCTCATCTCCGTCTCATTCGCCGCTCATCTCGGCGGGCTACCCTCCGGGTGGTGAGCACGAATCTCATGCGGGGAAGACGGTGGCTCGGCCGGATCGCGGCGGTCGGCGCGCTGGGCGCGATGGTGACGGCGCTCGCGCTCGGGATCGGCGCGTGGCGCTCCCGCGGGCTGGTCGATGCGGGGGCCGCGCTCGTCTCGGATGAAGCGTACCTGCCGGCGGCCCGCGCGCTGACCCGCGCGGTGGTGGCGGCGCCGCGCGATGCGCGCGCGCACTACTTCCTCGGGCTCGCGTACGCGGGCCTCGGAGAGGACGAGGCGGCCCTGCGCCACGCCCGGGACGCGGTGCGGCTCGCGCCGGGGGAGCCGGCGTACGAAACGGGCCTGGCGACCGTGCTCCTCGACGAGGGCCGCGTGCCGGAGGCCGTCGTCCATCTTCGCCGGGCCGCCGACATGGCGCCCCACTCGCCCGAGGTCCGACTCCTCCTCGCCGACACGCTCCGGCGCGCGGGTGACGTGGACGGGATGGAGCGCGAGTACCGGAACGCAATGCACCTGGCTCCCGGCGGCGCCCTCGCGGCGATCGCCCGCGAGCATCTGAAGGCCGCCCGGGAGCGGGCGGCCCCGTAGACAACCAACCGAACCGAGAAGGAGATCGTTCATGCATCGACTGGCACTTCGATATCGGGTGGCCTGGCTGGGCGTCATGGTGGCCGCCATCGTGGGGCTCGTGGCGCTTGCGCCGCACCTGGGTCACACGAACACGTCTGCCCCGCTGTGGACCGACCGGCCGATGCCGTCCGCGTCCGTGGCGGCGGTGCCGCAGCCGAACTGGGTCGAGCTGACCCGGGCCCTGAAGCCGGCGGTCGTCAACATCAGCACCAAGCGCGTGGAAGAGCGCGTGCAGTTCCAGAACCCGTTCGGCAACCAGGGCCCGTTCGGAGACAACGAGCAGCTCCAGCAGTTCTTCAAGCGGTTCGGCGAGCAGCAGCCGCCCCGCCGCACCGTGCGCAGCATGGGCTCGGGCTTCATCATCAACGCGGCCGGCTACATCGTGACCAACAACCACGTGGTCGAGGGCGCCACCGACATCCGCGTCAAGATGGCCGACGGCCGCGACATGGCCGCCAAGGTCGTCGGGCGTGATCCCAAGACCGATCTCGCCCTCATCAAGGTCGAGGCGAGCGGGCTGCCGGTGATCCCGCTGGGTGATTCGACCAAGCTCCAGGTCGGCGAGCCGGTGATGGCGATCGGCAACCCGTTCGGCCTCGAGCAGACCGTGACCACCGGCATCGTGAGCGCCACCGGCCGCGTCATCGGCCAGGGGCCGTACGACGACTTCATCCAGACCGACGCGTCCATCAACCCCGGCAATAGCGGCGGGCCGCTCATCAACGGGCAGGGCCAGGCGGTCGGCATCAACGCCGCGATCTTCAGCCAGTCCGGGGGCTCGGTGGGCATCGGCTTCGCCATCCCGATCGACCAGGCCAAGTCGGTCGTGACCCAGCTCGCCGGCTCCGGCAAGGTGACACGGGGCTGGCTCGGCGTGACCATCCAGCCGCTCACCGCGGAGCTCGCCCGGGGCTTCAACGTGACGGAGGGCACCGGCGCCCTGGTCGCCGGCGTGCAGGACAAGTCGCCCGCGGCGCGGGCGGGCATCAAGGCCGGCGACATCATCACGCAGTACGACGGCCAGAAGGTCTCGAAGTCCGCGGATCTCCCCAAGCTGGTGGCCACCACCCCGGTGGGTCGCCAGGTCCCCGTCACCGTGGTCCGTGAGGGCAAGACGATGGCGCTCAATGTCACGATCGCGCAGATGGACGAACCCGGCCAGCCGGCGGTGGCGCAGGCCGAGGAGGAGAAGGGCCCGCTCGGCCTCACGGTCGAGTCGGTGACCCCGAGCATCGCCAAGGAGCTCAAGCTGTCGGAGCCGCGCGGCGTGGTCGTGCGCGGCGTGCGGAGCGGCAGCCCGGCCGAGAACGCGGGACTCCGGGCCGGTGACGTCATCACCGAGGTGAATCACCAGGTGGTGGCCGACGCGGCCCAGATGAAGCGCGCGCTGGAGAAGCACCCCAAGGGCGCGCCGGTGGTCGTCATGATCCACCGGGACGGCACGAACCTCTACGTGGCCATGGCCTCGTAGCGCCCCGAAGCTCACCTCTTTCCGCGGCCGGGCACGGGATTCGCTTCCCGTGCCCGGCCCGTTTTGCCGCAGGCCCGGCGCTGCGCTAGTCTTCACGCGACCGCGATGCGCACACTCCACACCATCGGACACTCCACCCGCCCGGCCGATGTCTTCATCGGCCTGCTGCGGACGCACGAGATCGTGACGCTCGTCGACGTCCGCAGCGTGCCCCACTCCCGCCACAATCCCCAGTTCGATCGCGCGGCCCTCGCCACATGGCTCGAGGCGGTCGGGATCGGCTACGTGCACGTGCCCGCGCTCGGCGGCATGCGGCGGCCGCGGCCGGACTCGGTCAACCTCGGGCTGCGGAGCGCGGGATTCCGCGGCTACGCCGATCACATGCAGACGGACGAGTTCGGGCGAGGGCTCGAGAGGCTCGAAACGCTGGCTGGCCTGGGCGCGACCGCGATCATGTGCGCGGAGGCGGAGCCGTCGCGATGCCATCGCGGCCTGCTCTCCGACGCGCTGCTCGTGCGCGGCTGGCAGGTCCGGCACATCCTGGACTCGGGGGCGATGGAGCACGCGCCGTCGCCGGCGATGCGAACGGTGGACGACCGGCCCGTCTACCCCTGACCTAGCGCTGCTCGCGCGCCGGCCCTCGCTCCCGGCCGCCGCCCCGCTCCTGCGCGGGGCGCGGATGCGCCAAGGGACGCGATTCGGGGCCCCGTGGCGTCGGAGCTTGCACGCGCCCGCCCGGATAGAGCCGGTTGGCGGGCTCACCGGGAAGCACGCGTTGCTGCTGACGCGGCGCCTCGGTGCGCGGCTGCGCGGCTGCGGGCCGCTCTACCTGGCGCTGCTGTGGGGCAGGGGCTGCGGGCCGCTCCACCTGATGCGGCTGCGGGCCGGACGCGGCGGGCCGCTCCACCGGACGAGGCTGTGGTACGGGTGCCGTGGGCCGCTCCACGGCGCGGGGCTGGTCCGCCGCCTCACGCCGTGGCTGGCGCGGGACGTCCGCGGGCGCGCGTCGCTCGGCCGGTGCCTCGGGCGCGCGCTGGACCTGCGGCGGGCGTTGGACCTGCGGGGTCTGGTGAACCTGCGGTGCCGGCTGAACCTGCGGCGCCCGCGGGGGCTCGGGACCACGCGGCACATCCGGCGCGCGCTGCGGCTCCGCAGCCCGCGGCGAGTCCGGCGCCCGTTGCGGATCGGGTACGCGCTGGGCCTCGGGCCGGCGCCCGCGCTCCTGCCCCGTAGGATTCTCACGCCGCGCCGCGGGTGGCGTGGCGCTCGGCCGCTGGTCGCTCTCGAAGCGCGGCGCACGCGGCGGGCGCGCCCGCTCGAGGCGGCTCTGCCCCAGTGGCGGTCGTGCGTCGCTCACCTCGTTGGGCCTCGGCGCCGGCACGATGCGCGGGGCGGGACCGCGGCCTTCGGGTTCGCGCGGCAGGGCCCGGGTCACCGGCGCGCGGGTCGCGACCACGCCGCGATCCAGCACGTTCTCCGGCGGACGGATACCCCGCCCGCTGGCCGCCGCGAAGCTCGAGCGGTCCGGCCGGACGTCCACCGCGCCGCGCACCGGCTGGAGCTGACGCGTATCCACCTGGCGGATGCGCGCCTCGCCGACGGGTCCGCGCCCGAAGCGATCCGGCCGCACCGCGACCACCGCGTTCTGCACGTTGACGTTCCGGTACACGTTGATATTGGTCACGTTGACGACCGTGGTGCGATTGATGACCACGTTGTTGACCACGCGCGGGCCGCCCCAGCCGCCCCACCAGGCGCGGCCGACGAAGCCCGGGCGGCCCCACCACGGCACGCACGGCTCGCCCCAGCCCAGCGCGACCCAGCTCACGAAGGGCGCGCCGATGCTGACGCGTATGCCGGGCGCGCCGAAGAAGGCCACGAGCGCGGGCGCGTAGACCGGACGCACGACCACGGGCCCGGGCGCCCAGGCCCAGACGCGGTCGAGATGCACCCAGCGGCCGTAGTGATAGGGCGCCCAGCCCCAGGGTGCCGTGTCCACCCAGCTCCACCCGAAGCGGGGATCCCAGACCCAGCGGCCGGTGGTGTAGGGGGCCCAGTCCGTCGCGACGCCTTCCGGTACCCACACCGAGCCGTACTCCGGCACCACGCGCCAGTTGCCGTGCTGGTCGAGATCGTCCACGCCGGAGACCGTCGGCGGCACGTATCGCGCGCTCACCGTGTCCACGAGGGCCTCGGTGCGCGTGTAGTTCCAGCGATCCCACACGTCCTGCTCGGGCGCCACGAAGGTCTGCACCGCGGCCGTGCCGGCGCCCGTCAACACGACCTGCTCGCTGGCCGCGATACGCACCGCCTGGCCGCCGGCCGGCGTCATGCTCGCGGTGCCGCCGCGCCGGGTGACGAAGGACGTACGATCGGGCGCCACGTCCACGCGGTAGTAGCCCGGCCGGTCGATGGTGAACGCGGCGGCGGGCGTGTCGAGCTCCACCGAGCGCCCGCCGTCCAGCGTGCGCAGGTCGAGCGAGACGTGGCCGGCCGCCACCTTGATCTGGAGGAAATCGGGCTCGTGATTCTCGAGGCCAAGCTGGCTGTCGCCCCAGGCGCGCACGAAGCTCCGTGAGTCGATCTGCACCTCGAGGTTGCCGCGGTTGCCGGTATAGAGCTGGTCGCCGGGGGCCAGCGGCGTGTTCACCTGCGCGGGCGCCCAGTCCTCCCCGCCGGGGCGCCAGAACGAGACCTCGCCGTTGATGTAGCTGAGCCGGGGCGGCGTCGGCGCCGGGTTCTGGCTATCGTCGGCCTCCCCGTCCTCGCTGGAGGCCGCGGTCGGCGGTGCGGGCGGAGCGGGAACCGCGGGCGAGGCGGCGCGCGCGAGCGGCGCGGCCCCCACGAACAGAATCAACGCCAGGAGGCTGGCGATCAGTCGCTTCAAGGTGCTGATCATGATGGTCTCCGTCACTTGGGCGTCACTTGGGTGGCGTCTGCGCAGGAGGCGGCGGGGGCGACCCCGCCGGCGGGGCCGGCGTCCGGGCGGGCAGGTCACGTCCCGGCACCTGATGCCCCTTGGCGTACATGCACTGGATGTAGGCGTTGTCGTAGCGGCGCTGCACCTCGAAGGACGGCGCGTCCATGAAGGCGCCCTTCACCTGCTTCGCGGCCCAGTCGCGGCAGACGCGCACGTCGGCCTGGAACTGGTCGAAGGGCTGACCCGTGCCCGGCAAGACCATCACGCTCGGGCCCGCGGGCGCGGTCGCGCAGCCCGCGGACAGCCCCACACCGAGCACGGTCGCCGCCACCGCCGTCACGCTCCATCCTCCACGCATCGGGACCTCCTGGGTGCTGGGCCTGGGTTCTGGGTTACACGCAGTCAGACGAGGGGCCGTCCGGGGACATTCGGGAAGAAAGAACGGTCAAATCCAGTGTAAAGGGGCTGTAAACGACCGCGGGGCGGGCTGCGTCTAAGGCGCGTCGAGGCTCAGCCGGCGAGGGCCCGGCGCATCCGCTCGAGACCCTCGGTCAGGATCGACCGCGGGGAGCCGAAGTTGAGCCGCACGAAGCCCTGGCCGCCGCGCCCGAAGAGCGCGCCGTCGTTGAACGCTACCTTCGCGCGCTCGAGGAAGAACGTGAACGGATCCGCCGCGGCGGTCCCCGCGTTCCGGCAATCGAGCCAGGCGAGATAGGTGGCCTCGGGCGGGGTCATCGTGACGCCGGGCAGGTGCCGGCGCACGTAGTCGGCCAGGTAGTCCCGGTTGGCCTCGAGGTAGCGCAGCAGCTCGCCGAGCCACGCGTCGCCGTCGCGGTACGCGGCGAAGGCCGCCGCGTACCCGAGCACGTTGACCTGGGCCTGCACGTAGTCGCCGCGCGCGGCCATGAAGCGCTCCCGCAGCGAAGCGTTCGGGATCACCGCCACCGAGACCTTGAGCCCGGCCAGGTTGAACGTCTTGCTGGGCGCCATCAGCGTGATCGTGCGCTGCTCGATCTCGGGGCCGAGGGAGGCCATCGGGATGTGACGCTGGCCCTGGTAGAGCAGGTCGCAGTGGATCTCGTCGGCGATGATCGGCAGATCCCGCTCGAGGCAGATCTGGGCCATGCCCGCGAGCTCTTCTCGAGTGAAGACGCGGCCCACCGGATTGTGCGGGTTGCAGAGCAGGAACGCGCGGGTGCGGGCGTGGATAGCGGCACGGAAGGCGTCGAGATCCGCCACGTAGCGGCCGTCGCGATTGCGGGCGAGCGGGGCCTCGTCGCGGGTGAGCTCGTGGTTGCCCGGAGACCGGAGGATCGGAGGATAGACCGGCACCTGCATCAGGAGCCCGTCGCCCGGCTTCGTGAGGGTGCGGCAGGCCACGTTGAAGCCGGGGATCACGCCCGGGACCATGACGACCGCTTCCGGCGACACCGTCCAGCCGTAGCGCTTCTGCAGGCGGTCGACGAACACCTGGGCGAACTCCGGCTCCTCGAAGCCGTAGCCGTACACGCCGTGCTCGACCCGCTCGCGCAGCGCGCGCACCACCGGCTCGGGCGAGGCGAAGTCCATGTCGGCGACCCAGAGCGGGAGGACGTCGGCGGGATACTTCCGCCACTTGTTGCTGCTGGTGACGCGGCGCTCGATGACGCGGTCGAAGTCGTAGGGCACGGAGGTCACCGGGGAAGAGCACCCCTCACCCTGCCCTCTCCCCGGAGGGGAGAGGGTCGAGGGCGAGAGGGGAGGATCACAGCGGAGAGACTAGAGACAGGACTCGAAGAGGCCCGCGGCGCCCTGACCGCCGCCGATGCACATCGTCACCACGCCGTACTTCGCCTTGCGCCGCAGCATCTCGTTGGCGATGGTGCCCACCATGCGCGAGCCGGTCATGCCGAACGGGTGACCGATCGAGATCGAGCCGCCGTTGGGATTCAGCTTCTCCATCGGGATGCCCAGCGTGTCGCGGCAATAGACCACCTGAGAGGCGAAGGCCTCGTTCAGCTCCCACACGCCGATGTCGTCCATCTTGAGGCCGTTGCGCTTCAGCAGCTTCGGCACCGCGTAGATCGGCCCGATGCCCATCTCGTCCGGCTCGCAGCCCGCGACCGCGAAGCCGCGGAAGATGAGCTTGGGCTTGATGCCGAGCGCCTTGGCGCGGTCCGCCGACATCAGCAGCGTGGCGGAAGCGCCATCGGAGAGCTGCGAGGAGTTGCCCGCGGTGACGCTGCCCTGGCCGCTCGTCTTGTCGAAGTGCGGCTGCAGCGACAGGAGGCCTTCGAGCGTGGTGTCGGGACGGTTGCACTCGTCCTTCTCCACGTAGCCGTCTTCCTTGCCGGTGATCTCGCCGGTCTTCTTGTCCACGATGCCGCGCACGACCTGCATCGGCGAGATCTCTTCCTTGAAGAAGCCCTCCTGCTGGGCCCGCGCGGTGCGCTGCTGGCTCACCAGGGAGTACTCGTCCTGCATCTGGCGGGTGACGTTGTAGCGCTTGGCGACCACCTCGGCGGTGTCGCCCATCACCATGTAGATGCCGGGCTTCTTCTCCTTCACCCACGGGTTCGGATCCCCGTCGCGCTTCATCATGCTGATGGACTCCAGCCCGCCGCCGATGGCCGCGTCCGCGCCGCCCAGGATGATCTGGTGGGCGGCCATCGCGATGGCCTGCAGCCCGGAGGAGCAGAAGCGATTGACCGTCGTGCCCGCGACCGAGACGGGCAGGCCCGCGCGGATCAGGGCCACGCGCGCGACGTTGCTGCCCTGGGGGCCGTTGGGCTGGGCGCAGCCGAGGATCACGTCCTCGATCTCGGCGATGTCGAGCTGCGGGGCCTTGCCGAGCACGTCCTTGATGCAGTGGGCGGCCAGGTCATCCGGGCGGGTGATGTTGAACGACCCGCGATGGGACTTGGCGAGCGGGGTGCGGGAGCTGGCGACGACGACAGCCTCTCTCATAGGGGCTCCTTTCTGAAGGGGGGAAAGCTGGGGAGGAGTATACCTCAGCGCTGGACGGAGGGCACCCAGGCCGTGGTGCGGCCCCCGACCGTCTCGTGGCGGATGTGCTCGCCCCGCACGGTGGTGGCGGACGGGCCCCCGCGGCGGTGTCCCCAGCGCCGGTGGAAGAGCCACCAGCGCGGGAAGCGGTCGCTGTCCGAGCCCGCGCGCACGGCCCCGCCGATCACGGAGCGGATCCGGGTCCGCAGTCGCCCCGCCTCCGCGGCGGAGAGGGTGCTGGCGCGGCGCTTGGGCGCGATGCCGGCCTGGTAGAGCACCTCGTCGGCGATCCAGTTGCCGATGCCCGCCGCGAACGACTGGTCGAGCAGCACCGCCTTGATCGGCGACTTCCGCCCTCGGAGCATCGCGTGGAAGCGCGCGGCCGTGGGCATGGCCTGCAAGGCATCGAACCCGAGCGCGCTGATCGGCGGCTCGGTGGGCGGGTCCTGGCGCAGCCGGATGCGGCCGAGCCGGCGACCGTCGGCCAGCGCCAGCTCACCGCCGCCCGCGAAGCGCAGGTGCAGCTTGGTGAAGCGCGGTGGCCAGTCCGACCGGTCCACATCCCCGTCGGACACGAGCCGCACGCCTCGCCCCGCCGGCACGTGGATGCCGCCGGTCATGCCGAAGTGCAGGCACGGCCACGGCCGCCGGTCGAGCTCGAGCCAGAGATGCTTGCCGTGGCGGCGCACCGCCTTCACGCGGCGGCCGACGAGGGCCCGGCGGAAGCGGGCGGGCGCGACGCCTTCGAAGACGATCGGATCGTCGGCCACGTAGGCCTCGACGATGCGGCGTCCGGCCGCGACCTTCTGGGCCGCGCGCCGTGCCGCCTCGACCTCGGGCAGCTCGGGCATCGTCTGATCAGCCGGGGATCAGCCGTCGCCGAGCTGGGGCGCGGGCCCGCCGTCGATGACGATGGTCTCGCCGGTCATGAACGAGGACGCCGCGGAGGCCAGGAAGATGCACGGATACGCGATCTCCTCCACCTTGCCCCAGCGGCCCATGCCCACCCGACTGGCCACCGTGTCGTAGGCCTTCTTGGCCGCGGCCGGGTCCTGCTTGGTGAGCACGCCGAGATAGCCCTCGGTCTCGACCGGGCCCGGCGCGATGCAGTTCACCCGCACGCCCTTGCGCCCCCACGCCATGCCGAGCGCGCGGGTGAAGTTCACGACCGCGGCCTTGGAGGCGCCGTAGTGCGACATCATGGTCGAGCCGTACACGCCCGCGATGGACGAGATGTTGATGATGGAGCCGCCACTCGGCTGGTCCATCATCTGCTTGCCGGCCCACTTGCAGCCGAAGAAGGTGCCGTTCAGGTTGATACCGACCACCGTGTTCCAGCCGTTGGCCGAGATGTCCTCGACCTTGGCGCGGAACGAGGCGCCCGCGTTGTTGATCATGACGTCGAGGCGCCCCATCTCCTTCACGGTGCGACCGACCAGGTCCTTGACCTGGTCCTCCTGGCGGACGTCGAGGGCCACGCAGAAGGAGCGACGGCCCAGCTTCTGGATCTCGGCGGTGACCGGCTCGAGGTTCTCGAGCTTGCGGCTCGCGATCACCACGTCGGCGCCCGCGCGGGCGAACTCGAGCGCGATGGACTTGCCGATGCCGACTCCGCCGCCGGTGACGATGGCGACCTTGTCCTCGATCGAAAACGGCGACGCAGCCATGGTGCCTCCGGTCCTTTTCCCTCTCCCCTCAGGGGAGAGGGCAGGGTGAGGGGTGGTGATCAGGGAGATCCTTCACGACCGCGCGGATTATACCCAGTCGGCGGGCGGCGCGCTCTCGAAGACGACCTGCCGCTCGGTCGCCGGATGCACGAAGCCGAGCCGCGTGGCGTGCAAGCACAGCCGCCCCACGCTGCCCCGCGCCCCGCCGTGGGCGACGTCGCCGACGATGGGCCATCCCGCCTCGGCGAGCTGCACGCGGATCTGGTGCCGGCGCCCGGTGCCGAGGCGCAGCTCGAGCAGGCAGCCCTCGCGCCGCCGCCTCAGCACGCGATAGTGGGTGATGGCCTGGCGGCCCTTCTCGGCCGAGCG
>Ga0137403_10004524_pt1 | contig 16384 bp, 18 predicted proteins | sample CZOMad2_1_16fung_FD_122057 | JGI IMG/M metagenome (GOLD analysis project Ga0137403, IMG submission 122057) | Vadose zone soil fungal communities from Angelo Coast Range Reserve, California, USA - CZOMad2_1_16fungal (Hybrid Assembly) | ecosystem: Environmental > Terrestrial > Soil > Vadose zone...
GTTGGCTTCCCTCCAGAGGTTTGGATGTTATGTGTCCCCCAACGGCAAGTCCGTCCTTCTGCCGCCGGCTCAAGGGACCTTCGGCACCATGGGGCGTAATGCACTTTTTGGCGCGGCATTCGGTGAGTGGGATTTTTCGGCCAGCAAAAAATGGACATTCAGCGAGCGCGTGGCTTTACAGTTTCGGGCCGAGTTTTTCAACTTCCTCAACAACCGGACATATTCCGGGGGGACTGCCAGCATCACTAACCCGGCGACGTTCGGCCTGGCTACTTCGGCACCGAATTCCAGTAACCCGATCAACGGGACCGGCGGACCCCGTGAGGTACAGTTGGGGTTGAAAGTAACCTTCTGATCGCAGTCATTAACTCAGGGAACAATTCGACTGCTACGATCTGCCTCGTTCAAGTTTCCGATCATCATGGTCGCGGCTTTATTGCCGTCCTGGCAGATGTATTCCACCGATTCGGTGCCCGGACTCCATCGAATGAAAAAACCGGTTGTCCAGGGGCGGGTGTACGCACCGGGATCATCGATCGTCAGTTCGATCTTCATGTTGTTGAAGTCCGTGCGCGTGAAACGCTCGATCAGGTGAAGCTGGCTCGTGTGCGGCGCTCCTTGCCTTTCCATCCAGAATTTCTCGTTGAAGCCGATCGTGTCCACAACGAGCGTGTCTCCTTCCCAGTGACCAATCGAGTGCCCGTAGTAACTGGGAATCAGGTCCTTGGGATGAGGCCGCCCATCCAGATAAATGACTCGAAAGGTTTGCGGTCCGGCGACGTCGAAGATATAAACGGTTTGAAGGTCGGGTAAATCGAGGAACTCGGTGCCACCCGGAGTGATGAACTCCCGCGGCCCGCCCGATGGTTTGCAGCGTGTGTGGGGTTCAAATAAGTTCGCTTCGCGGTACTGGTACAGGGCCCGTGCCCACGGCTGGAAGGGAACCTCACTTTCTCTGGGCTTTCCAGGGAACGGCGGTCCGGAGAACGCTCCCCGGCCCTGGCCGTCTTTGATCTCGGGATCCGTTTCGGGTTCGGCCAGTATCGGCCGGCCATTCGGTACCCAGATGCCCTTCTCCCCCGCAGGCATGCCGAGTCTCACCCGCCCATCGGGCCAGCGCGGCGTCGGCTTTGACGGCGGTGCCGGTGGCCGGCGATTCTGAGCAGAGAACGGTAGTGCCAGTGAAAGCATCACCAGGGCAGCGACGAAGCGATATCGCACGTGAAGCCTCCTCCTTATTAGTCGACGATATTACCCTGGCTGGACGCTGCACCCAGCTTCTTGCCTGTGCTGGCCATCGTCAAGCTCTTGGCGTTGACATTCTTGCTGCCGTTCTTGGCCAGGCTGCCGTCGACGATCACTTCGTCTCCAATCTTCATCGTGTCCCTCGTCCATCCCTGATTCCGGAGGGCGTTCGGGCCACCCATTTCGAAACCCCAATTTTCGATGGCGCCGCTTTCAGTTTTGACATTCAGGTAGAACCACACGTGGGGATTCGTCCAATCGATCTTTGTAACAGTGCCCTTCATGGTTACCTGCTTCTTTGCGTCAAACTCGGTCGCAAAAGCATGGTGCGCCATCAGCGGCGCTGCTGAGACAATCAAACAAGATAAGAGAATCAAACAACCAGTGACGCGTCGCATTTTTCCTCCATTTATTAGCGTCGGGCCCACCGTCCGGATCATTTCGGTACGCCTCCGGCCTCTTCACAACCGGCCGGTCCCCCCACGCCGTTTATTGGCGTCGGGCCCACCGTCCGGATCATTTCGGTACGCCTCCGGCCTCTTCACAACCGGCCGGTCCCCCCACGCGGTTCGCAAAATGCCTTGGGTGAACGCGGGCTAATGTAGTCGCGGGCTTCAGCCCGCGTTCACGGTCTGTTGTCCTGGCAATAATACGGCGGAAGCTCTTCTCCTGCAACCCATTGCAGATTCCAACTGCTGAACCAGGGTTTAGTGTAGGTAGCGGGATCGTCAATCGTTACTTCGTACTTGAGAGTGTTGAAGTCGGGCCTCGAGATACGCTCGGTCAGGTGCAGTTGATCGGTGTGCGGGAGGCCCCCGTTGGTGAACCAAAACCTCTCATTGAAGTCTCTCGTGTCGACAAGCAGTGTATCTCCTTCCCATCGGGCCAGCGGGCGGCCGTAATAGATAGGAAAGTCCTTGTCATCTTCCTTTCGCGCGCGGCCGTCGGTATAGATCAAACGCCAGTTGTGATTGCCGCTGCCGATGAGGACGAAGATTCGCTGATTTTCGCGGTCCTCCACGAACTGAATTCCGTAGGGAAGCTGGAACTGACGCGGTCCGCCCGGCGGCATGCAGAAACGAAACAGAGGATCGTCTTTCAGGAAATTGCGCTGCCGGAATTCGTAAAGACTTCTGGCCCACGGCTGCAAGGGAGCTACCTTGTCGATGTCCGCGATGTTGCGCAAGAGGCCATCGCCGTCCATCGCAACATTGGCCCCGGCCTGCACCAGCGCTGTCGAGCTCGGGTGGCCCCAGTATCCTCTTTCGCCGGGCGCGGGACCCAGTCTCGGTTGCCCATCGGGCCACCGTGGAGTCGGACGGGGCTGACTGTCACGCGGAGGCTGTGTGCCGGCTAACACGAATATGCGTTTGCCGGTAGCGTCAAGAACCACCGAGTTGCCCCACGCCTGCCTGCTTCCGTCCCGGGCCGAAATTCCCTGCACGGTGATGGTGTCGCCAGGCTTCAACGTGTCGCGGTTCCAATTGCTTCTTTGAAGATCAATCGGACTTTCCAATTCCACTGCCCAGTTCATTACGCCACTCGAGTCCCGGACGTTCATGAAGACGTGAACGTGAGGATTCGCCCAATCGACTTCAGTGACAGATCCCCTGAGCGTCACCGCCTTCGCGGGGTCGAACTTCGCGGCGATCGGGTGATGAGCCGAGACGGGCATGATCGTCAGAAACACAGCCACACTGATGGCCAACGAACCGAGAACCCCGAATCTCATGCTCCCTCCTCGCCGGCAATATACACTTTTTTGCTACGGATTGCGCAAAGGCCGGGGGAATAGCCGCGAATTACGCAGATTACGCGAATGGGCGCATTAAAGATTCTTTGATGCGCCCATTCGCGTAATCTGCGTAATTCGCGGCTATTCTCCGAATTAGTCCCGGTTTTACCTGATTTAACAATCCCTCACGCAGGTTATGCCGTAAGCTGACTCTCTCTATGAAACGAATCGGTCTGCTGTTCCTGCTTCTCGCCGACTTCGCTTTTGGTCAAGGGACATCGTTACCCGTCGCCGTTCGCTTTCCTCAAATTGCCGTCGGTGGTGACGCCGCCGGAGCGAATTACACCGCTCTTCTTCAAGTCGTCAACAACAACTCCGCTGCGACAACCGGACATCTGACTCTCTATGCCGACGCGGGAACGGCGTTGAGTGCGCTTTTCGACGGGCAGGGCCCGCAATCCTCGGTCGATATTTCCCTGCAGCCGGGGCAGGCGCGCCAGATCCAGCTCACCATGAATGGCCCTCTAACCACCGGGTGGATGGAGATCTCGTATTCACCTTCCGACGCATTGACGACCCTCATTCTGCAGTCGCGTTCCGGCACCACGCTTCTCTCGGAAATCGGAGTACAACCGTCCGACGCGATTGATGCAGGCGATCTCTCGGTAGAAACAGACACGGGCCTCAACACCGGTCTCGCGTTCGCGAATCCTAACACGGCGCCTCTTGGTGTTTTCGTTACGCTGTGGGATCCGAATGCGGGAACCAGGCTGGCCGGCACCGTGGTTCAGTTGCCGCCGAAGGGGCACATTGCGCGATTTCTGACCGAATTATTTCCTGGTGTTGCGAGCATCGGCCAGATGCGTGCGGAACTCTCGATCGATTCCTGTTCCGATACTTCCTGCAGTTCTCCCGGTGGTGCAGTTGTAGCCACTGCAGTGCGGCTGAACGGTGATCAGTTCACCACGATTCCAATTTCGGCAAACACGACAGGCGGAGACCAAATACGGATTTTGCCGCAGGTGGCGTTCGGCGGGCCGGCAAACGGCTTGAACATGAAAACCGTGTTGTATTTCACGACCAACGTCACAACCGGTGTTTTCGGCACAGCCGATATCTTCGACAACGATGGAAATCCCTTGCTCGCATCCGCCAATGGCGCGACCTCTTCATCGTCAATCATGTTTACCGTGAACGGCAATCGCGTAAGCCGCATCGTGCTCAGCGGCGACGACACGCTCCGCAGCGGCTGGATTCGTTTGACGCTATCCGGAAACGTCCACCTTATTGCGAACGCGGTTTTCCAGACGTTCAACGGCGCAAGTCTGGCTTCTGAGGCGAGTGTGCTGGAGTCCCCTCCTGCCACGCATGGCCTGGTGTATGTGAAGAGCCAGTCCAACCTGGGAACTGTCGGTATAGCTTTCGCGAACTCTCAGACGACGTCCAACACGATCACGCTACAGCTATTCGACCGGATGGGTTTCGTATCGGCAACCCAGGACATCACGCTGCCGCCTAACGGACACCTGGCGCGCTTTGTAACGGAGATCTTTCCACAGCTTGCTTCAGTCGCCGATTTTGACGGCGCGCTCTCCATGCACAGCTCAACCGCATTCTCGGCGCTTGCGCTGCGTTTGAGCTCCGGTAAAATCGCAACGCTCCCGGTCGATTCGAACGGCATGTACCGGCCTTCCATTACTGCTCTTCGTGTCACAAGGGCGCAGAGATCGCCTGCGCAGGTGAATTTCGAGATCGATATCACCGATTTCGATTCCGACGCCGCTACCGCTTCCGCGACAACGGTTCAGGGTAAGGCTGGAGTCGATTTCGGAGATGGAAACGGAATCGATGCCGGAAATATCAGCCTGGATGGGACGGCGCTGCTCAATAAGGCTTCCGGCACGCTCAGAGGTACGTTTCAGCCGCCCGGCGTGTCGAGCGTACCAAGCGGCCTGCAGGCGGCCTTCTACATCGTGATAGCGGATGCAGCCGGCAATGAGAGCAACGTTGTCGGCATCCTGATTCAATTCTGATTTGATTAAACACAAAGACACAAAGGGCACAAAGACACAAAGAAGGCCGCCTTAAACAATTCTTAATGGCGGCCTTCTTTGTGTCTTTGTGCCCTTTGTGTCTTTGTGTTTATACCTTTTTGTAGACGTATAATAAGCAGCATCACTATTCACATGAGAAACCTGGTCATCGCCATTCTCTTGTTTGCCGCTGTTCCGGTTGCGGGGCAGACTCCTTCGCCCGCATACAAAGCGCCACGTCTGGCCGGAACAGTAAATCCGGACTTGAACGGTCTCTGGCAGGTGCTCACCGAGGCAAACTGGGATATCCAGGCGCATGCCGCACAAGCCGGACCGTCCCAATTCGGAGCGCTGTTTGCGCAGCCTGCGGGGCCGGGAATCGTGGAAGGCAACGAGATCCCGTATCAGCCCTGGGCGCTGGAACAAAAGAAGGACAACTTTGAAAAGCGGTTTGTTCGCACCAACTCCGACGGAGTGCGGCTCGAGCCGCTGGATCCCGAAGCCAAGTGTTATCTTCCGGGCGTGCCGCGCGCCACGTACATGCCTTTTCCATTTCAGATTATTCAGGGGAACAAGAAGATCGTCATCGCTTATGAGTTTGCGAGTGCGAGCCGCATCATCCCGCTGGAGAAGGTGGAACCGGCTCTTAACGAGAGTTATATGGGCTGGTCTGCAGGCCGCTGGGAGGGAGACACATTGGTCGTTGATGTAACCGGCTTCAACGATAAAACGTGGTTCGACCGGGCCGGAAACTTCCACAGCGACGCCTTACATGTCATCGAACGTTACACTCCTGTCAGCAGGGACGTCCTTCGTTACGAAGCCACGATCGAGGACCCCAAGGTTTTTACGCGGCCCTGGAAGATGAGTTTTCCGCTTTATCGCCGCCTGGACAAGAATGCTCAGTTCATGGAATTCAAGTGTGTCCCGTTTGCGGAAGAACTGGTCTACGGACACCTCCGCAAGCAAAAGTGAGGAAGCATGTCTATTGGTGCACGACTGATCGTTGTCGCGTTACTCGTTTCCGTACCGGCCGCGGCTCAACAAAAGAAATGGCGAACGCCATGGGGTGATCCCGATCTACAGGGATCGTGGTCGAACGCCACGACGACGCCGCTCCAGCGGCCTGCGAAATACGCGGGCAGAGAGTTTCTGACGCCGCAAGAGCGGGCGGAGCAGGATAAGGAAACAGCTGTAGGCACAGACAAGCGCAGTGCACGCGGCTCGGCCGAAGATGTTGACGCTGCCTACAACAACTTTTGGTGGGAGCGCGGATGGTCCGATGGACGGACTTCGCTTATTTATGATCCACCGGACGGACGAATCCCCGCTTTAACTCCAGAAGCCCGGCAAAGACAGGCCAGCCGGAATGAAGCCGTTCGCACCGACGGTCCTTACGATGGTCCGGAGGATCTCGATTTGTACACGCGATGCATCATACGCGCCCCGCTGCCGCGAGTTCCGACCGGATACGACAATAACTACGAGATCGTGCAAACGCGCGGATTCGTGGCCATCGTCCAGGAGCAGATGCACGAGACACGGATCATCCCGCTTGACGGGCGTCCCCATATCGATCAGAGCGTGCCCCAGTGGCTTGGGGACTCCCGCGGCCATTGGGAAGGCGATACGTTGGTGGTCGAAACGACCAACTTCAGCGAGCGCGCCACCTTCCAGGGAGCCACAAAGAGCTTGCGCGTGGTGGAGCGGTGGACGCGCGTGGCCGACGACCACATCGATTACCGATTCACCGTGAGCGACCCCGCCACATGGACGAAACCCTGGTCGGCGGCAATCGCCTGGAACAAGACCGGGATGCTCTTTGAGTACGCCTGCCACGAGGACAACTTTGGCTTGTACGGCATTCTCGCCGGGGCACGTGCCCAGGAACAGAAGAGCCGCTAAACTGTAGCGGCGCTCTGTGAGCGCCGGTTTTTCATCGGCGGTCATAGACCGCCGCTACAGTTGGAGGTAACCATGACACAATCGCGCCGGGAATTTCTGGCATCGGTCGCCGCAGCCGGTGTGGGTGCGCTTCTCCCCACAACGACTCGAATCGACGTTCACCACCACATTGTGCCGCCGAGTCTGCTCCAGACGCTTGGCACGCAGCGTCTTGGAGGAGCTTCAGCGACCTGGACTCCGGCAAAGGGTCTCGAGGCCATGGACCAGGCCGGCGTGTCTGCAGGGATTACATCGATCGCGCCGGCGGGCGACCCGTTCAACGACCCATCAACGGCCGTCCGCCTCTGCCACGAATGCAATGAGTACGCGGCACGGCTTGCCGCGGATCATCGCGGCCGGTTCGGCGTATTCGCCTCGCTGCCTCTGCCGAATGTCGCTGCCAGCCTCCGCGAGATCGAGTACGCCTTCGAGACGCTCAAAGCGGACGGGATCGCTTTGTTCACGAGCTACGGTGACAAATGGCTGGGCGATGCCGCGTTCAATCCCGTCTTCGAGGAACTCAACCGGCGCAACGCCGTGGTCTATACACATCCGAACACAGCCAACTGCTGCAGAAATCTACTTCCCAATGTCGGTGATGGCGCTATCGAGTGGGGCACCGACACAACCCGCGCCATCGCACAGATGATCTTCGGCGGCGCCGCTGCCCGCTACCCCAACGTCCGCATGATCTTTTCGCACGGGGGCGGCACTATGCCGTTTCTTGTCGAACGGTTCACAGGTATGGCGAAGTCGGCCCAATTCGCCCCGAAGTTTCCCCAGGGTTTTGGCGGCGCGGCGGCAAAGTTCTATTACGATACGGCCCAGGTTGCCAATCCCGCGGCGATGTCGGCCCTCACCAAGGTCGTTCCTGTCTCGCAGATCGTCTTTGGGACAGACTACCCCTTCCGCACTCCTTTGGAACATGTCAAGGGTTTGAAGGAATGCGGCGTGTTCCGCTCGAAGGATCTTCAGGCGATCGATCAGAATGCTCTAAGGCTTCTGCCGAAATTCGGGAAAGAATGAGGAGAGTTCTGGAATCTGATTCGCATTAGGACTGGGAGCGATGCGGCCCGCAAAATGTCCCGGTCCCAGAAGAAGAAGAGCAAAGGTCTCGGCAAAATCCCCGGCCGGCGTGCTGTAGTCCGAGCAGCGGTTGCAACCAAACCATGGCGTAGCCGGATTGATACCGCGCGATTTCATCCATTTCTTGCGGGTCTCACTGGTGTTCCGGGTGACGTCTATCGCGTGTCCCAACTCATGTGCAATGTCGTATGCCAGCAGTCGAGTATCGTCCTGGGGCCGGGCGTAAACCTCGATTCTGTGCTTGTCGGGGAAAATCATTGCCCGAAAGCCGTGGCGCGGAGGCATGAAAACGATCTGAAATTTGAGTTTTTGCCAGGGGAATCCGATAAGAGCGAGGGCTGCGTCTTCCCGAGCCTGCTCCGATAGCGCGGGAGTTCGGACGTCAGGCACGTCTGTTTTTGTGTTGGTTGCGCCGGTGACCGGCACAGCGGTGCCCAGCCGGAATGATGCAAGGATTAGTATCAGAACAACTGTTTTCTTGGTCCCTTGCATGCGGACCAAGAGTAAGTTTGTGGCTTAAAACGTAGAATTGGGTATTTACCTTAGGGGGCTGCCTTTTTTACCTTAGCCGCGAATCCGCGACCATAGAGGATTCGTCCACTGTAGCGGCGGTCTATGACCGCCGGTATTACCGGCGCTCACAGAGCGCCGCTACAGTAAAACCGCGCGGTTACTGCCCGAATGAGGACCGGGCGAACAACCGTTTCCCGTCGGCCGTTGTCACGACCCGGGAGTTACAGGTATTACTGCCATTCTTGGCGCGAAACCCCTCAATACTCACCTGCTGTCCCGGTTTGAGTGAATCCCTGCTCCAGCCTTGCCGGGTCAGGGTGTTTGGGCTGCCGCCTTCGCATTGCCAACGGGTGACGGTGCCGCTCTCATCCTTCGTATCGACGTAGATCCAGATGTGCGGGTTCGTCCACTCGACCTTGTCAACCGTTCCCTTGACGTTCCCGTCCCCAGGCCGTGTAGGCAAGCTCTCCCGAGCCTTTCTGAACGCACCCCTTTGTGGGAGCGCCGCTGCCGCAAGCATTGGAATCCCTGGTGATGTCCAAAATGCGCGGCCGGTCCCATATACCGTTGAAGTCCGGCTTGCCGTCGGCCAGACGCGGGATGCTCTGACCGGAAGCCGAGACGGACGCCAGCACGGTCGCAAGAGCAGCCCTGGTAACGACGGCCCTCCGTGAATCAATTGCACGGAAGGGTGTTCCCCTCCTCGGAGAGGAGGGGTGGCTGCGCCATCAAGAAAATGCAGCGAAGCCTCCTTATAAAGGCGCAGACGGGGTGGTCAGTCCCGGATAACGTTACAAGGTCAACATTTACCATAATGACGACCCCGTCTGCGCCGCTTCGGAGGCTTCGCGCCTTTTTCTTACTGGCGCAGCCACCCCTCCTTTTCCGGGAGGGGAACACCCTGTCCTGACAATTCATGCACACCTTCTATGAGCGCCGGGTTTTGCTGGATCAACGAAATACCGGCGGTCATAGACCGCCGCTACAGCGCGGATTGCCTCCGTGAAACATTTTCAGCGGCCTGTTGGTGATTTGGGCAGGGGATGAGAACCTCAAAAAGCCGTCGCCCCGGTTTGTGATCATCGAGCGTCGCCGAAGCGAATCTCCATGGGCGTGCCAACAGGAAGGCTCACCTCTTTTCCGCGGCCGACAACATTGATATAGATGGACTGAGCCGCAGCATAGAAGCCCAGGCCTGCACCGAGTGGCCGGGATACTCGTCCCAGTATGCCGCCGACTAACCCGAAGCCAAGGCCACCTCCGACAATGCGTCCCATATAGTTGTTTCGATAAATACTCGTTTGTCCCGGCGCCAGTTCGCCAGGATCTTGATGGCCGTCATCGCCTGCCCGGCTGGCCATCAGCAATGCGATGGCGGGCGCGACGAATCGGCTTTTCGACTCGGTGATTGCAACGCCACCTTCCTCGTCCAGTTGGACATTACCCATCTCCTTACTCGCTACATAGACGCTCGCCAGGCGGCCATCGATGTCCTGCACTGCAGGCGCGTTTGCAGTTATTGAAGAAGGAAGTTGAATCCCGGTAAAAAAGAAGGCGAGTTGTCCATTGCGATGCCATCGCCGCGCAGGCCGGGCCTGCACGACAGTTCCCTGAAGCCGAGTGCCTTCGGGAAATGTCAAGCGATTCTCCGTGGAGAATATGGGCCGGGAAAGGATGGCCTCTACCGGAGTTCCATGCGGGGTAGTCCGAGAGTCCAAGGCGGTAATCAGGCGGGCCGACGCGATACTATCGGCAGGTGGCTGCGCGCCAATCGAATTCAGCTGGAACTCTCCGAGGGTGGTTGTCCCGAAATCCAAAGGTGAGACTAATGTTGCTTTGAACCGGCTACCCGGTGCGAGCGACTGCGGATGGTAGGGTGCGAACCCCCACAGTAAATTTTTTACTCGTGCCATCCGTCCTGGAGTTTTTACCGCGTCGATAACGGCTTGTTTGCGTGCGTGAATCTCTGTACGGGCAGTGGCCGCCGCCGCAGCCACGCGACCCTTCTTGCGCGCTCTTTCGTTGCTCTCGAATCGAACCATCGTGTCCGTCCCAGGGCCGACGGAAGTCTGGATTGGAATGCGCCTGCCGTCTTCGAATACGAGCGTGTCAAACACGATCTGAGGCTCACGCATCGGCGTGAAGTCTCCATTGGAGATTGCCAGCGCCCGTCTCCACTTCGAAGCATTCCGGAATCCAGTGATTCGGCCAAGAACTCCCGTCCCTGGCGGGACTACTTCTCGATCAAACGCGTAAACGGACTCGACCACTCGTCCTTTTACGGTGGCATTTTCTTTATAGCGCACTTTCTCGGTCAGGATGACCTGGAGCGGAGATCCCTCGCGCACCGCGAGCGCTACGTTTTGCGCCGGCAAGGGCCTCGCAACGCAGGTTGAGAACAGAGAGAGGAGAACGACGATTCGGAAACTCATGCTTACCTCACATTGCGGGTTTCCACCGACAGGAGGGAAACACCAAGCGCCTCATTGTTTTCTGTTTCCCGGGGTTAGTTGCTTCAACGTGAACACAACTGCGTCGTACAGCGCGGACTTACCGTCTGCCGGCTGGTATCATGGGACGTTACTCTTCTTTGACGAACTTCCCATCCGGGGTAAAGACAATTTCCTTCTTCGGAGCCTTCTTCAGTTGAAGTTCGTACTGTACTTCACTGCCACGGGTGAGCCGTTCAGCCAGGCTGATCACCGCCTTGGGATACCTGGCCTTCAGCGCGTTCTGAACGGCGGCGGGAACCTGCGCTGTTGCGACTTCCTCTTCCACAACTTCAATCTTTCCGTCGGCCATAAACACGACATCACGCTTCGTCTGTCCTTCTTTCATTTCAGCTTCGTAAAAAGTTTTGCCCCCCTCGGTTTCCTTCGACCATCCGACAATTTTTGCGTTGGGATAGAGCTTTGCGGCGGCGGCTGTCACTGCTGCAGGCACATCTTTAGGCTTCACACCTTGTTCCTGTGCGATCCCTGCTGCCGTTAAACAAAGGGCTACAGCGATGGCGCAGACAACAGATCGACTAATGTTCATGTATCCTCCCTGGTTGCTTCGATTGTTCTACTCTACAGGCTGAGTCTGAAGATTCAGTGAAAGGCAAAAACAAGAGCCGCTGCCGACCGTGCTCTCGACTTCGATTTTGGATCCGTGGAGATCGGCGATCATCTGTGCGATAGATAGCCCGAGGCCGGCACCGTTGCTGCTGCGCGATCGATCCGCGCGATAAAACCGCTCGAAGATATGAGGAAGATCCTCGGAAGAGATACCCTCGCCGGAATCACATACGGAGATGGTGACTTTTCCTTCAGCGAGCTTCGTGGACAGCGTGACGGTGCCGCCGGATGGTGTGTGCTTGAAGGCATTATCCAGCAGGATGAACAAGAGCCGGCGGATCCCGGCCTCGTTTGCCAGTACGGTTGCCGGACCGCCGACAGGCATCGCGTTCAGCGTGAGCCCCCGAGTCTCTGCGGCGGGCCGGCTCAAGGCGGCAACTTCAGTGATGATGCGATTCAGATCGACGGGGCCGAGCGGCATCTCGACCGAGTTCGAGTCCGTTCTGGCCAGAACCAATAAGGATTCGGTGAGATCCGTCATTCGCGTTGCTTCACTCTCGATCGTGCTGAGTGATGCCCGATAGTACTCGGGTTCGCGCTCGGATCTCAGAGCCAGCTCGGCAGTGGCGCGGATAAGCGCCACGGGAGTTCGCAACTCATGCGACGCGTCGGCTGTAAACCGTCGAATACGCTGAATAGCGGTGTCCAGTCGCTGAAGCACGTCGTTCCACGCTTCGGACATTCTTTGAAGTTCGTCGCTGGTATCCGGCACGACGAGGCGCCGCGAGAGATTTTGAACCGTGATCGATTTTGCCACGCGCGTAATCTCATCAACGGGGGTGAGCGCCCTCCGGCTGATCCAGTAACCGCCGCCGCTTGCAATCATGAGAACGAGTGGAATCATCAGCAGAAGCAGATTGCGAAAATCGCGCATGATGACGCGGACATCCGTGAGCGGAACGGCCAGAAGCACATCATACGGCTTTCCGGCGTACATCATCCGGCTGCGCAAAACACGCCACGACGGATCGTCTGGACCCGGGAGGCTGAGGCCGGCGTGATTAGCCGACGAAAAAATGAGAGCGCCCTCGCTGTCGCGGATTTCGAGGAGGGAGTTATCCCCGGTTTGCTTCGCAAAATCGCTGAGGTCGTCTTCAAGCTCCGGTTGATCGTCGGAGTCCAGGGCATCAAGAACGCTCTGCAGTCCGCGGGCCCGCTGCGCGAGCCGCTCATCGACACCCGCGATCAGACGATGCTCCAGGCCGAACCATGTACCGGCGCCGAACAGTCCCAGACCCGCGAGCAACACCAGGAAATACCACATCGTCAGGCGCAGTCGGATGGATTGCGCCGGCATCAGGGTTCCACCCGGAGGCTGTAGCCGACTCCGCGGATAGTTCGGAGCAGCTTGGCTTCGCCCGGCGCCTCGATTTTTGCTCGAATGAGGCGCACAAAAGCGTCCAGAGTATTACTTTCGATGTCGGAGTCTCCGCCCCAAACGGTGTCGATCAGAGTGTCCCGAGACACAACTTGTCTGGCGTTACGCATGAGGGTTTCCAGCAGTGAGAACTCTCTCGGAGTGAGAACAATGGTCCGGCGGCCGCGTCTCACTTCGCGGGTTCCGGGGTTCAAAGTCAGGTCACCAATCTGCATGGAAACGGGTTGGGGTATTGGCCCACGCCTTCCAAGTGCGCGGATCCGGGCGAAGAGCACCTTCAGCGAAAACGGTTTCGTCAGGTAGTCGTCGGCTCCAAGATCCAAGCCTTCAATAAGATCTTTCGCGGAATCTCGTGCGGTGAGCATGAGAATCGGTGTCTGGTTATGCTGTGCCCGCAGACGTCGCGCAATGGCGAAGCCGTCCATACCGGGCAGCATCACGTCCAGAATGATGAGGTCGAATTCCCAGCCCTCAGCCATCTCGAGGCCTTCGCGGCCATCCAGAGCAACTGTAACGGTGTGGCCTTCTTCGGTCAAACCCTCGCGGAGCAGTTCTCCCATCCTGGCTTCATCTTCAATCACCAGAATCCGCATCAAGACTATCCTAAATCAGAAATCTGAAAATTTCCTGTAGGCGCCGGAACGCGGGCTAAAGCCCGCCACTACATTTGGACTGGGCGTTTCGGCCTGAATGTAGTCGCGGGCTTTAGCCCGCGTTCTGCAGAGCTTGACCCGTTCATCTTCAGCAACCTATGATTGCCCCATTCGAGATGGGAGATAACAGATGTCTTTAGCAGCACGCATCATAGTTTGGTGCCTGGCCGGAGCCAGCATGGCGATGGCCCATCACTCCTTTGCCATGTTCGATCAATCGAAGCCGACCACGCTGACCGGCACGGTTACCGCCTTTGAATGGACCAACCCGCACGCCTACATCGAATTGGACGTCGCGGACGAAAAGGGCGCCGTGAAACACTGGAGCGTCGAACTGGGAAGTCCCAGCATCCTGATGCAAAGTGGCTGGAAGTTCAAAGATCTGAAGCACGGCGACAAGGTGACAGCTCGTATCAGCCCTCTGAGAAGCGGCCAGCCGGGAGGATTACTCATCCAGGTGACCTTGCCCGACGGACGCGTGCTCGGAAATGGTCCCGGCAGGGGCCCGCAGGCACCCGCACAATGATCGCGCGTGTCATCTTCCTTATATTGATCGGGGGCTTGGCTCATGGGCAGTCAAAGCCGAATCCTCCCGATTTCACCGGAACATGGGGTCCGTATCGGGCCGGCCGCGGCGCCGATCCCAAGCTCGTGGCGCCTCCCGCCAGCCCGGTTGTGCTGAAGCCGGAGTACGCCAAACCTTATGAAGCGCGTCGCGCGGCTGAGACCGAGGCCAACCGGCGAGGCGAACCGCTGGCCACCGGCAGTTCGCTCTGCGTGCCCTATGGTGTGCCGTCAATGATGTCCGTCGCGGTGTATCCCGTGGAATTTATCCAGACGCCGAAGCAAATAACGGTCATCGCGGAAGCATTCAGCGAAGTGCGCCGCATCTACCTCGACAAGCCGCAGGCAAAGATCGATGAAGTGCCTCCTGGTTATTATGGCCGCTCCGTCGGCCGCTGGGAGGGAGACACCCTGGTCGTCGACACGGTCGGCATCAAGGAATCGGTGCAATACCAGCGGATACCCCACAGCGATCAAATGCGCATCACAGAACGGATACGATTCGTCGCGCCCGACGTGCTGCACGATCAGATCACGATCGAGGATCCTGTGACGCTCGAGAAGCCGTTTACCTACACGCTGGCATACCGCCGCATGCCAAATTACGAGATGGTTGAGTTCGTGTGCGACAACAATCGTGAGTACGTGGATGAGCAGGGGGTCGTGCGCCTGAAGGTGCGCGAGAAGTGAACTGTAGCGGCGGTCTGTGACCGCCGACGATCTCGCAAATTGCAGCATTGTCGGCGCTCATAGAGCGCCGCTACAGAGAAACGAGCCTGGAGGACAGTATGATCAAGTCACGGATCGGTCGAAGGGTTGCGGCGGCCGTTGTCGCATTCTCCTTCCTCGTCGGCGTATCGGATCTTACGGCGCAGTTCCAGCCGCCGGGTGCGCTCGGTGCGCTGGCGCCGGAGAATCTCGCCAAGCCTCGTCCGAAACCGCCGTTCGACCTGACAGGAACATGGTTGCATGGCGGCGGCCCCGATAATGGATTCCGCTTCACGCCTCCTCCGGGCCTCAAGCTGACGCCCGAGGCCCAGGTGCACTACGACGCGGCTCGAAAAGCCCAGTCGGAAGGAAAGGTGTACCGCGACGACATCGGCCAGTGCTGGCCTGCCGGCTTGCCCGTTATCATGACGCGCGTGTGGCCCATCGCCATGATTCAGTTGCCCACAGCGATCTACATGATCAGCGAATTCATGAACAGCCTGCGCGTCGTTTACCTGGATGGACGGCCTCACACCGACCCGGACATCGCGGTGCCGAGCTTCAACGGCGAATCCATCGGACGCTGGGAGGGCGACACACTCGTGATCGACTCGAAGTATTTCGTCCCTGACCATCACTGGATCGATTCCGGAATTCCAGGCAGTGATGCGCTGCATATCGTCGAACGGATTAAGCTGATCGACCAGGGAAAGACGCTGTCAATTGAGTACGCCTTCACCGACCCGAAGAGTTGGGAGGGAACATGGAATATCACAAAGCGCTGGCGGCGTGTTGACGAGCGGGACATCGCTGAAGTGTCGTGCCTGCCCGATCTCAACGATCACATGCCGACTACGCACTCGGACGCCAACGTCCGCTAGGAATTCAATTGGAGGCAGAGAATGAGAAATTTGCTGGCTGGAAGCTCACTGCTGATTGCGCTGTTTATCGCGGGTTCAGCCTACGCGCACCACTCCGGTGCGGGTGTCGATCGTACGAAGACCGTGACGGTGGAAGGCATCGTGAAACAATTCAGGTGGGCCAATCCACACTCATGGCTGGAGATTGAAGTGCCCAACAGCAAGGGCAGCACCGACATCTGGAACCTGGAAATGACGTCTCCCGCTTTTCTGGTTCGCGCGGGCTGGAAGTCCACCTCGATCAAGGCCGGCGACAAGGTAAAGGCAGTCGCGCGGCCATTCCGGAACGGCGACCCTGGCGGGATTTTCGTCTCGGTCACGCTCCCTGACGGAAAGGTGCTCGGCGAGCAGGCGACACAGCCCGCTTACTAAGCGGTTCCCCGAGGAGAATTAGCCGCGAATTACGCCGATTACGCGAATGGGGCGCAAAAACAATTCTTGATGCGCCCCATTCGCGTAATCGGCGTAATTCGCGGCTAATTCTTT
>Ga0137403_10004525_pt1 | contig 16380 bp, 11 predicted proteins | sample CZOMad2_1_16fung_FD_122057 | JGI IMG/M metagenome (GOLD analysis project Ga0137403, IMG submission 122057) | Vadose zone soil fungal communities from Angelo Coast Range Reserve, California, USA - CZOMad2_1_16fungal (Hybrid Assembly) | ecosystem: Environmental > Terrestrial > Soil > Vadose zone...
AGAGAAGATACTTCTGCCTGATGCGAGCGAACTGTGCCAGCCCATCTTGCCAGGTCGCGGCTATCTGGGAAGCGGTCTTTCCTTCCTTGAGAGCCGCAAGCGCCGCGCGATTGACCAGCAAGCGAATGTAATCGTCAACCTTCCACGTGCCTGAATGCAGCAGATTGAGCTGATAGGCGATCTCTACACCGGTCGCCACCGGACGGAAAGCTCCGCGATCGGTGATCACAATGTTCACGCCACCGCACTCTTCATTGGCAAACTTTGATGATTTCGGCGTGAATCTTACAGGCACAAACCTCGCCCCCGCCAGCCCCGCGCGATTGAGCGCTTCCGCGAGCTTCTGGCCGTCCAGCCAAGGCGCGCCGATAACTTCGAATGGCGTGTCCGTTCCCCGCCCGACTGAAATGTTCGTCGTCTCCAGCAACCCTATGCCGGGATAAAGCAACGCTTCGGTGAGGCTGCGCATGTTCGGCGACGGATTCACCCAGGTCAATGCGGTACCGTCGAAGAAGTCCGCTCGACGCCAGCCTTCAATCTTGATCACCGTCAGGTCCGCGCCTATCTTGCGCTCGGAGTTGAACAGCATTGCAAGCTCGCCGATCGTCATTCCGTAGCGAACCGGCACCGGGTGATAAGAAGTGAACGAGTAAGAAGGCTGATCCGTCAGCTCTCGTTCCGCAACCGGGCCCTCGATATCGTAGCCGTTGATGGGATTCGGGCGATCGAGCACGACGAACTTGATCTTGTTCTTCGCAGCTTCTTCCATCGCGTAGCCGCAGGTCGTCGTGTAGGTGTAGAAGCGCGCGCCGACGTCTTGAATGTCGAACACCAGCGTGTCGATGCCTTTCAGCGCATCCGGCGACGGCCGTCGTCTATCTTTCTCGTAAAGACTGTAGATGGGAAGCCCGGTCTTTTCGTCTCGCGTGTCGCCAACGTTCGTATCTTCGAAGCCCCTCAGGCCGTGCTCGGGTGAGAACAGGGCGACCAGCTTCAAGTTCTTAGCAGCGACCAGCGCGTCGATCGTAGAGCGGCCTGCCCGGTCGCGTCCGGTGTGATTCGTTATCAACCCGATACGCCGTCCTTCAAGCTGTTTGAACCCGTCGCGCTCGAGCACGTCGATTCCAGTAAGCACCGGATGAAGCGGCCCCGACGAAACGCCTCGAGTGATCACCGCGCGCGGCGCATCGACATACGTAGGCGGCGAATTGAGGTGCGACAACACCGGTGCGTGAGGAGGCTCGGTGATTGCGCCGGCTACGATCGACGCTACAAATGACCGGAGCCGTGTTACGTCGCCTTTTCCATTTGGGTGCACTCGATTGGTCAGGAGCACAACGAACGTTTCGCTCGCAGGATCGAGCCAGATGCTGGTGCCGGTGAAGCCCGTGTGACCGAACGTCCCGACGGGAAAGAGATCTCCGCGATTCGACGAGTAAGAAGTATTGATGTCCCAGCCGATGCCTCGCATCTGCGAAGTAGGAAGAGTCTGCGCGCTGACCATTCGCTCGATTGAATACGGAGCAAGAATCCGTTTGCCGTTGTATTCGCCCTGGTTGAGGATCATCTGGCAAAAGATCGCGAGATCGTCGGCGGTTGAGAAGAGTCCCGCGTGCCCCGCTACGCCGCCCATCTCGTAAGCTCGCGGGTCGTGGACTTCGCCGCGCATCCATCGGCCTTCGCGGTTTTCGGTTGGAGCTGTGCGTTCCGCGGTATTCTTCAAGATCTCGATGATCTGACGGAGCTCCTCAGGCGAGGAGTCGGATTTCGATCTGACTCCATTTTGGATGTCGTCTAGCTTCGAACTGAAGAAGGTGCTCTTCATTCCAAGCGGCGTGAAAATAGTATCTTCGGCAAAGCGGTCAAGGCGCTTACCTGAAACGCGACGGATGATTTCAGCCGCCACAATGAACCCAACATCCGAATAAACGAACCGCGTGCCCGGCTCGTAGCTCGGCCGAAGGTCATAGATCAGTTGAAGCGGATCGATGCTCTTCCCGACATAGTCTGCTATCTCGTTGTCAGGCGGCAGCCCCGCGCGATGCGTCATCAACTGCTCGACCGTGACCCGCTCTTTGCCGTTCTTGCCGAACTCGGGAATGTAGAGCGCTGCCGGATCGGCAAGACTGACCTTGCCTCGCTCGACCAAAATCATCATCGAAGTAGCCGTCGCGACGATCTTGGTTAGCGAAGCCAGATCGAAGATGGTGTCAACGGTCATCGCTTCGCGCTTAGGTTCGATCGCGCGATCGCCAAAGGCTTTGCGATAAACGATGCGGCCCTTGCGTCCTACCAGCACTACCGCTCCCGGTGTTTCCTTGCGCTCGATCGATGCGAGCATCGCTTCGTCAATCTTCGCGAGCCGCTCGCTGGACATGCCGACTGAGTCGGGTGTTGCAACGGTGAGTTTCGCCGATGATTCGTTGAGAGCACGCCGTTCGGTTTGATGAGCAATCAGCGGTAACGGAAGTAGAGTGAAGCACACGACCGCGACGGTTGATCTACTGATTACCGTTTCGCGCAAAGACGCTAAGGAACGCAAAGTCCGCAAAGCTTTGGCCGTTTGCGTCTTTGCGTTCCTTTGCGTCTTTGCGCGAAACTCGTCGTTCACCCTCATAGCATCCAATCTCAATCAACCGCCGCGCCGAGCTCAGCCGCTTGTTCAAGCGACGATGCTGTGCCTGGCTGCTTCGTCATAAGGCTCACCGTATAACCGATCGTCAAACACACAGCCGTCCCCGCCAGCACATACCATGTCCACGCGAGCGGCGTAAGAAACTTGACCGCCAGCATCGAAACCAGAGACACGCCCATTCCGATCATTACTCCTGTTTGATTCGCTCGCCGCGTCAGCACCCCGAGCAGAAACGCTCCGAGCATCGGTCCGTAAACCAGCGATGCAATCGTCAGCCCCGTTGTGAACACCGATCCCCAGCGGCTGGCCAGAACCGCGATTCCAATCAACACGATTCCCCACACAGCCGTCAGCCAACGTGACAACTTCAACAAACTCTCATCGCTCTTGTCTCGTCCCAGAAGCGGTTTGTAGAAATCAAGCACGGTCGTGGACGCAAGCGAGTTCAGCGAACCGCTCAGGTTCGACATCGCCGCCGCGAATATCGCCGCAATCACAAGCCCTGCGACTCCGTGCGGCAACCGATGAACGATGAACGCCGGGAAGATTTCGTCGGTGCTCGCAAGTTTCGTCTCCAGCGGATAAAACTTGTAATAAGCGAAAAGCATTATCCCGATGATCAAAAAGAGCAGGAACTGGAAGAACACCACGAACCCGCTCAACACCAGCGCCTTCTGACTGTCGCGCATATTGCGGCAGGTCAGCAGTCTTTGAACAAGCAGTTGATCCGTGCCGTGCGACGCCATCGTCAGAAACGTGCCGCCCAACAAGCCTGCCCAAAACGTAAATGGCAGCTTGAAATCCCACACGAACGAGAAGACCTGAAACTTGTTGACCGGCGCCGCTTCGGCAACGACCGCGCTCCATCCACCCGGTATTAGCCGTAACAACATATAAGCCGCCAACAGCGAGCCTCCGATGTAGATCACGAGCTGAATCAGATCAGTCCAGATAACCGCGGCGATCCCGCCTTCGAACGTGTAGATCAAAGTCAGCAACCCGACGATGAAGATCGACCACAGCCATAAATGAGGCAAACCCGGCAGACTCGCGCTGAGCACCGCGCTCAAAACAAGCGACGCCGCAAACACTCGCACGCCCTCAGCCAGCGCGCGCATGACCAGAAACAACGACGCGGCGAAATTCTTCGCTTGTACCCCGAACCTGCGCTTCAACAGTTCATAAGCAGTCAGCAGCTCGCCCTGAAAATAGGCCGGGATGAAAAGCAAGCTGATGATGATTCGCGCAACGATGTAGCCGAGCACGACCTGCAGGTAGGTCAGGCTGCCGCCCTGCTCGGGCCGCGCGTAGGTCGAATAAGCCAGCGCCGGCACGCCGATCAGTGTCAGCGTGCTCGTTTCGGTCGCGACGATCGAAAGGCTGATAACGACCCACGAAGTGTTCTTCGAACCGATGAAATAGTCTTTGACCGTCCGCTGCGAACGCCGAAACATCGTTCCAAAGATGGTGATGCCCACAAGGTAGGCCACCAGCACAACGTAATCTATCGCGGAGAATCCCACGTGAGACTCCATCAAAAAGATCTTGCGTTGCTCAAACTTGAGAGAACTAGAAAGAAACCAATAACAGAAAGTAAATCAGAACCAAATAACAGAATTCGCGGGAGCAGCCTCGCTCCTCGCACTGAGTGGTTGCCTTACGCAAGTTGTTGAGCAAGTTTCACCGCGCCGATAGCCGGTGGATACAGCGGCGGGCCAATTTCGGCGTGAGGTGCAACACGCGAGACAGCTTCCCGCAAAGGTTCCAACACGAACTCGCCGGATCTGAAGACGCTTCCAACGCAAGCGACCCTAAACGCGCTCGCGTGCAGACCCAGTTTGTCGATCACCGATGCGGCGAGCCGTCCAAGCTCGCGTCCGGCAGCGGTCAATATCTGACGCGCGACCTCATCGCCCTCACGCGCAGCTTCATCCACGAGCTCCGCCAACGGCGCGATGTCAACATGTTCCGAGTCGCTGTTGTAGATGACCCCGGGCAAATCGCTCGGGCCTGCGACGCCAAGCCTTTTGCAAATTCGTGCGGCCAGCGTAGTCTGGGGCGAGCGGCCGTCGAACGATGACACCACCGCCTTTAACGCCCGTTGCGCAATGTAATAGCCCGATCCCTCATCGCTCAAAGTAGGTCCAAACCCGCCCGAGCGCGCAGTCTCGCCGTCCGGGTTGACGCCGATGGCAATTGAACCGGTGCCCGCGATCACAACGACTCCCGCCTTGCCGTCAAGCGCGCCTTCGAGCGCCGCGCGGGCATCGGTGACCAGCTCGAGCCCGCCCACGTGCAATGCGTCGTCCAGCGCGTCTTTCATAGTGTGATAGTGAATCGGATGGTTGATGCCCGCTATCGCAGCGCAACCGGAGTCGATGTTATTGAGTGCAATTCCTGCCTGAGCGCACGCGTCAGCGACCGCCTGGTCGATGTGCGAGACGGCTTCTTCCAATCCGACGCGCAACGGGTTCGCGGCGCCGCTAAAGCCTTCGCCGACGATCCGGCATTCTGAGTCGGTGATCACGGCATGAGTCTTTGTGCCGCCGCCGTCGATGCCCAGGAAGTACTTCTCCCGAGACGACGCGCGCTCGTCGTGCGCGAACGGGCCAGTTGATGATTGGGCCGGGGCTTTTGCTGTTTCGGTCGTGAGGGTTTTTGACATAAAGCTACTTGCTGTTATCCGAGTTACAGTCTCGGATTTCCTCTAGTTCAAACATTCCTATTAGGCCTTTCAAAAGCTCTTAACTTTCTTATAGACCCTGCCGCATCGCTTGTAAAACGATTTGTTTTTATGGTTATCATAACGATTCGTTGTCAGTGATCGTCTATGGAACTTAGGCTCTTGAGAACCTTCAAAGCAGTTGCCGAAGCAGGCTCCTTCACCCAGGCAGCGTCACGCATACATCTAACTCAAGCCGCAGTCAGCGTTCACATGCGCCAACTCGAAGAAGAAGTGGGCGTGCCGTTGTTTCTCCGAGTCAACAAGAAGCTCTACCTGACCGAAGCCGGGCGCGCGCTGCTTGGGCACGCCGAGGCGATCCTTCGGGCACACGACGAAGCCAAGGCTGATCTGGCTGCGATCGGAGGGCCTTCGCACGGGCGCTTGCACATCGGCGTCGCGTCGACCGCGATCACCGCGCATCCTTTGCCTGAAATCCTCAGCGAGATCAAACGCAAATATGCGCTGCTGGACTTGTCGGTGGTCGGAGGCACCAGCGAATGGATAATCGAGCAGATTCTCGCCGGCAGCATTGACCTCGGGTTGGTTTCGCTTCCCGTCGAGGCATCAGACGTTCTGACCGAGACTCTGCGAAGCGACAGATTGGTCGCCGCGATGAGCCCGCAACACAAGCTCGCTCGCACACGCATGATCACTGCCGAGGAGCTTTCGTCCGAGCCGTTGATACTCGGAGAAAAGGGCGGCAATACACGCCGACTGATCGACCTGTTCTTCGAAAAGAACAAGCTTGATCCGAAGATTGTTATGGAGCTTCAACGGACGGAGGCTATCATCAAGATGGTAGAGCTTGGTTTCGGAGTAACGATTCTTCCGCGCAGCTCGGTTCACACTCACGTGGCGCGTGGAACGCTTCGCTCAGCGCCCGTTCGCGACCTGGACGTGAAATGGGAATTCGGCGTCGCCTATCTGAAGAGCGATTATCTTCCGCCCGCCCTCGAATCGTTCCTGAAGCTCTGTCGCGCATACATTGGCGGCGAAGGCCACGACGTCGCGGGTGAATAACCGCCAGAGAGCTCGCGATCATTGCCCGCGGTACGACTCGACCGTTTCGACGATGTCGGCGGGCAACGGCGAAGTGAACTCCATCCAATCACCGCCGGCAGGATGATGGAAGGCCAGCCTCGAGGCGTGCAAACACAAACGAAATGCGGATTGCGAATCGCGGATTTCGGATTGGTCCCCGATCCGAAGGGACCTGTCTTCGGATTCGCAATCCGCAATTCGAGATTCGCAGTTCCCGTGCATTTCATCACCGACGATTGGATGGCCAATGTGGGCGCAGTGTATCCGAAGCTGGTTCGTGCGGCCGGTGACGGGCTCTAACTCGAGGAGCGTGGCCCGTCCCGCCCGTTCAAGGACCTTGAATCGAGTGTCCGCGGACTTGCCGCTTTCCATTACCCGCCAACGCGGGCGCTGGTCCGCATCCCGGCCGATTGGCGCGCTGATCGAGCCGGCTTCCTCTTCAACGTTGCCGCGCACCAACGCCAGATACCGCTTCTCTACAAGCCGCTTTCGAAAATGGCGCGACAACACCGTCAGTGCGCGAGAGTTCTTGGCAATAACGATCAAGCCTGAGGTCGCCCGGTCGAGGCGGTGGACCATTCCTGGCCGTATGACGATCTGAGGATTGAGGATTGAAGATCGAGGATCGAACGACTTGGACGACCCCAAGGCGAGATCCTCCATCCTCCATCGTCCCTCGTCAATTCTCGATTTGTTCAAATGGTAGGCAAGCGCATTAGCGAGCGTGCCGGTCTTTACGCTCATAGTTGGATGCACGAGCATTCCGGCTGGCTTGACGACTACGATGACGTGCTCATCTTCGTGAATGACTTCGAGCGGAATTGGCTCGGGTGACATCGCGGTGGGCGCGCCGTCATCGAAAGATACCTCGACCGAATCGCCCGTCAGAATGCGATAGCCGGCTCGCCCGACGGAACCATTCACAAGACAAGCTCCCGCTTCGATCAGGTTCGCGATCCGCATTCGGCTGAGGCTTCCGAAGCGTGACGCGAAAAACTCGTCCAGCCGTTGCCCGGCGTCCGGTAGTTCAATTTGAAACTGAAAAGTCATAGGTCATATAGGTCATATAAGTCATATAGGTCAGATCGCTCAATGACCCAGGACCACCTCTGCTTCTTCACAAACCAGGGCATCTGCATCGGATTTCAGCGCGCGCTCTGCGATCGGCGCCGCGCGCCTCACGTCGAGTTGCCCGAGCGCCCACAGACAATGGCTCCGAATCAGACCCTCCGGGTCATTCTCAATTCGCTCGATCACCAGGGGCACGGCTGCGGTTGCGCCAACGTTGGCGGCTACGACTGCGGCATTGCGAAGCAGTCCTCGACGCTTGGGCCGTGTGAGAGGTGTGCCACGGAATCGCGCGCGAAACTCATCGTCGTTTGCAATCGAAAGCACCTCAACCAAGTCGAGACGGTGACCCACCCCCGCCTCAGGGCGGAACTCGGGCCACCGGGTGTCCGAAGCAAAGCGATTGAACGGGCAAACATCCTGACACACGTCGCAGCCAAAGACCCAGTCGCCCATCGCCGCCCGAAGCTCACGTGGAATTGCGCCTTTGTTCTCAATCGTCAGATACGAGATGCACTTCCGCGAGTCCAACTGGTACGGAGCCGGGAAGGCGTCGGTCGGACAAGCGTCGAGGCAACGGTGGCACGAGCCGCAGCTAACCTTGATCTCACGATTGTCGGCGGGAAGCTCGAGGTCGAGGAGTATCTCTGAGAGAAAGAACCACGAGCCGCTTCGCGGTTGCAGCAGGTTGGTGTTTTTGCCGAAGAATCCGAGCCCCGCGCGCGCGGCCAGCGCTCGCTCCAGAAGCGGCACCGCGTCGACAAAGCATCTCGCATGGATCTCGCGGCCAACAATCCCCTCAATCTTGCTAACGAGCGTCTTCAATCGCGGTTTCACCACATCGTGGTAATCGAGTCCCCAGGCGTAGCGGGCCACGCGGCCGTAACGATGCTCGTGTTCAAACACGGGCGCGGCGGTTGCGTAGTCAACAGCAAGCGTTATAAGCGATTGCGCGTAAGGCACGAGCGTACGAGGGTGAGCGTGTAGCTCCGGTCTTCGGGTCATGTAATCCATGCCCGCGGCAAACCCCTGGTCGAGCCACTGGTGAAATGCGATGTCGTCGCGTTCGAGCGGTTCGACCGCTGCGATGCCGGCGAGCTCGAAGCCAAGCTCCCGCGCAGCCTGTTTGATCTGCATTACCAATTCGCTCACGCAGGAAGGCTATCTACCGCGCGAGTGGGGTGTCAATCAGAGGCTGAGGAATTTGGCATCTGCTCCCCAGCCCTTTGTGAACGCACTATGAGTTTGCAGGCTGGTGTGGCCGGATGAACGGCGGAGGACTTCTAAAGCAAGAGAGATGAGCTTGGAGCGCTATTCGCCTCGTGCGGCGGCTGCGACTGGCAGGTGAGAAGATCCGGCTTCGAGCAGAATTCAACCTGGGATGGCTCTAAAATAGAGTTGAGCGAACAGGGTCCGTCGCCAGCCCTGTTCGCTCAAGCAGTGTTCGGCGTATCACGCCCAATTACCATCGGCGGCCGCCGCCGTACTGGCGGTAACCGACCTGGTATCCTCGAACGAAGCCCTCGCGGTACGCGGAGTTGCCGGACCTGAAGTGGCTCGAGTTATTAGGATTGGGGGACCTGCGGTCGCGAGCATCCTCCTGGCCTCGGTTCAATCCGTCATAATAACCCCTCTGCACTTCGCCGTTGTTGTAGCCGCCGCCGTAACCGCCATAAGAACCGCCGTTTCGGTATCCGCCATAGCCGCCGTTCCCGTAGCCGCCGTTCCCGTAGCCGCCGTTCCCGTAGCCGCCGTACGACGGGTAGGTTCTGGGATACGAATATGCGTAGCGATTTCTCTCTTGCTGTCGTTGCCACGCCAACTGACGAGCGCGTTCAATCTCACGAGCGCGTTCAGCAGCCTGTCGGCGATTCCAATCGCCGTCACGGTTGCGATCCCGCTGCACGGTCTGACTTCGTTGCTCAGTCCGATTGTCCCGCTGACTACGATCCCAACGATTATTGCGATCTCGATCTTGAGCCTGCGCCGTTGTCCCGGTCATTATCCCGACGCTGAACAGGAAAACCAACGCAAAGGCCGCTCCCGTCATTGCTCTTTTCGTTCGACTTAAGTTCATACTCACGTCCCCTCTCATTTGATTCACTAGGAGTCCCATCTTGCCAGACACTCCGTTACTAGGATTGCGAGCCCGGGCAAAAGGTGGCCCGCCGGACCAAAGACTTTGGTTATGAGCGGGATTAGTGCCACCTTGCACTCAGAAAAGAGCCCCAGCCCAGGGCGATACGGCTCACGGCTGAAGCTTCTTTAACACATTGGCCGCGTTCTGATTGTGCGGGTCCAGCTCCAGGGACTTCTTGTAGTTAATAGACGCAAGCTCCTTGTCCCCGTTTGCCAAGTGAGCCTCGCCGAGGCTGTCGTAGACGTTCGATGACTGAGGATACAGCTCGACGTTTACTTTGAAGACAGCAATCGCTTCGGCGACTCTTCCGTCCCGCAGCAGCGAGTACCCCAAATCGTTGAGACGAGCCTCCTGAACCGCGGCGTTCAGCGGCTTCTCTCGCTTGATCTTCTTGTAGCCTTCTACCGCTTCGTTGAGCTTTCCCGCCATCAACTGTTCGTATGGAACCATCGCGTCCTTAGAGGTTCGCGGCGCTTCTGAGCTTCCCTCGGCGAAATTCAATCGGATCGAGTCGACGCTTCCGCTCGGGCTCTTCACGAAAGTGTAACGGATGTCGGCGTCCTTTCTCAGAAACTCGGTTTCGGAAACAGGCAGGAGCTCGAACTTCGGCGATGCCGTCGGCTCCGCATAGAGCCTGCCGCCCTGTTGAGTTAACGTTAGAACCCGATCCGGATTCACCAGGAAGCGGCCGGTGTATTCATTGAGCCTGGCGGCGTCAACCGAAACTACTTCGCGCGGCTGCGGCAGATAATCTTCCCATTGATACTCTCTCGCGATACTTCGGATGATTTCGTTCATGATCTGACCGTTGTCAGAGTTCACCATGACTACTGCGCCGTAGCCCTTGTCCCTATGAACGAGTAGCTGCGCTCGGAACCCTTCATCGGCGCCGCCGTGGCCGAAGTACGTTGCCGCTCCGTGCTTCTCGCTAAAAAAGCCAAGCCCAGTCGGTTCCGATGCGAGGAAGGGCGACACCATCTTTGCGGTCATCTCCTTGGAGAGGACCTTGTTGGATTTGCCCACCAAAGAGAGTTGAGATTCGATCGCGAACTTGGCAAGGTCGGTGGGCGTGGTCCAAAGTCCGGCTGCTGCCATCTCCGGATAGACGTGGATCTTTCCGGCAACCGCCTTCCCGTCGTTCCTGTATCCTGTCGCCGCCTTTTTGCGTGTCTCATCGGGCAGGGGCTGTTGGTAGGTGCTGCTGGTCATCTTCAAGGGTCCGAGTACCGTTTCTTGCGCGATCTGAGGATAAGGTTTCTTCTCGATATCCATGATGGCTAACTGCGCGATGGTGACTCCCCCGCCTGAGTATCTGAATCTCGTGCCCGGCTCGAAATCGACCCGGACCGCGGGCGTATTCGCCGGCGGGGCGCCGTCCAGGATTTGAGACAGAGTCGGTATCTTTTCGTCCGGCGCGTATCCGGGAAAGCCGTGGACGGTCAGCCCGCCCGTGTGACTAAGCAGATTGGCCAGCGTGACTTTTTTCTTCGCGGTGAATTCGTTATCCGGAAGCTTCCATGTTGTCAGCTTATTGTTGATGTCTTCATCGAGCGCGATCTTTCCCTGCTCGACTTTCTTTAGCGCTGCCATAGCCGCCACCGGTTTGCTGATTGAACCGGCTTGAAAGAGAGTCTCGGTGTTGACGGGTTCGTTCGTTTCGGTGTCCTTGACGCCGTAGGCCTTCGCCCATTCGATCTTGAAGTCGTTGATGACGGCTATGCTCACCCCCGGAACCTTGTAGTGCTTCATACGCTCCTGGATAGTCCAGGCGGGATCACCCTTGATTAAAACTGAGGGTAGTAACCCTTTTTCTACGCGTTCTATTCGAGACTGAGCGGGAGATTGTCCGAATATGACTTGTGAACAGACAAGAAAAAGCGAGATCGTTCGGAAGAACATCGATTTCATGATCTCCTCCATACTTGAAGCGAGATAGGTTGGCACACTCTGGCGATAAGAAGTACGTGGCCGAGCGCCGAGAGGTTGCGCTGGCCGGTCAGTTTACCGCGTGGCAAGAATATCAAAACGACTCGCGACACTCCAGCTCTCGATAAAATCGCACCTGTACGAAGATCCGGCTGAAAGAGTCGTGGGAATTTTATGTATGCGCGAGTAACTCGCGTTTGAAGAAAAGGCGAACAGAGTCGACTAGGACTCCATTCGCCTCTCTGCACCGTAGCGATTACCACTGAACGTTAGCCAGCGTACTCGCGGAAACCGACGTCATACCCTCGAAGGAACGCGTCGCGATACGCGAAGCTGCTGGCGCTTCGGTAATGGCTGTGGCTGTTAGGGCTGTAAGGTTCGCCGTGGCGGGCGTCATCCCTTCCTCGGCTGAGTCCGTCACGATAACCCTGCTCCTCCTGATACGCCACTCCGCCATACGGAGCGTAGGACGAATAGGCTCCAGGGTACGAATAGGCTCCAGAATAGAAGCCTACTCGAGGACCCACAAACACCCGAGGTCTTATGAACACTCGAGGTTGAGGACTGATGAACACTCGAGGTTGTACAAACACTCGATTGGGCCTGTCAAAACCACGCCCACGCCATCGATCCTGAGCCTGAGCCGTTGCGCCAGTAACCGCCCAAGCGCTCAACAGGAGGGTGACCGCGACGACCGTTCTCGTCACTAGCCTTCTGACTCGATTGGACCTCATATAGGCCACCTCCTTTCAGTCTATGTTAGTATCCCTACTTAGCTGGCAAAGGATACTCCTCCTTGACGAACTCGCTGTGAGCTCGTCCATTTAGTTAGAAGACAATTCGCGAGCCAGAGTGGCCTGCTTGACTGCGCTGAATTGCGGTGGCCTTTTGGGCAGTCACGTACTTGTTCAATACACATCTGTCCGGCAGCAGTATGGTTGATTGCGCTCGCAGCTTTGCCACGTGATAACCGGCCAAAGGCCCTCGAGCCAAAGCACAAAACCGTTGATGAACCTATGGTTGCGACTGGTGAATATCGATCTCTTTCTGGTATAGAAGAAAGATCATGAAAGTAAGAACTGTCTGCTTACTGATCCTTATTCTGCCTCTAGTGTCGGCACAATTTTCTGCGATAGGTCAGACGCACTGGGGTTCAATTCGTGGCACCCTTACCGACAGCGCGTCAACGCCCCTATCGAATGTCGCGATAAGGCTCGTTCAGATTGAAACCAATGAATCGCGGATCACAAGAACCGGCGACCAGGGTGAATTCACAGTCTCGGCGCTGGCTCCCGGGCCCTACAGAATCGAGGTTGAGCAGACAGGTTATAAGAAGTACTCTCGACTCGCCACGCTGCAGGTCAATCAGGAACTGAGGTTGGACATCTCGCTTGAAGTCGGCCCCATCAACGAGGAACTGATAGTCACCGCGCCTGAGACCGCGTTGAGGAAGGATTCTTCTGTGCTGGGAACCGTAATCGAGAACCGGCAGATCACCAATCTGCCGCTCGATGGCCGAAACTTCCTCGAACTCGCGCTGCTTGTGCCAGGAGCTACGCCTGCTGCGCAAGGTTCAGCAAGCTCCGTTCGCGGTGACTTCGCCTTCAGCGTCAACGGCGCGCGCGAAGACTCGAACAGCTTCTTGCTCGACGGAGTCTACAATTTCGACCCCAAGCTCAATTCCGCCGGCGTGAATCCTCCGGTCGATGCGATCCGCGAGTTCGAGATGCTGACAAGCACCTACGACGCCTCTTTTGGCCGCAACGTCGGCGCGCAAGTAAACGTCGTCCTGAAGTCCGGCTCCAATTCGTTGCACGGCGCTGCCTACGAGTTCTTTCGCAACGGGGCTCTCGACGCGCGCAACTTCTTCGCACCGGCTGACCAACCGGCGCCAAAGTATCAGCGCAATCAGTTTGGTTTTGCGCTGGGCGGTCCTGTGGCCAAAAACAGAACGTTTTTCTTTATCGACTACGAGGGGTCGCGGGTGCGCGAGGGAATCACTCGCGTTACCAACGTCCCGACTCTGGCGGAACGCAAGGGCGACTTCTCGCAGAGTCGGTTCCGAGCGCCGATCAATCCGTTCACTCAGCAGCCGTTCGCTGGAAACAAAATCCCGGACCTGTTCATCAACCCGATAGGCCGAGCAATCGCGGCGTTGTATCCGGCGCCCAATCGCAACGTTCCGTTTGAGAACTTTGTCTCGTCTCCGATTCTGCGCGACCGCAACGATCACTTCGATGTGCGGCTGGAACATTCGCTGAACAGATCGTCCGAGCTGGCGGCGCGATACAGCTTTGCAGACCGGGACCTCTTCGAGCCGTTCACCGGACCGAGCTTCCCCGCCGTTCCCGGATTTGGCGACAACGTGCCGCGAAGAGCTCAGAATTTCATGATCGGCGAGACGCATATCTTCTCGACAGCGTTGGTCAACGAGGCGCGCTTTGCATTCAGTCGCGTGGCCGCAGCGGTCCTTCAGGAGAACAGCGGAACGAGCATCAACAAACAGGTCGGACTGCCGGAGCTTTCAAAGAACCCGAGAGACTTCGGCTTGAGCTTCATAACGATCTCGGGTTTCTCTCCGCTCGGCGATGAATACAACAATCCTCAACAAAGCGCCACCAACATGTTTCAGGTCCTGGACGGCGCGAGCTATGCGCGGGGCAAGCACCTGTTGAAGTTCGGATTCGATTTTCGTTCTGTTCAGCAGAATGCGTTTCGCGATGTTCAATCGCGCGGGTTCCTGACCTTTTCGAGTCAGGTTCCAATCACCGGAAACGCTCTTGCTGATTTGTTGCTGGGGCTTCCGGTAGTTACGGGAGGAGCGCGGTTGGACAATGCGCAGCACCTGCGCACTGAGAGCTACGGCTTCTACGTGAACGACGGCTTCAGGATCAGACCGAACCTGACTATTTCGGCGGGCATGCGCTACGAGTACAACTCGCCGCCGGTTGACGCCTTCGACCGGGCGAACCTTTACGATCCCGCGACGCACAGTCTGATCGCAGTGGGGACCAACGGGATTCCGCGGAGCGGTTACGAACCCGACAGGAACAACTGGGCGCCGCGTGTGGGTCTGGCGTGGACCCTCGGGCGCAAAGCCGACACTGTGTTGCGCGCGGGCTACGGCGTTTACTACGACCAGTCGTCGCTTGCGCCGAGCGAAGGGCTTTACTTCAACGCGCCGTTCTTCGACTTCAATCTTTTCTTCTCGCTTCCGGGTTTGCCGTTGACTCTTAACGATCCGTTCCCGAGCTTCTTCCCGGTTCCGTTGCCAAAGTCGGCTTTCGGGTTTCAACGTGATTTGCGGACTCCGTACTCGCAGCAGTGGAATGTGAGCCTGCAGCAAGCGCTTGGCAAGAGCCGCGTGCTTGAAGTCGCCTATGTAGGGAGCAAGGGAACCAAGCTGATAACTGCCCGCGACATCAACCAGCCGCGGCCAAGTCCGGCGCAGTTCAATCCCCGTCCGGTTCCTCAGTTCGACGACATAACATTTGAGGAGTCGAGCGCGAATTCAAACTACAACAGCCTGCAGGTGAGGTTTCAGCAGCGGTTGGACTTCGGGCTGTCGATCCTTTCGTCTTACACGTGGTCGAAGTCGATCGACAACGCGTCGAGTTTCTTTTCGAGCGCGGGCGATCCGAACTTTCCCCAGGACAGCTTCAACACTGCCGGCGAGCGGGGCCGCTCGAACTTCGACGTGAGGCATCGCCTGTCGCTGAGCTACGGTTACGATTTTCCCTGTGGGAAGGGCCGGACGTTTATTGCGAATAGTGGATTGCTGTCCGCGCTTCTCTCTGGCTGGCAGACCTTTGGGATAATCACCTTGCAGAGCGGGCGGCCGTTCACGGTTGCGCTGCTTTCGGACATCGACAACAGCAACACCGGCCGGTCGACGCTGGGCTTTGGGGCCAATGATCGTCCGAACGTCGTCGGCAGCGCCGAGCTTTCGAGTCGCACGCCGGATCGCTGGTTCAACACATCGGCGTTTGCGTTTCCCCCTTTTGGGAGCTTTGGGAATGCGGGTCGAAACATTCTGGATGGCCCGGGCTTCGCGAACTTCAATGCGTCGGTGCTAAAAACGACGAAGATAGTCGAGGGACTCGATCTGCAATTGCGGGCGGAAGCGTTCAACCTGTTCAATCATCCGAATTTCAACTTGCCGGATAACTTTTTAGGGTCGCCGACTTTCGGGCGGATCTTGTCGGCCGGGAGCCCGAGGCATATTCAGTTTGGGTTGAAGTTTCTATTCTGAGGAACGGCAGCTCGCCTGAAGCAAAGTGTTACTTAGTCAGGCCAAGGCGTTGCAAATCTGCGTCTGTCCATCGAGCTTGGCCCTCAATGATGCTCTTCAACGTCTTCGGAGGGAACGTGTCAGAGAGGACGTGACAGGAAACCGTCACCCTTCGTCCATCAGAATGTCGGTAGCGGCGGTGACTCCCGTTAGTGCGGGTATGAGTGAAGCCGTCGTGGGTGAGGCCGTTGATAAGTTCACGCGCTGTGATGTTGCGCAGCTTGCTATAGTCGATGGGCATACTAGACGGTCACGGCTACGCGCAGCTCGGAAAACACTTCCACATCTTGCAGAGGGCCCTCGGGAAGTAGTGCGCCTTCTTCGATAAGCTCCTGAACGATCATCTGCACGACTTCCTGAATATGCTGAAGGGCCTCTTCCCTAGTGTTGCCCCATGTGGAGGCGCCGTACTGCTCTAGCGCGGGACAGAATGCGTGATATGCTTGCCGGCCATCTTCGTGCGAATCATCCTCGATGACAACCTTGAAGAGATATGTTTTGCTGCCATTCATCGTGTCCATAGAATACCACGTACATGCAGAACGTCAGAGGCT
>Ga0137403_10004527_pt1 | contig 16377 bp, 16 predicted proteins | sample CZOMad2_1_16fung_FD_122057 | JGI IMG/M metagenome (GOLD analysis project Ga0137403, IMG submission 122057) | Vadose zone soil fungal communities from Angelo Coast Range Reserve, California, USA - CZOMad2_1_16fungal (Hybrid Assembly) | ecosystem: Environmental > Terrestrial > Soil > Vadose zone...
GAAAGCGCACCCCTTCCCCCACTCGACCTGCTGCCGCGCCTCCCGGCGGGCGCGCCGCACGTGCAGGTGAGCTTCCTCCTCTACTCGCGGGTGGCGGAGCGGCGGGGCGTCCTGCTCAACATCGACGGCAGCAACACCGAGACGCTGCATGAGGGCGAGCGGGCAGGCGACATCGAGGTCGCGCGCATCCTCCCCGACCGCGTGCACGTGCGCTGGAGCGGGCAGCTCTTCTCGGTGCGGGCGAGGGACTGACCGCCTCGCAGCGCTCGTGCGCGACCGCTGTCATCCTGTGCCGGCGCCCGCGGACGCGCAGTATGACGTCCTCCTTCACGGGCACCACGGGCCCGCGCCCGCAAACCGGGCAGGTTAGCTCGCGGCCGCGCGGGCGATCGCGAGTGAAGCGTCTTCTTGATCGCGTTGGCACGACGTGAGGCGCGCCCGCCCGGCCGTCGTGAGGCGCTCGCTACCGATGCCAATCGACCAGGCCGAGCTTGACGCCCCCGACTCGCGTCATCGGCTCGAAGTCCCGGCGGTTCCGAGTGACGAGCGGTATCCCCTGGACGCTCGCCGTTGCGGCGATGAGAATGTCACCCACGAGGCGCCGGCCGCGCCTCCCGAGATGCGCCCAGATCGTCGCCGCCTCATCCGCCACTCGTGCGTCGACCGGGAGCACGACGCAGGTGGCGGCAAACAGCTCGAACTGGCGCAGGTGCTCGTGCAACGGCTTGCCGAGGCGGAGCGCCGCCCGGTAGCCGCGCAGCCGCTCGAAGATGCTGACGGCGCTGACGGTGAGGCGGCCATGGCGCTCGAGATATTCGGTAGCCCGAGCGGTGACGACGGGGTGGCCGCGCGACAGGTCCGAGAGCGTGTCCGAGTCGAGCAGGACCGGCGCAGAGCTCACCCGCCGTCGCCTTCGACGAGGTGCCGCGTCAGCATGCGCCGCTCGGCCCGCCCGAGGCCCGATAGGCTCGCGCGCGCGCGGGCGATGATGACGCTCGGCGCGGGCGCGATATCGACGTCCTCGCCGTAGTGCCGCCTGAGGACGGCGATGACGTGGGCCTCGAAGCTACGGCCGCACCGCTCGGCGTCCGCCGCGATGCGCTCGCGGAGACGCCGCGGGAAGCGAATCGTTCGGGCGATGGCGCCCTCGGCACGCCGGCGGGCAGTCAGCATCACCAAATTCATACCCGTGCGGTGTAACCGCTGCAAGCGCAAGGCACGCCGGGTCGTGTCCTAAGGACACTACCCACGCTCGGCGGAGGGTCAGAAGAGTCGGCGAAGCACCAGGCCATGTCACGGCTGGAAATGGACTCGGCAAATCAACTTTCCCGACGCGATGGCGGCTCTCACGCGGGCTTCACGGCCGCAAACCGCAGCCGCACGTAGTCCGCCGTCCAGTGCCCGTCGGCGCCGCAGAGGTGCGGCCGGAGCTCCGCGCGCACGGCATCCAGCAGCGCCGCGGGGTCGCGCGCGGCGGCGAGGAAGCTCCCCGCGAACGTCTCGAGCCAGTCACCGATGTCGCCCGGGAGCGGCGTCGGGCGCGGGATGAGCGCGATCGACCGCACGCTGAAGCCCTGCGCCTCGAGCCGCGCGCGGTACTCGTCGTCGCCAGGGAAGTACCAGGGCTGGATGCGGCTCTCGTCGACGCCCTGGCGCGCGAGCGCCCCGCGCAGCGCGGCCACGATGCGCGCGACGCAGCCGCGGCCGCCGAGCTCGCCCACGAAGCGCCCGCCGGGTCTGAGCGCGCGCCACACGCCGGCGATGACCCGATCGGGCTCCGTCATCCAGTGCATGGCCGCGTTGCTGAACACGGCGTCGAACTCGGCGTCGAAGGCGAGCTGCTGCCCGTCCGCGACGCGCGCGTCGAGGCCACGCCGGCGGGCGGCCTCGACCTGCGCCGCGCTCGCATCGACGCCGACCACCGCGCAGCCGCGCGCGACGAGCGCCTCCGTGAGCACTCCGTCGCCGCAGCCGAGGTCGAGGATGCGCTCCCCCGCCATCGGCGCGAGCAGCTCGACGACCGGCGCGCCCAGCTCGGAGACGAAGCGCGCGGTGCGTGCGTAGCGCTCGGGATCCCAGCTCTGGGCTACGGCCGCGCCTCGAGCACCAGGTTGAAGGGCGTCTCGGTCGCGCGCCGAAAGCGCGTGAAGCCGCCCGCGGTGACCACCTCCCGCAACCGCGCCTCTCCCGCCTGCGCCCCGAGCCCCAACCCCACATCCTGCGCGAGCGAGGCCGGCGTGCAAACCATGGTCGAGGCCGCGTAATAGACGCGCCCCACCGGGTTCAGGTTCTGCTCGACGCGGTCGCCGGCGAACGGCTCGACGATCATCCAGGTGCCGTCCGGGTCGAGGGTCGAGAGCACGTGCTTCGCCGCGCCGACGGGATCGCCCATGTCGTGCAAGCAGTCGAAGAACGCGATCAGGTCGTAGCCCTTGCCGGGATACGCCGTCGACGACGCCACCTCGAAGCGCACCCGGTCGGCGACGCCGGCCCGCGACGCCGCCTTGCGCGCCCAGGAGATCGACGGCTCGTGGTAGTCGAAGCCGACGAAGGTCGAGCCGGGGTAGGCCTCGGCCAGGAGGATGGTGGACGCGCCGTGGCCGCAGCCGACGTCCGCCACGCGCGCGCCGGCCGCGAGCTTCGCCGCCACGCCCTCGAGCGCGGGGATCCACTCGCTCACCAGGTGGGCCGCGTAGTTGGGACGGAAAAAGCGCTCCGTCCCCTCGAAGAGGCCCGGGTCGTGCTCGTGCCAGCCGACGCCCCTGCCGGTGCGGAACGCCTCGGCCACCTTGTGCTCGTCCTTCACCACCGCCGCGATCACCTGAAAGCCGCCGGGGAGGAAGGTCGGGCTCGACTCGTCGGCCAGGCAGAAGGCCTGCTCGGGCGGCAGCGTGTAGGTCTTCGCCGCCGGGTCGTAGGTGACGTAGCCGCCCGCCGCCTGCGCGTTCAGCCATTCGCGCACGTAGCGCTCGGCGCAGGCGGTGCGCTTCGCGAGCTCGGTCGAGGTGAGCGGGCCCGCGCCCGCCATCGCCTTGTAGAGCCCGAGCTTGTCGCCGATCACGACCAGCGCGGCGCCCATCGCCGCACCCATGTCGCCGACGGCCTTCTCCACGAACGCGTGCAGCTTCCCCTCGTCCATCATCGCGCTCCTCGCCTCACGCCTTCCACACGATCTGCTGGATCTCCGTGTACTCTTCCATCCCGAAGCGCCCGCCCTCGCGGCCGATGCCGCTCTCCTTGAAGCCGCCGAAGGGCGCGTCGAGGAAGTTGATGCCGTTGTTGATCCACACCACCCCGGTGCGGATGCGCTTGGCGAGCGCGATCGCCCTGGCGGTGTCGCGCGTCAGCACCATGCCGCCGAGCCCGTAGGTGGAGTCGTTCGCGATGCGGATGGCCTCGTCCTCGTCCGTGAAGGGGATCACGGACACGACGGGCCCGAAGATCTCCTCCTGCGCGATGCGGATCCGGTTGGGCACGGCGCAGAAGATGGTGGGCTCGAGGAAGTAGCCGCGCCGGAGGTCCTTCGGCCGGCCCCCGCCGTGGGCGAGGACGGCGCCCTCGCGCTTGCCCGACTCGATGTACTCCTCGATCTTCTGCCGCCGCTCCTCGCGGATGACGGGCCCGAGGAAGGTGCCCGGGTCGGCGGGATCGCCGACCTTCACCATCCCCTGCACGAAGTCGACCATCTTCTGGACCAGGGTGTCGTGCGCTTCGCGCGGGATGAGCACGCGCGTCGTCATGGCGCAGCCCTGCCCGGCGTGGAAGAAGGTGGGCGAGGCGGCCTGCGGCGCGATTAGGTCCAAGTTGTCGGTGTCGAGGAAGATGGCGACCGACTTGCCGCCGAGCTCCAGGTGGACGCGCTTCAAGGTCTTCGCCGCGGCCTCCAAGATCTTCCTCCCGGTGGCGACGCTGCCCGTGAAGCTCACCTTGTCGATGCGCGGGTCGGAGACCAGCGTCTCGGCGATCGCGTTCGACTGCCCGGTGACGAAGTTGACCACGCCGGGCGGCAGGTCGGCCTCGGCGATGATCTCGGCCAGCAAGAGGTTGATGAGCGGACCGTAGGGGGAGGGCTTGAAGACCATCGTGCAGCCGGTCGCGAGCGCGGGGCCGAGCTTCTGCACGGTCACGAAGAGCGGGAAATTCCAGGTGGGGATCAGGCCGCAGACCCCGGCGGGATGGCGGTAGACGATGCCGGAGTTGACCTGGGTGCCGAGCATCCCGTGGCTCACGCGCGTCGGGAGCTGCTCCTCGAACTCGAAGCTGAGCGCCAGCTCGGCGTAGTGGCGCATCATCGTGATCGGATGCTCGATCTGGATCTCGTGCGTGAGATAGGTGGCGCCCGCCTCGGCGATCACGAGCTGGCGGAGCTCCTCCTTGCGCCGCTCCATGCCGTCGGCGATCGCGTTCAGCACGCGCGCCCGGTCCTGGTGCGAGGTGCGCGGCCAGGGGCCGTCGTCGAAGGCGCGCCGGGCGGCGGCGATGGCGCGCCGCATGTCGTCGACGGTGGCGTCGGGCGCGGTGCCGATCGGCTCCTCGGTGGCGGGGTTGGGGATGGCGTAGGTCGCGCCGTTCGAGGCCTCGACCCACTGCCCGTCGATGAACATCTGCCGGCTGGCGGCGAGCACACGTGCCTGCTCCATGGCGGGTCTGTATAGGACGACGCGGCGGGTCATGTCGACCCTCCCGGCGTGGACGGGCGCGCGCGGATGCGCTAGGCGACCCTCGCCATGCAGGCGACGCGTCCACCCGACGAGCGCCGCGCGCGTCACGAGGCGACGGGCGAGTGGCCGCAGCCGTCGCTCGCGGCGATGCTCACCGAGCGCGTGAGCCGGACGCCGGAGCGCGTCTACCTGATCGAGGGCCGGCGCGAGAGCGGGCGGAGCTACACCTTCGCGGACCTCGCGGCGCGCGCGGAGCGGATGGCAGGTGCGCTACTCGCGCTCGGGGTGCGGCCCGGCGAGGTCGTCTCCTGGCAGCTGCCGAACTGGTTCGAGGCCGCCGCGCTCGCGGTCGCGATCGACTCGATCGGCGCCGTCTCGAACCCGATCATCGCCATCTACCGCGAGCGCGAGGTGAGCTTCGTCTGCCGCCAGGCGCGCGCGCGCGTGCTCGTCGTGCCGGGCGTCGTGCGCGGCGTCGATCACCGCGAGCTGGCGCGGGCCGTGGGCGCCGCGGCGCCCGACCTGGAGCACGTGCTCACCGTGCGCGCCGAGCCCGGCCCCGGGATGCGCGCGCTCGAGGCGCTCGAGGAGACGCCGGCGAAGCCTCGCCCGCGCGGCCCGCACGACGTCTCCATGCTCTTCTACACCTCGGGCACGACTGCCGACCCCAAGGGCGTGCAGCACACGCCCTCGACGCTCGGCGCGGTGATCCGCTTCCAGGCCGAGCTGCTCCACCCGAGCCCCGACGACCGGAGCCTCCTCCAGTTCCCGCTCGCGCACCTCGGCGGCATCGTGATGTTCGTCATGCTGCCCATCGCGCACGGCTCGAGCACCGTGTTCATGGAGAGCTTCGACCCCGAGCTGGCGGTCGACCTGATCGAGCGCCACCGGGTCACGAGCGCCGGCGGACCGCCTGCCGTCCTCCAGGCCATGTTCGCGGCGAAGAACTTCGCGCCCGAGAAGGTGCGCAGCGTGCGCGGGAGCGGCGCCGGCGCGGCCGACGTCACGCCGGAGCTCATGCGCGAGGCGAAGGAGCGCTTCGGCGGCGCCCTCGTGCATCGCTCGTACGGCATGACCGAGTGCCCCATGTTCACCTCCGGCGCGCCCGGCGACCCCGAGGAGAAGCGCTTCGGCACCGACGGGCGGCCGGTGCCCGGGTGCGCGGCGCGCCTGGCCGACGAGGCGGGCCGGTCGGTCGGGCCGAACGTCGAGGGTGAGCTCGAGGTCTACGGGCCGCAGCTCTGCGTCGGCTACCTCGACCCGGCGCTGAATGCCGCCTTCACGCCGGACGGGTTCCTCCGCACCGGCGACCTCGCCGTCATGGACGACGAGGGGTACGTCCGCATCACCGGCCGCCGCAAGGACATCATCATCCGCAAGGGCGAGAACCTCTCCGCCAAGGGCATCGAGGACGACCTCGCCGCGCACCCGAAGGTGGCCGACGTGGCGGTGATCGGCGTGCCCGACGCCGTGAGCGGCGAGCGGGTGTGCGCGTGCGTGGTGCTGCGGCCGGGGGCGCATCCGCTTACGCTTGCCGAGGTGCGCGCGTTCATGGAGGCACGGGGTGTGATGCGGCAGAAGATCCCCGAGCAGCTCGAAGTGGTGGCCGAGCTGCCGCGCAACGCGACGGGGAAGGTGCGGAAGGACGAGCTGCGGGCGCGGTTCCGGGTTGCCCCCGGCTGAGCTCGGCTATTCCCCGACCCGGACCCCGTACAGGCGCGCCGCGTTCTCGAACACGATCTTCCGCCGCTCCGCGGCCGGGACGTCCTTCATCATCTCCCCGACGACCCTGCGCGAGTGCGGCCAGTCGCAGCCGTGGTGCGGGTAGTCGGTCGACCACATGATGTTGTCGATGCCGATCGCGTGGCGGTTGGCGACCCCGTAGTGGTCGATGATGAAGGTGAACCACCAGTTCGAGCGCACGTACTCGCTCGGCTGCTTGTCGAGCTTGATCTTGGCCCAGTACTTGTTGCGGTCGTAGCGGTCGTCCATCTGCTCCGTGTAGTACGGGACCCAGCCGACCCCCGCCTCGACCGACACGAACTTGAGCTTCGGGAAGCGGTCGTGGACGCCGGTCAGGATGATCTCGCCCATGATGAGCGGCATGGTGTCGAGGCCGGCGCCGCTGAGCGCCGACACCTGCTTGCCGCCCGTCGCCTCGCCGCGCGCCGCCTTCTCCTCCGTCGGCGTCTTCGGCTTGGCCGCCACCTTGCCGCGCGCCGAGAGCCCGCAGTGGATGCTGATCGGCACGCCGAGGCGCTCGGCCTCGGCGAAGAAGCCATCGTCCGCGGCGGAGAGGTTCAGGTTGCCGCTCGGCCAGGCGGAGAGGAGGACGCCGCGGAGCCCCATCTCCTTGCAGCGCCGCATCTCCGCGATGGCGGTGTCCACGCCGACGCTCGGCATCTGCCCGATGCCGATCAGGCGCTCCGGCGCCTTGGCGCAGAAGTCCTTCGCCAGCCAGTCGTTGTAGGCGCGGATGCCGGCCAGCTGGAAGTCGTCCTCGGTGCCCAACATGAAGTGCCGCATCGTCCGCTGCGGGGAGTAGATGACCTCGGCGACCACACCGTCCTCGCGCATCTCCTCGACGCGCGCCTCGCCGCGGAAGTTCCCCTGGTTGATGGTCGAGTAGCGCGCCCCCGACCAGCGCAGCTCCTCGCGCGGCCGGCCGCGCGTCACCGTGACCAGGCCGAGCGGCGCGGGCGCGCCGCCGTCGTTGTAGAGCCACGCGTCGCCGCCCTCCTCGTCCTGCACGAGCTTCGGCGCGCGCGGCCGGAACTCCGGCGTGAGCCACCGCTCCCAGAGGTCGGGCGGCTCGACGATGTGCGAGTCGCTGGAGATCATCGGTTCCTGGTCCGCCATTCGCATCTCCTCGAGTCCACAAGATGTCGTCGGCGCAGGAGAATCGCACGGAGACGAAAACAGCGCAACGGACACCGGCGTGTCCTTGAAAGGCCGGCGAGTACTGCTCGGATGCTACCTTATTGCTACCTTGATGAGAGGAGAGTCACGATGGAGGTGAACCGGTTCGACTCAATCGGGGGACGCTGCGCGCAGGCCTGGCCGAGGTGGGTTCAGACGGGATAGTCGACTTCCCGCTGGTGGCGAAGGGCCAGAATGCGGACCTCGTCGCGTGCCGGCACGAACCGGTAGAGTGCCACGTAGCCCGTTCGTCCGAACGAGATGACGAGCTCGCGCAGTTCACCGCCGGCGCGCCGCCCGATCAGGGGGTGCCGGACGAGCGCCTCGACCGCGCTCCGGATCGCCTCGGCAGCCGCCGCGGCTGCGTCAGGATCGTTCTCCGCCAGGAAGTCGAATCCCCGCTCAAGGTCCGCGAGCGCGTTGCGCGAGTAGACTACCCGCGCCACGGCCTCGGCCGGCGGGCCTTCCTTCCGCTGGCGAGCCGAACGAGCCAGGCATGAACGTCCCGCGCGGCATAGACCTCGCCGGTTTCCTCGATCGCCCGATCGGCGGCGAGCGCCTCCTTCACGAAGGCCTCCATGCGCTCCTCGCGGGTGGTTTGGTGCTCGATGGCTTCGAGCATGAAGCCATGGGACGTACGACCGGTCTTCCTCGCAACCCGGGCGACGCGGGCCCTGAGCTCGGGAGGCAGCTTGAGCGTGGTGGTCCTGGCCATGGTGGGTCTCCGGTAGCACCTGGGTAGCACCTGCGGGTCCCGCCGGCAAGCGCTCGGCATCTGCTGGGCTCCAGTAAACTATGCCCAGAGAGGGGCGGACACACCTGGCGCTGCGCGTCGCACGTGCGCCGGCGGTCTCCGTGCATCTTGACGCCGTCGGACCAACTAAGGTACGCGAAGCTGTTTCCAACGCCGCAAGGAGGGATCGTCATGCGACCGCGCGTTCTGGTTTCGGCGCTCATGGTGCTCGCGTTACTTGCCGCGAGCGGCGTCCAGGCAGAGAACACCGGGGGCGCGGCATCGGACGGCCTCAAGCCGGGCGATACACTCGACCAGAGCAGCGCAGATCGAGCCAAGGACCTCCTCCCGCGGGAGATCCTGAGCCACTACCAGAAGAACGAGTACGTCAACCCGATCCTCGATTGGCCGCCCGACGTCTACAACTGGCCCGAGGACTTCGCCGCGGGAAGCAAGCGGAACGAGGGTCGCTACACGACCGGCAAGCTCGGCGAGATCATCGACAGCACGACCGGCAAGCAGGTGCCCTACATCATCGGCTTCCCGTTCCCCAAGATCGATCCCGCCGATCCCGCAGCGGGCGTCAAGGCGGTGTGGAACTTCTACTACCGCACCTACTACTTCGGGAACCTGCGAGCGGAGTCGCAGGTCAACATGATGAACCCGCACGCGCTCGAGCGGCGCCTCGACGTGGACGTGAAGTTCCTCTACTACGACGGCGTCCCCGAGGAAGAACGCCTCCCCGACAACCCGCAGAACTTCCTCTACCAGCAGATCGTGCTCGTGAAGGGCCCGGCCGACCTGCAGGGAACCGGGTCGCTCAGCTGGCGCTACCAGGACCCGCAGAAGCGGGATTCGGCCTGGGCCTACGTGCCGGCGCTGCGGCGCGTGCGCGCGGTGAGCCCCGCCAACCGCTCCGACGGCTTCCTCGGCTCCGACATGAGCCAGGACGACGGGCCGTTCTTCGACGGCAAGCCGGAGGACTTCGACTGGAAGATGGTGTCCGAAGTTGAAGAGCTCCGCATCGTCGACCCGCTAAACCTGCAGGGGAAGTCGGGGAACCTCTGGCTCGACAAGGGTGGATGGCGAGCGAACTGGCCAGACACGAAGTTCCTCGGCTACATGGACTCGCAGTGGAAGGGGGTGTCGTGGGCCCCCATCACCGCCGGCCTCGCCAAGCGGAAATTCTACGTCGTCCAGGGCATACCGCGGGACAAGTACTACCTGTTCGGCAAGATCGAGCTACACTTCGACAAGATCACCTTCCAGGGGTCGTGGAACCGCAAGTTCGACTGGAAGGGAGAGCTGCTCAACACCGAGCAGGTGATGGCCTGGAACCCCCACACCGTCCTCCGACCGAACGGCAAGAAGGACTGGGTGCAGGGGACGAATCAGGCGTTCCAGTGCGCCGAGAACATCAAACTCGGCCGGGCGACGGTGGCCGGGATCAAGTCGTCACCCACGTCGAACTTCGACGTGCGCCTCAACATGGATCCGAAGCTGTTCGACCTCGACGCGCTCTCGCAGCAGGGGAAGTAGGCGAGGGTCTACTCCGGGCAGCCGTTCACCTGCGTGCAGGGGCAGCTCTCCGTCGGCAACCGGGTCATCGCGCCGTTGGTCAGGACAGCGACGAAGCCGGTATCGAAGAGTGGCCCGCCGCCCGTGATCGCGACGCCCGCGGCCACGGCGGTCGAGCAGACGCCGCCGGGCGGGCACGTGCTCGAGTCGTACGGCTGCGGGGCGGCTGGCGGCGGCCCGAGCGTGAACGGTCCGTTCTGGTTGAAGTTGGTGAACCCGGCCCCTGCCCGAGCACACCCGTCTCCGTTCAGATCGGCGAAGCTGCTGGTCGCGCCCGCGGTCGAAAATTCCGCATTCAGGACGAGCTGCGTGATGATGAGCTCGTTCGAGTCGAACGTCGAGCCCGGAAGGCACTGGCCCTGTGGGCTCTGGGAGTCAGACCACGTGGTGGACAGCGAGGGAACCGCCATGCGGTAGTTGATGCCGGCCAGATCGCACTGTCCGTTGCCGACCGTCCGAATGACCTTCCCCTTGAGGTCGTTTCCGGCACCACTGCCTCCGGTATTGCACGGCTTCGCGGCCGGGTCGTCGTGGTTGTTCACCCCGCCGACGCAGTCCGCGGCGTTGGGATCGTTGTTGTAGCAGCAGTCCGCCCCCGGGTCGCTCGTGTCGGCCGTCTTGGTGACCTCGTTGTCGCCGACCTGCGGATTCGAGCTGTTCACCGCGCCGAAGCCGCATCGGTACTGGTCGAGTCGCGAGCAGAGGCCGCCGAGCAGCGGGACCAGGAAGGTCGGGATGGTGAAGCCCGGCGATCCACAGCACTGGTTCCGGAGGCAGCCCGTAGCGGGCTGGCCCGGCGTGGAACCGCAGCCGGGAATACCGGCGCACAGGGCGTCGGCGTTGCTGCACGCGATGCAGGCGCTGTGGTTGCAGGTCGGCGCGGGGTCCTCGGCGGCGATCGTAAAGGTGGTCTTGATCCCCTGGGGGAAGGGGAGCACGACGCCGTCCGCCGTCGCCCATGGGGGCTGGACGCAGTTGCCCGCTCCGCCACCGCAGTCGGCGTCGGTGCTACGGGGACCGAACCGGTTCTGGCGCGAGTTGGTCTGGCACAGCTTTGGCCCCGGCTGGGCCAGCATCTGATAGGTTCCCGCGATTCCCTGGCCGTCGTTGACGAGCGGCGCGCAGACCTCGTTGCCCCGTGATGCGCACCCCGGAGAGCCGGGCCTTTGGCGCCCAGAGCGAGGGTCGTCATGCGAAAACGCGTCGTGGTTCCTGCGCTGGCGGTGGTCGTCGTCCTCGTCGCGCGCGGTGTGCTCGCCGAGGGCGGCGGCCCCGCCTCGGACGGGCTCAAGCCGGGCGACACGCTCGACAGCAACATGTGGCAGAAGGCCGAGAACATCCTGCCCCCCGAGGTCCTCAAGCACTACGAGAAGAACGAGTACGTCAACAAGATCGTGAGCTGGCCGGAGGAGCGCTACAACTGGCCGGCGGACTTCCAGGCCGCGACGAAGCAGAACGCCGGCCGCTACACGACCGGGAAGCTCGGCGAGATCCTCGACAGCTCGACCGGCAAGCAGCCGCCGTACATCCTCGGATTCCCGTTCCCCCAGATCGATCCCGCCGATCCGAAGGCGGTGTGGAACTTCTTCTACCGGACGTACTACTTCGGGAACCTGCGCGCCGAGTCGCAGCTCAACATGATGAATCCCGGCTCGCTCGAGCGGCGGCTCGATGTGGACGTCCGCTTCATGTACTACGACGGCGTCCCGGAGGGAGGAGCGGATCAAGGAGAATCCGCAGAACTTCCTTTACCAGCAGCTCGTCGTGGTCGAGAGCCCGAACGACCTCCAGGGGACGGCGTCCCTCAGCTGGCGCTTCCGTGACGCGCAGAAGCGCGACTCGTCCTGGGCCTACGTCCCGACGCTCCGGCGGGTGCGCGCGGTGAGCCCCGCCAATCGCTCCGACGGCTTCCTCGGCTCCGACATGAGCCAGGGCGACGGCCCGTTCTTCGACGGCAAGCCGGAGGACTTCGAGTGGAAGTTCAAGGGCGAGGTCGACCAGTTCCGGCTCGCCGACCCGATGAACCTCGCCGGCCAGTCGTCCGACGTGTGGATCGACACCGGCGGCTGGCGGGCGAACTGGCCCGACACGAAGTTCCTCGGCTACATGGACCGAAGTGGAAGGGGCTTTCGTGGGCACCGATCACGGCGGGGCTCGCGAACCGGAAGTTCTACGTGGTCGAGGCGACGCCGCGGGACAAGTACTACCTCTACGGCAAGATCGAGCTGTACCTCGACAAGGTGACCTTCCAGGGCGCGTGGAACCGGAAGTTCAGCTGGAAGGGAGAGCTCATCAACACGCTAGCTAGGTGATGGCCTGGGACCGCACACGGTCGTCCGACCGAACGGCAAGAAGGACTGGGGGCAGGGATCGAACCAGGCGTTCCAGTGCGCTGCGGCCCTCAAGCTGAACGGCGCGACGGTCGCCGGCATCAAGTCGTCCCCGACCTCGAACTTCGATGCCCGCCTGACGTTCGACCCGAAGATATTCGACCTCGACTCCCTGTCGTCGTACGGGAAGTAGCGCCGTCGCCCGGCCGGGTGCCGGGCGGGGGCGCCCGCCGTGAGGCCGGAGCCGAACGGTCGCCGCGCCGCCGGAGCTACTCCGGGCAGCCCTTGACCTCGGTGCACGGGCAGCTCTGCGTCGGCATCCGGGTCATCGGTCCGTTCGTCAGGACGGCGGTGAAGCCGGTGTCGTAGAGCGGCCCGCCGCCGGTGAGCGCGACCCCTGCGGCCACCGCGGTCGAGCACACGGCGCCGGGCTGGCACGTGCTCGAATCGTACGGCTGCGGCGCGGCCGGCGGCGAGCCGAGCGTGAACGGGCCCGTCCGGTTGAAGTTCGTGAAGCCCGCGCCGGCCACCGCGCAATTGTCGCCGTTCATGTCGGCGAAGCTGCTCGTCGCCCCGGCGGTCGAGAACTCGGCGTTCAGCACGAGCTGCGTGATGATGAGCTCGTCCGGGTCGAAGGTCGATCCGAGGGGGCACTGGCCCTGCGGGGTCCTCTGCGAGTCTTGCCAGGTGGTCGACAGCGAGGGGACCGCGACCCGGTAGTGGATGCCCGCCGGCGTGTCGCAGACCCCGTTCCCGACGCACCGGAGCACCTTCCCGTGGAGGTCGTTCCCCTCGCCGCTGCCGCCGGTGTTGCACGGCTTGTGGGGCGGATCGTCCGCGGTGCCGTACTCGCAATCGGGGCCCGGATCGCTCGTGTCGGCGGTCTTCGTGACCTCGTTGTCGCCGGTCTGCGGATTCGAGCTGTTCACGACGCCGAACCCGCAGCGGTACTGATCGAGCCGCGAGCAGAGGCCGCCGAGGAGCGGGACCGTGAACGTCGGGATGGTGAACCCCGGCTGCTGGCAGCACTGGTTCCGGAGGCACCCGGGGGCGGGCTGGCCGGGCGTCGCTCCGCATCCCGGGATCCCGGCGCACACCGCGTCGGGGTTGACGCACGCGATGCAGGCGCTGTGGTTGCAGGTGGGAGCTGGATCTTCCTGCGCGATCGTGAAGATCGTCTGGATGCCCTGCGGGAAGGGGAGGACGATGCCGTCCGCGGTCGCGAACGGGGTGACGGAGCAGAGCTGGCTGACGCCCTGCTGTCCGCCGCAGTCCGCCTCGGTGCTGCATGGACCGAAGCGGTTCCGCTGCGCGTTCGTCTGACACAGCTTCGGGCCCTGCACCGCGACCATCTGGTACGTGCCCGCGATCCCCTGGCCGTCGCTGACGAGGGGTTCGCACGTCACGGTGCCCGAGGGAGTGCAGGTCGTCGCCGTCGCGCACGGGGACGCCGTCCCGGGATTGCACCTGAGGGTGAGGACGTCCCTGTCCACCCGTCGCGGCCTGCCGCTCGACGACACGATCGCGACGAGCTTGCACTTGCCGGCCCTCTTGCCCCTCCGCTTGAGCTTCACGACGATGCCGGACGTCGGCCCGCACGTCGTGGCGGTCCCCGACGGGGAGAACTTGAGGGAGGAACGACCCTTGCAGTTCCCTGCCAGCTTCACCCGCTTGAGGGGGGCGGCGGCGCAGGTGTCCGTGGCGCTGTTGACGCAGACACCGACGTTGAACGTGCACGACGACGTCCCGCTCGCCTCGACCGTCCCGCCGTTCCTGGCGGTGTCGGGGACCCCGGAGAACCCGACCAGACACTCCGTGGTGGCGTCCATCACCGCGCGGCCGACCGCTGCGGAGAGGAGCGTCGCGGTGAGGGCCGAGCCAAGGAGAAGCAGAGCCGGGAAGCGCCGTTTGCCGTGCGTCATGATGTCCCCCTTTCACTCCGGACAGCCCGCCGTCACGCTGCAGCAGCAGGCGACGGGCGGCGCGACGACTGCGGCCGGCATGTTCGGCGTGATCGCGACGAAGCCGATGTCGTGGATCGGCGAGCTCGGGCCCGAGAAGACCTCGCTCACCGCCGTGGTGACCGCGCCCGTCGTCCCGTCGTACGACTGCGGGCGCGCCGGCCCGGCCGGCGCCCCGGGCACCGTGACGGGGCCGGCCGCGAGGCCGGGAGCGAACCCCGAACCGGCCAGCGCGCAGCCGTCGCCGTTCATGTCCACGAAGGAGCCGGAGGCGCCGGCGGAGGTGGGCACCGCCTTGATGACGATCTGGCTCACGAGCAGCTCGCCGTCGTCGAACGTGGAGCCGTTCGCGCAGGTTCCGGGCGGGCTCTGGCCGTCCGTCCAGGTCGTCGAGAGCTCCGGCGTCACCAGGCGGAAGTGGATGCCGTCCGCGTCGGGGCTGCCGTTGCCGATCGTCTCCACGATCTTGCCGTTGTAGTCGGCGCCCGCACCGGCGGGCGTGCACGGCTTCACCGCGGGATCGTCGGCCGTGCCGTACACGCAGTCGGGCCCCGGATCGCTGGTGTCGGCCTTCTTGTCGACGTTGTTGTCGCCCGTCTGCGGGTTCGACGTGTTCACGACGCCGGTCCCGCAGCCGATCTGGTCGACGCGCGAGCAGAGGCCGCCGATGATGTTCACGAAGAAGGTCGGGACGAGGAAGCCCGGTTGGTCGCAGCAGCCCTGCGTGCCGCGCGGGACGCAGCCGTTCGGGTTGTCGGCGACCTCGCAGCCGGGAATGCCCGCGCAGGGCGCGTTCGGGTTCCCGCACGGGACGCACGCGGCGTGCTCGCATTTCGGGAAGGCGTCCGCCCCGTTCACGGTGAACGTCGTCTGCACGCCGGTCGGGAACGGCATGACCTGGCCGTCGGCGGTCACCCAGGGCAGCGGCATGCACGCGCCCGTCGTGCCGCCGCAGTCGGTGTCGCTGGCGCAGGCGGCGAAGCGGTTCGCGGCCGAGTTCGTCGTGCAGCGCATCTCCCCGGTCGTCCCCTGGAGCTTGTACGTCCCGGCGATCGGTTGCCCGACGACGATCGGCGCACATTGCGACACTTCGCCGGTCGCGGGCGGCGGGCACATCAAGGTCGTCGTCGTCGTCCCGCTCACGATGGTCGTCGTCGTGGTGCTCGTGGTGGGGCAGGCCTGGCCGGACGGGCGCGGATTGCAGACGAGCGTGAGGGTGTCCTTGTCGACCTTCCTCGGCTTCGCGCTCGAGCGGGCCATGACGACGATCTTGCACTTGCCCGGCTTCGTTCCCCGCTTCTTCAGCTTCGCGAGCACCCCGGACATCGGGCCGCAGCTCGACGCCTCCCCGGAGGGCGAGAAGCCGAGCGACGACGTTCCCTGGCACTTGCCTTTCACCTTGACGCGCTTGAGCGCCGTACCGGTACAGGCGCCCTCCGCGCGGTTGGCGCAGAGCTGCAGGTTGAACAAGCACGAGCCGTTCGCGGTCCCCGCGCCGTCGTCGTCGCATGCCGGATCGCAGTCCGTGCAGGTGATCGTCCCGCCGTTCTTGTCGGCGTCGGGGACACCGGAGAACCCGATGAGGCATTCGGTCGTCGCGTCCATGACGGCGCGGCTCGAGCCTCCCGCGACGAGGGTCGCCGCGAGCGCGACGATGGCGGCGCGACGAGAGCGCGTCTCTCGAACCTGCCGGTGACCGTACGCCATCGTCCCTCCTCGCGGGTGGTTCGCGGTTGGCCTGGCTAACAGGTATATGTCGAAGCCGTCAATACAGCGGGTCGACCGCACCCGGCTTCGCGCGGCGCGAGAACGCGCGGACCCACCCTATTCCGGACAGCCAGGGACCACCGTGCAGCTACACGCCCGCGTCGGCACGACGACGGCCGGCATGTTCGGGGTGATCGCGACGAAGCCGATGTCCCGGATCGGCGAGTTCGGCCCGGAGAAGACCTCGCTCACCGCCCCGGACACCGCGCCCTGCGTGCCGTCGTACGACTGCGGACGGAGCGGGCCCGGGCTCGGGCCGACCGTGATCGGGCCATCGGTCGCCGCGTTGGTGGAGGCGATGAAGCCGGCGCCTGCCCGCTTGCAGCCGTCCCCGTTCATGTCGACGAACGCGCCCGTCGCACCGGCGGTCGTGGGCTGCGCCTGCAGGACCAGCTGGCTCACGAGCAGCTCGCCGTCGTCGTACGTGG
>Ga0137403_10004529_pt1 | contig 16373 bp, 19 predicted proteins | sample CZOMad2_1_16fung_FD_122057 | JGI IMG/M metagenome (GOLD analysis project Ga0137403, IMG submission 122057) | Vadose zone soil fungal communities from Angelo Coast Range Reserve, California, USA - CZOMad2_1_16fungal (Hybrid Assembly) | ecosystem: Environmental > Terrestrial > Soil > Vadose zone...
GTGCCCGGCAGGAAGCCCGGCACGTCGACGAAGGTCACCAGCGGCACGTTGAAGCAGTCGCAGAAGCGCACGAAGCGGGCCGCCTTCACGGAGGCGGCGATGTCCAGGCAGCCCGCGAGGTGCGCGGGCTGGTTGGCCACGATGCCGACGGGCCGCCCGCCGAGCCGCCCGAAGCCGACCACGATGTTCGGCGCGAAGGTCGCCTGCACCTCGAAGAAGTACCGGTCGTCGAGCACCGCGCGGACGATCTCCTTCATGTCGTACGGCTTGTTCGGCTGCGCGGGCACGATGGACTGCAGCGACTCGTCGCGCCGGTCGACGGGATCCTGCGTCGGCCGCAGCGGCGGATCCTCCATGTTGTTCTGCGGCAGGAACGTCAGCAGCTCGCGGACGAGGGCCAGGCACTCCTCTTCGCTGTCGGCCGCGAAGTGGGCGACGCCCGACGTCGTGCCGTGCGTGGTCGCTCCGCCGAGGTCTTCGGCGGAGACGCTCTCGTGGGTGACCGCCTTGATGACGTCGGGGCCGGTCACGAACATGTACGAGGTGTTCTTCACCATGAAGACAAAATCGGTGATCGCCGGCGAATAGACAGCGCCACCGGCACAGGGGCCCATGATCGCTGAAATTTGCGGGACAACACCGGACGCAAGAGTGTTACGCAAGAAAATGTCGGCATATCCTCCCAGCGAGGCGACGCCCTCCTGGATGCGCGCGCCGCCCGAGTCGTTCAGGCCGATCACGGGAACGCCCGTCTTCATCGCGAGGTCCATGATCTTGCAGATCTTCCGCGCGTACGTCTCGGAGAGCGAGCCGCCGAAAACGGTGAAGTCCTGCGCGAAGACGAACACCGCGCGCCCGTGGATGCGGCCCGAGCCGGTGACGACCCCGTCGCCCGGGATGCGCTGCTCGGCCATGCCGAAGTCGTGGGTCTGGTGGACGACGAAGCGGTCGAGCTCGAGGAAGGAGCCGGGATCGAGCAGGAGCTCGAGCCGCTCGCGCGCCGTCTTCTTGCCGGCCTTGTGCTGGCGGCGGATCCGCTCCTCGCCCCCGCCGAGCTCGGCGTCGCGGTTGCGGCGCCGCAGCTCCTCGAGGCGCTCGTCGGGCGACATGACTATGATTATAATTCAGTCTCCATGCAACCCTGGGCGCAGGCGGTTCTGGCGGCATGCGCGGTGGTGCTCACGGTGGTGGCGGTCCCCACCATCCTGGCCCTGCGGCGGATGGCCCGCCGCGCCGAGACGGTGCTGACCATCGTCGAGCAGGAGCTGCGGCCGCTCATCGGCCAGATGCACGCGCTGTCGGAGGACGTGCGAACGCTCACCCGCGAAGCAAAGGAGGAGATCGAGCGCGTGGGCGAGGTGACGGAACGGGTGAACGCCGTGGCCGACGGGGTGGGCCGCGCCGTGACCGGGCTCGCCGGGCTCGCGCGCGCCGGCCAGCTCATCGGGGTGGCGGCCGGACTCAAGAAGGGACTCGACGTCTTCGTGTCCCGGTTTTCGAAGAACCAAGGAGATCACCATGGCGAATGACCGAAACGATTCGGCGGGTTACCTGGGCTGGTTCCTTCTCGGCGGCATCATCGGCGCCGCCTCCGCACTGATGCTCGCCCCCAAGGCCGGACGCGAGATCCGCGACCAGCTGCTGGAGCGCGGCGGCGAGTTCGCGCGGCGGGCGCAGGCGATCGCCAACGACGCGCAGGGCCGCGCGGGCGACTGGCTCGACAAGAGCCGCGAGGTGTTCGAGGAGCAGACGCAGCGGGTCATGACCGCCTTCGAGGCGGGCAAGGATGCGATGAAGGACGAGATCCGAAAGGGCAACACGCCGCCGCGTGGCTGAAGTCGAGCTGCCCGATCCCGAGGAGCTGGAGGAGCGACGCGACACGTCGTTCAGCCGTCGCGTCGCCCTCACCACCGCCGTCTACGCGGTCATCCTCGCCATCGCGTCGCTGGGCGCCAGCAACGCGATGAAGCACATGCTGCTCGCCCAGCAGCAGTCCTCCGACCAGTGGGCCTTCTACCAGGCCAAGGTCATCCGCGAGCACCTCTACCGGGCGCAGAAGCTGGTGATGGAGGCGGAGCTGGCCGACACCGCCGCCGCGCGCGGCCCGCGCCAGGAGAAGCAGCAGGCGCTCGCGGCGAAGTTCTCCGAGGAGGAGACGCGCTACAACACCGAGAAGAAGGACATCGAGAAGGACGCCAAGAAGCTCGAGCACGAGCGGGACTTCTACCGCACACGCGATCGCTACTTCGAGTTCGCCGAGGTGTTCCTGCAGATCGCCATCGTGTGCTCGTCCGTCGCCATCCTGGCCACCTCACGCGCCATGTTCATGTTCTCCATGGTGGTGGCCGCGCTCGGCGTCCTCAGCACGCTGAACGGGTTCTTCCTCTTCGCGCGCATCGGCGTCCTCGACCACTAGGGCTTCTCGTCCTTCTCCTTCTCCTTCTCCGACGATCCCTCGTTGATGCCCTTCTTGAACTCGTGCATGGACTTGCCGAGCGAGCGCGCGATCTCGGGCAGCTTGCTGCCCCCGAACAGCACGAGCACGATGACGAGAATCACGAGCAGCTCCTGCGTTCCCAGACCAAACATGGCGTTCTCCTCTCGTGGCTGAGACGTCGGACGGACGCGTGCGGGACGCTCAGGCGAGCGGAGGAGCGCGGGAGGCGGCGGCGCGCGCGACGGACGGCGCCGGGGGGGCGACGAGCGGGGAGAGCTCGATCACGACGGCATGCGGCTCGAGCAGGGCCGGCGGCACCGCAGCGAGCGCGGGCGTCTCGTCCCAGACGAGCGCCAGGATCTCGTCGGCGTCGCCACCGTCGTACATGCCGGCGATCCACGTGGGGTCCGGCACGTTCGCGGCGGCCAGCACCGGCGCCAGCACGGCGACGAGGACGAGGGCAGCGGCGACGAGGCGCGTCACGGATCGATGCTACGACCGTGGTTGCGGATGGTCAAACTCCCCGGCGTCATGGCCGCACACGACGTTGTCGGGCCACAGGAGCTCCTTGTGGGAGCCGACGATCGATCCGATCGTGGTCACGAGAATGACGCCCGCGATCAGCAGCGCAATCAGTGCGTCGAACAGCGGCCGCCCCGTCACGAGGACCAGGACACCGGCGAGGGCGGGAGCGAGGGAGAGCAGCGTGTCGCCGAGGTTGTGAACGTAGGCGAGGCGAATCGACGGGTCGTGGCGAGCCGGCTCGCGCAGGACACGCGCCACGCCCCAGTTGCCGAGGGCGCCGAGCAGCCCGGCAACGACGGGAACCAGGCCGAGGACCGGAACCGGCTGCGCGAGCCGTTCGAGCACCTGCCATACGAGGAACCCGCAGATGGCGAGGAGGCCGAGCGAGTTGAAGAGGTTTGCCGACCTGAGGAGCCGGCCCGAGAGACCCGTCCGAAGCGTGTAGGCGAGCACCAGGAACGCCAGCGCGATCTCGTCCGACAGGTTGTGGACGCCGTCCAGCACGAGACTGAGGCTGCTCGCCCGGACGCCGCCGGCGAGCTCGATCACGAGGACGGCGGTGTTGAGCGCGAGGGCGACGGCCAGCGGCTTACGACGGTGCGCCACGGTTCAGTGCTGCCGCGTGAAGTGCGCGCCCGTCGCGCCGTCGTCGCCGCGGAGGCGGAGCGTGCCGTCGTCCACGCTGACGGTGCCGTCGCCCTCGCTGCTCACGTAGCGCAGCCGCCCCGACGGCAGCGCAACGATCGCACCGTGCAGCGGCCGGTCCACGCCGTCGAAGTACGCTGTGCCCTCGTACCGGCCGTCGGGCGCGATCGTCAGCCGCGCCGCGGTCTGGCCGCGCGGCGTCGAGACTCGGCCTTGCCACTCGCCGGCCAGGCTTCCCACGCTCGGCACCATGGGCGTCGCGCACGCGGCCAGCGTCGCGGCCAGCAGCACGAGCGCCGCGGCGCGTGTCATCGCCGTCCGACCTCGTCGGGCGCCGGCGCACCAGCGCCCAGCGCCGCGAGCCGGCGTGACAGGCGCGTGCCGATCCAGAAGACGACGAGCGTCGCGCCAAACGCGCAGACGACGGTCGCCCCCGTGGGCAGGTCGAGCGCGGCCGAGGCCACCATGCCGATCACACTCACCACGGTGCCGAAGGCCCAGCCGATGGCGAGGCGGGTCGCGACGGTGCCGCCGAGCATCACGCCCGCCAGCGCCGGCACGATCAGATAGGAGAAGACGAGCAACACGCCGGCGATTCGCACCGAGCTCGCCACCACGACGCCGAACGACGCGTAGAAGAGGAAGTCCCAGAGCCGCACGCGCAAGCCGGCCGCGTAGGCCGCGCGCGGATCCGTCGAGATGAGCAGGAACGGTTTGCGACAGAACCAGTGCATGAGCCCGACCAGCGAGTAGAGCACGAAGACCTTGCCGACCTCGAACGGGCGCACGGTGAGCAGGCTGCCCACGAGCATCGTGCGCACCTGCTCGGCGCCGTGGGGCGCGCGGTCGGCCAGCAGCACAGCCGCCGCCGAGGACACGGCGTAGACGATGCCGATCACCGCCTCCTGCGAGACGTTACGCCGGCGGCTCCGTGTGATCGACAGCACGAGGGCGCCGAGCAGCGTGGCCGCGAGGCTCCAGCCGTACGACTCCCACTGCTCGATCTCGTAGCCGAGCAGGAAGGCCGCCGTCGCGCCGAGCGCCGCGATCTGGGCCATCGCGATGTCCACGAACACGACCTCGCGGGCGAGCACGTGGACACCCAGATAGGCGTGGATCCCCGTGAGCACCAGGCACATGAGGAACGGCGCCCACAAGATCGCGAACAGGTCCGAAACCATGCGGCGCTATCGTAGCGCGTTCACCAGCGTGGTGACGTTGTAGTCGATGGCGGCGATGTAGTTGTCGGCGCCCTTCACGGCGCCGACGGCGGAGGCCATCACGAGCGCCTTGCCGCCCACCTCCTCGGCTACGCGGTTGGCGAGCTTCACGTCGTTCCACGGCTCGACCAGGATCACCTTCACGCCATCGTCTTTCATCTGCCGCATGAGATTGACGAGGTGCTGCGGCGACGGCGGGATGCCGGGACGGTCCTCGAGCGCCCCGGCCTGGACGAGCCCGAAACGCGTGAGGAAGTAGATGTAGACCGGGTGGAAGACGACCACCTTGCGCCCCTTCACCGGCTCCATGAGCTTCGTCCAGCGCTCCATTTCCTTATCCAGCTGTACGAGGAATGCGTCGCGGTTGCGCTGGAACGCGGCGCGGTTCTCTGGCGCGAGCCGGCCGAGGCCGTCGACGATGTTCTGCGTGATGGCGGGGGCCAGACCGGGATCGAGCGAGAAGTGCGGATTGCCGAGCGGGTGGACGTCGCCCATCGAGCGGTCGACGCGCGTGGAGGGCACCTCCAGGAGCTGGATGCCGCGGGAGATCTCGATGCGGCCCGCCGCCCCCCGCACGATGTTAGGGTTGTTGGCTCCGAGGACCGCCACGTCGGCCCAGGCGTCGAGCTCGAGGCCGTTTTCGATCAGCGCGTCGGCGCGGCGGAGCTTGAGCATCATGCTCGGCTTCACCTCGGCCTCGTGGAAGTTTTGGATCCCGCGCGTGAGGCCCTCGACTTCGATGAGGTCGCCGCCAACCGCCTCGGCGAGCGACTTCAGATCCGGAATGGTAGCGACCACGCGCAGCTTGCGCGCGGCCTGGACGGGCAGCGGCGACACGGCCGCGACCGCCACCGCGAGGAGGACCACGAGAACACCGATTCGCTTGATCACGATGGCTCTCCTTTAGAATGCATGCGCCGGGTGGGCGCCCAGGATGAACGTGGCCTGGAAGAGCAACTCGTCCACGAGCCGCGCGCTACCACCGTTGCCGGCGACGTCGAACGGATGGCTGCGGTCGGTGTGTTTGTAACCCAGGCGGAAGCGTAGGAACTCCGAGGGATAGAAGGTCACGTAAGGTTCCACGGCCCATTGATAGCCGGGCGCGTCCGGGTACTGGGTGGAGTCGTAGCGCACGCCGAATGCCCAGCGACGCCACGGCTGCAATTCGCCCCAGCCGTACCACCCGAAGCTGTTCCGCGTCTGCTTCTGGAACAGGTCGGGCGACCCGTCGCCATCGAGGTCGACACCGCGCTCGGTGCGGCGGATCGAATAGATTCCCTCACTCCCCAGCGTGAGTAATGGATGCAACCACCCTTCGGGACGGAACTTGTACTTCAGATCGAAGCCCAGCAAGGTACTGCGCAGGCGTTCCGCGGTTTCTCCGTTCGCGACCGAGGCGCCGACCTGAACCGCCTGCGTGTCGGTCAGGTCGAAGAACGTCACCACGCGGCCCGTCGCCAGCGGATGCGTCAACAGGCCCCGCCCGAATGCCGTCTCGTTGTCGCCATTGAAGACCCCGCCGAGCACCTGGGCGTAAAAAGGCAGGAAGTCGGGGACCCAGGTCCCCTCGACACCCTTTTCCTTCAGGCCCTCCTCGCCCAGAAAGACGCGATAGACGTCGGGACGGTCGATCCACGGCAGATCGTGCTCATGGATGGCGTTCGACCAGCCGAAGCGGTTCCGCATCTGGCCGAGCTTCGCCTGCGTCCCGTATGGCAGCGTGAGGAGTGTGATGGTCGCTTCCGCGAGCGTCACGTTCATCTCGCCGCCCGGCGCCTCTTCACCCGTCTCGATCCTCATCTCGCCGCGGGCGAATGGATCGATCTGGCCGAACAGGCTCAACTCCACTTCGCGCGGAAAGAACCGGTTTTCGCGGCCCGTGAAGGTACCGCCGTTCGCCTTCTGCACATTGTGCTGCGTGAAGCTGCCCACGAAGTCGCCGGCGATGCCCATGTCGAACAGGAGCTGACCGGACCCGCGCTGCTGGTAGAGCCCGAACGGCTGACGTGGACGCAAGAGCTCGGTCGCCGACGGTGGGCTCATCTGCGTTTGTGGATTCGCCGGCGACTGTGCCAGCGGACCGGGCTGCGCCGGCGGCGGCGTCGCCATCTGCGGCACCGGTTGCGTCTCCAGACGCTGCAGTCTTTCGGTCAAGCCCTGGAGCTGCTGACGCAGCTGCTCGATCTCGCGGCGCATCGCGGCGGCGTCCTGTGCCGCCGCCGGCGCCGCGGTCACGGCGACGAGCAGCGCACCGACGACGATTCCCAGTGAACGCATGGTTGCCCTCCCATGACGGCAAAATGGTCTGCGCCCGACGTGGGCGCGACGAAACCGGACGACGAAGTGTGGGGAGGCTAGGCGGTCGGAGGCGCGCGCGAGACTTCGAGGCGGCGCGCCGAGGAGTCGGGCGCGAGCGCGGACGCACAGATCAGGAGCGCGACGACGATGAAGGCGACGGCGACGACGAGGGCCGGCAGCGGCGCCACCGAGCCCAGCGCGCCCATGAGCACGAGATCGTGCTCCTGGTTGTAGAGTGCGATGCCCGCGCCGTCGTGGGTGTGTGCGAGCGTGGCGCCGGCGAGCAGCAGCGGCAGCAGGACGACGCTGAGGGCGAGCAGCACGCGGAGGCGCGACGCGGCCTGTTTCATCGAGGCCCTACAAATACGTCAAATGCCGCGCGGTTGCAACTTTCGAGGCGCGTCACGGGTTTCCCGGGACGCGACGAGCGCTGGGGGGTGTGGGGGGCCATTTCGGGGCCCCCACGTCTACCGCCGCCAGTCGACGTGCGAGCCGAGGATGCGTTCGGCGACGAGGTTGCGCATCATCTCGAGGGTGCCGCCGCCGATCGCGAACATGCGCGCATCGCGCATCATCCGCTCGAGCGGCAGCGTGCGGCCGTAGCCGGCGGCGCCGTGGATTTGCAGCGCCTCGCTGGTCACCTGCTGCGCCGTCTCCGCGGCGAACGTCTTGGCCTTGGCCGCCTCCAGGGCGTCGGGGAAGCGGTGGCCGGCGCGCGCGGCGGCGCGATGGATCAGCAGGCGCGCGGCATCGATCTTGATCGCCATGTCGGCGAGCTTCCAGCGGATGCCCTGGAAGTCGCCGATCGGCCGGCCGAACTGCTTGCGCACGGTCGCGTAGGCGAGGGCCTTCTCGTACGCGCCCTGGGCGAGGCCGAGGGCGACGGTGGCCGCGCCGAGGCGCTGGCCGTTGTAGGCGGCCATCAGCTTCTTGAAGCCGTCGCCGGGTCCGACGAGGAGATTGTCGCGCGGGACGTCGCAGCCCTCGAAGTGCAGCTCGCCCTCGGGGATCCCGCGCAGGCCCATCATGAATTCGCGGCGTCCGATGCGGAAGCCGGGCGTGTCGCGCTCGACGAAGATGCCGCCGATGCCCTCCGCGCCCGCGCGCCCGCCGAAGCGTCCGTAGACCAGGTAGAGGCGTGAGGTCCCGGCGCCGGTGATCCAGCACTTGTGCCCGTGGATCCGGTAGCCCGTCTCCGTCTCCTCGACGCGCGTCTCCATGTCGGTGGCGGCGGAGCCGGCGGCCGGCTCGCTGATCGCGATGGCCGGCTTCTCGCCCTCCAGCACCCACGGAAACCAGCGCCGCTTCTGCGCCTCGGTGCCGTACGCGTTGAGCGCGCCGACCGTCCCCAGATTTCCCTCGACCACGATGCGCCCGGTGATGCCGCACGCGCGCGCGATCTCCTCGATGACGAGGATCACGTCGAGCAGCGGCCGGCCCCCGCCGCCGAAGGCCTCGGGCACCGTCATCCCCATGAAGCCGGCGGCCGCGAGGTCCTTCACGTTCTCCCACGGGTATTCCTCGCTCGCGTCCCAGCGCGCGGCGCGCTCGGCGAACGCGCGGTCGGCGAGGTCGCGCGCCCGCTGGCGCAGCGCCTGCTGCTCGGCAGTCAGCTCGAAGTCCATCGGCAGAAGTCTACGCGAAGACGGACGCCGATGTCGTCCGTTGCGTTGTTCGAGCGCCGGCTTTGCCGGCGCAATCCGTTTCTGGGGGGAGGCAGGGAGGAGCGCGCCGCGAGGCGCGCGACGACCGTCGGCCGGGGAGTCCGAGGGGGCGTTAGCCCCCTCGCTTGAAGAATCGGCGAAGCCCCCCTCCGAGATTAAATGTGAATCGCCTGGCCGAGGGCGGCCAGCGTGGCCTCGAGCGCGGCCTCGGAGAGGGTCGGATGGGCGTGAATGGTGTGCATCATCTCCTCGAGCGTCGCCTCGAGCGTGCGCCCGACCGCGAACTCGTGGATCATCTCCGTCGCCTCCGGCCCGATGATGTGCGCGCCGAGGAGCTCGCCCGTCTTCTTGTCGGCGATCACCTTGACGAAGCCTTCGGTCTCCCCCAGCGCCACCGCCTTGCCGTTGGCGGTGAACGGGAACTTGCCGACGGCGAGCTCGCGGCCGCCTTCCTTGGCCTTCGCCTCCGTCAGCCCGATCGAGGCGATCTGGGGCCGGCAGTAAGTACACGAGGGCACGTTGCCGTAGTCCACGGGCCGCGGGTTCTTCCCGGCGATCGCCTCCGCGGCGACGACGCCCTCCGCCATCGCCTTGTGGGCGAGCAGCGGCGCGCCCGCCATGTCGCCGATCGCGTAGACGCCCTTCACCGAGGTCTCCATGGTCGGCGAGACCTTGACGAAGCCGCGCTCGAGCGTCACGCCGAGCGCCTCGAGGCCGACGCCCTTCGTGCGCGCGCCGCGGCCGACGGCCATCAGCACCTGCTCGGCCTCGAGCTTGCCGCCGTCGGTCTCGATCAGCACGCCCGCGCCGCCCGGCTTGACCGCGCTCACCTTCACGCCGGTCTTGATCGCGATGCCGCGGCGCGAGAGGCTGCGGGTGAGCTGCGTGCTGACCTCCTCGTCCTCGATGGGGACGATCCGCGGCAGCGCCTCCAGCAGGGTGACCTCCACGCCGTACGAGCGGTAGACGTCGGCGAACTCCACGCCGACGGCGCCGGCGCCGATCACGACGATGGACTTCGGCTTCGCCTCGTTGCGGACGGCGCCGTTCGACGAGATCACCGTCTTCTCGTCGATGGTCACGCCGGGCAGCGACTTGGGCTCGGAGCCGGTGCCGAGGATGACCGCGCGCCCGGCCTCGAGCGTCTGCGCCCCGTCCTTGCCGGCCACCTCGACGACGTTCTTGGACTTGAGCGAGCCGGTGCCGGGAAAGAGCGTGATCTTGTTCTTGCGGAAGAGGAACTCCACGCCCTTGGCCATGCGGTCGGCCACGCCGCGGCTGCGCTTGACCGCGGCCGCGTAGTCCGCCTGGAACTTGTCGATCGTGATGCCGAAGTCCGCGGCCTTCTCGAACAGGTGCACGACCTCGGCGTTGCGCAGGAGCGCTTTGGTCGGGATGCAGCCCCAGTTCAGGCAGACGCCGCCGGGCCGGTCGTCCTCGACCGTGGCCACCGACAACCCGAGCTGGGCGGCGCGGATGGCGGAGACGTACCCGCCGGGTCCGGTGCCCACCACGACGACGTCGAATTTCTGGCTGGCCATGCTCAGACCAGCAGCCGCAGCGGCTCTTCCAGGAGCTTCTTCACGTCCTGCAGGAAGCGGGCGCCCATCGCGCCGTCCATCACGCGGTGGTCGCACGAGATCGTCAGGGCCATGCGGCGGCCGACGCCGAGGCCCTCGTCGGTCACCACGGGCACACGGCGCACGGAGCCGACGGCGAGGATCGCGCCCTCCGGCGGATTGATGATGGCCGAGAAGTCCCGCACGTCGAACATGCCGAGGTTGGAGATCGAGAAGGTCGCGCCCGACAGCTCCTGGGCGCGCAGCTTGCGCTGCCGCGCGCGCTCGGCGAGATCGCGCGCCTCGACGGCGATCTGGGCGAGCGACTTGGCGTGAACGTCGCGCAGGACGGGCGTGATGAGCCCCTCCTCCAGCGCGACCGCGATGCCCATGTGGACGCGGTGGAACACGCGGATCGACTCGCCCTGGAACGACGCGTTCACGCCGGGGTGATTCAGCAGCGTGAGCGCGCACGCCCGGATGATGAAGTCGTTGACCGAGATCTTCGGCTGGCCCTCGAGCCCGTTGAGCTCCTCGCGCAGCTCCCAGGCGCGGTCCATGGCCACTTCCGACGTCACGTAGAAGTGCGGGACGGGCGCCTTGCTGAGTGGCATGCGCCTGGCGATCGCCGCGCGCATCGGGCTGAGCGCCAGGTCCTCGAACTCGGGGCCCGACGCCGCCGGCTGCGCGACGGGCCGCAGCGCCGGGGCCGCGCTCGCCGCGGGCGCGGTGGCCGCCGCCTCGACGTCGCGGCGCACGATGCGTCCGCCCGGCCCGCTGCCGTGGATCAATTTCAGATCGACGCCCGACTGCGCCGCGATCTTCCGGGCGAGCGGCGACGCCTTCACCCGCGCGCCGCCACCGCCGCCGGTGGACGGAACGCCCTGGGGGGGTTGAGGGGACATTTCGGCGCCCCCCATCTCTCTCGGAGAGCTTGCAACAGCGCGTTGCCCGACCGGGCTCGGCGCCATCGACGACGCCGGCTTGCGCGCGGCCGGATCCTCGCTCTTCGGCTGCGGCGGCACTGCCGCCGGCCGGTCGGCCATGCCCGGCTTCGCGTCGCCGGCGGCCTTCCCGTCGCGCGGGGCCGCAGCCCCGCTCTCGGCCGCGGGCGCCGGCGCGCCGGCCTGCGCGACCACCGAATTGATGTCGTCGTTCTCCTCGGCGATGACGCCGATGAGCGAGCCCACCGGCGCCTTGTTGCCGGCCGCCACGAGGATCTTGCGCAGCACGCCGGAGCCGAACGCCTCCATCTCGACGTCGGCCTTGTCCGTCTCGACCTCGGCCAAAATATCGCCGCTCTGGACGCGCTCGCCTTCCTTCTTGAGCCACTTGATGATCTTGCCGCTCTCCATCTGCTCCGACAGCTTGGGCATCACGACCTTGGTCACGGCCATGGTCAGCGGCTCTCGTTGGCGTAACAGACGCGACGGATCGCGTCCGCGATCTTCTCTTTGGTCGGCGTCTTCAAGCGCTCGAGGTTGCGGGCGTAGGGCATCGGCGCCTGCGCGCCGGTGACGCGCAGGACAGGCGCGTCGAGGTCGTCGAACGCCTCCTCGGTGATCTCGGTGGCGATCTCCGACCCCATGCCCGCGAAGCCGGCGCCGGCCTCGACGACCACCGCGCGGTGCGTCTTCCGGACGGAGTCGATGATCGTCTGGGTGTCGAGGGGCTGCAGGGTGCGCGGATCGACGATCTCGACGGAGATGCCGTCCTTGGCCAGCTCCTCCGCGGCCTCCATGGCGCGGTACATCATGCCCATGTAGGCGACGACGGTGACGTCGGTGCCTTCGCGCCGCACGATGGCCTGGCCGAGCGGAATCAGGAAGTCAGGATCCTCCGAAACTTCTCCTTTGATGTTATAGAGAGTTTCGGACTCGATGAAGATGACGGGATTATCGTCGCGGATCGCCGACTTCAACAGGCCCTTGGCGTCCATCGGCGTGGAGGGGCGCACGACCTTGAGCCCCGGCACGTGGTAGAAGTACACCTCCATCGACTGTGAGTGCTGCGCGGCGAGCTGGTGCGCGGGGCCGCCGGGACCGCGGATGACGAGCGGCACGTTGTACTGGCCGCCCGACATGTAGTTGAGCTTCGCGGCCGAGTTCACGATCTGGTCCAGGGCCAGCAGCGCGAAGTTGAACGTCATCATCTCGACCACGGGCCGCAGCCCCACCATCGCCGCCCCGATGCCGACGCCGGTGAAGCCCGACTCGGCGATCGGCGTGTCCACGATGCGCTTGGGTCCGAACTCCTTGAGCAGGCCCTGCGTGACCTTGTAGGCGCCCTCGTAGAGCCCGACCTCCTCGCCGATGACGAAGACGTTGGGGTCGCGCGTGAGCTCCTCGCGGAGGGCGAGGTTCAGGGCCTCGCGGTAGGTCATCACCGCCATCTCAGGCGCTCTCCTTGAAGATGTCGGTGAAGAGCTCGGAGGCCGGCGGCTCCGGCGAGGCGTCGGCAAAGGCCACCGCCTCGTCCACGAGGTCGTTGACGTCCTTCTCGAGCTTCTTCACGTCGTCCTCGGACAGCACGCCGGCTTTCAGCGCGCGGTCGCGGAAGAGGAGGATCGGGTCGCGCAGCTTCTCGCGCTCGACCTCCTCCTTGGTGCGGTAGACGGCGCCGGCCGGATCGCGCATGGAGTGGCCGCGGAAGCGGTACGTGCGCACCTCGAGCAGCGCCGGCGTCTTGTCCCGTCGCGCGCGCTCGACGGCGCGCCCGACGGCGGCGCGCACGGCGAGGACGTCCATGCCGTCCACCGGCTCGGCGGGAATCCCGTACGTCTCGCCGAACTTCCAGATCTCCGTCTGGGCCAGCGCGCGCTCGAGCGAGGTGCCCATCGCGTAGCGGTTGTTCTCGCAGAGCCAGATGACGGGCAGCTTCCAGAGCGCCGCGAGGTTCAGCGCCTCGTGGAACTCGCCCTCGGGCACCGCGCCGTCGCCGAAGTAACACACGATCACCTGGTCGCCCCCACGGTACTTGATGGCGAAGCCGACGCCGGCCGCGATCGGCAGGTGCGCGCCGACGATGGCGTGGCCGCCGAGGAAGTTGTGCTCCTTGTCGAACAGGTGCATCGAGCCGCCCTTGCCACGGCTGAGCCCGTCGACGCGGCCGAACAGCTCGGCCATCACGCGGCGCGGGTCGGAGCCCTTCATGAGGCAGTGGCCGTGCTCGCGGTAGGTCGAGATCGCGTAGTCGTCGGGGCGGAGGACCGAGGTGGCGCCGGCGGCCACCGCCTCCTCGCCGATCGAGAGGTGGAGGAACCCGCCGATCTTGCCGAGCGCGTACGCCTCCGCCGCCTTCTCCTCGAAGCGGCGGATGAGGACCATGTCGCGCAGAAGCTTGCGCGCGAGGTCGGCGTCGAGCCCGAGCCCCGGCGCCGCCTTCTGAGTCATCGTCTTGGCCATGCCCTACCCCCTGCCACCTACTCTATATCTACCAGGACATGACAGGCTCGCCACAGGCTCGCCTCGCCTTCGGCTGCGGCTCGCACTACCAGCTCCATCACAGGCTCGCCTCGCCTTCGGCTGCGGCTCGCACTACCACCGCATCAAGCTCAGGTCGTCTACCGAGAGGCGGCGGCGCAGCCGGAAGATGGCGACGATGATCGCCAGCCCCACCGCCACCTCCGCGGCGGCCACTGCCATGACGAAGAACACCACGGCCTGGCCGTCGGCCGAGCCCAGCCGGTGGCCGAAGGCCACGAAGGCGAGGTTCGCGGCGTTGAGCATCAGCTCGATCGACATGAAGATCACCAGCGGGTTGCGGCGCACGATGACGCCGACCACGCCGATGCAGAACAGCACGGCCGACAGCGCCAGGTACCACGCCTCGGGGGCTGGGATCACAGGCTCGCCTCGCCTCCGGCTGCGGCTCGCACTACCAGCTCCATCACAGGCTCGCCTCGCCTCCGGCTGCGGCTCGCACTACCATCAGCTGACCGGCCGGCGCGCCAGCAGGAGCACGCCCACCATCGCGGCCAGCAGCAGCACCGACGTCAGCTCGAACGGGAACAGGTAGTCGGTGAACAGCAGCCGCGCGATCGCTTCCACGCCGTCCGGCGCCGCCGTGGCGGACGTGGCCGCCGGCGCCCGTCCGCGCGCGCCCGACACCACCACGACCGCCAGCAGCACCAGCAGCACCGCGCCGACGGGGAGCGCGAGCAGCCGGTACGCCCGTCGCGGATCCGGACCCGTCTCCTCCTTGCCCGGGATCAGCACCATGATCGCGAACACGAAGAGCACCATGATGGCGCCGGCGTAGACGATCACCTGGGCGGCGGCCAGGAACTCCGCGCCGAGCGTGAGGTAGAGCGCGGCCACCGAGCCGAGGTTGACGACGAGGAAGAGCGCGCCGTGGATCGGGTTGCGCTTGAACACGAGGCCGAGCGCGGAGCCGACCGCCACTCCCGCGATGACCACGAACGCGACGGGGCCCATCACACCGTCCGGTCAGCCGGGATGGGAACGGGCGAGCGCGGCACGCCGTCGGGCCCCGCGGGCTCGAGCGCCAGCAGCATCTCCTTCGTGTAGATCATGCCGCCCCGGCTGTACGAGGAGAATTCTAGAATTCCGGTGTCCATGCGGATGGCGTCCTCGGGGCACGCCTCCACGCAGAAGCCGCAGAACACGCACTTGCCGAGGTCGATGTCGAAGCGCGACGGCATCTTCTCGATCTCGGGATTCGGATGCTCGTCGGCGACGATGTAGATGCAGCGCGCCGGGCACACCGTCTCGCACATCATGCAGGCCACGCAGCGCGGCGAGCCGTCCTCGCGGCGCACGAGCCGGTGCAGCGACCGCAGGCGCGGCGAGTACGGCCGCCGCTCCTCCGGGTACTGGATGGTGACAGCGCCGCGCGCGCCCGTGCGGCCGAGCGCGTGCGCGATGTGCTTGCCCATGTTGGCGAAGAAGTGGTGCCCGGTCAGCACGAGGCCGGAGAGCACCTCCCGCAGGTAGAAGCGCTGGGCGACCTTCACGGACGCGACCCCCACGCGAGCAGCACGGCCCCCGTCAGCACGATGTTCAGGATCGAGAGCGGGAAGAGCCCGAGCCAGCCGAGCCGCATCGCCTGGTCGTAGCGGAAGCGGGGCAGCGTCCATCGGATCAGCATCATGATGAAGATCATCACGACGATCTTGAAGGAGAACGAGCCGACCTGGAGCAGCGCCACCACGACGTTGGGCAGCGCCACGGTGGTGCCCCACGGAAAACGCACGCCGGTGTCGTAGAGGTACGGCACCTGCCAGCCGCCGAGGAAGAGCGACGTGGTGAGGCCCGCCACCACCACCGTCTCCAGGAAATCCGCCATCGCGAACATGCCGAACTTCATCCCGCTGTACTCGACGAAGTAGCCGATGATCTCCGACTCGCCCTCCGGCATGTCGAACGGGATCCGCTTGGTGGCCGCGATGCCGGCCGTGAGGAACAGGATGAAGGCGAGCGGCTGGGTGACGATCCCCCACTTCGGGATCCAGCCGAAGAGCAGGCCGCCCTGCGCGCGGACGATGTCTTGCAAATCCAGCGAGCCGTACCACATCACGACGCCCATGATGGAGGCGCCGATGGCGATCTCGGCCGTGATCATCAGCGCGGCGGCCCGCTGGCCGCCGAGCAGGGCGTAGTTGTTGGCCGACGACCAGCCGGCCATCATCACACCGTACACGCCCAGCGAGAGCATGGCGAACACGTAGAGCACACCGACGTTGAGCGTGATCGCCTGCAGCGGGATCACGCGGTCGCCCACGCGCAGCGTGTCGCCGAACGGGATCGAGGCGAAGGCGGCGAGGCCGAAGAAGACGGAGACGAACGGCGCGAACTGGAACAGGAAGCGGTCGGCGCGCGCGGGCAGGAAGTCTTCTTTCGTCAGCATCTTGATCGCATCGGCCAGCGGGTGGAACAGCCCCATGACGCGGAAGCCGAGGATCGAGGCGCGGTTGGCGCCGATGCGGTCCTGCATGATCGCCGACTGCTTGCGCTCGACCCAGGTGAGCAGCCCGCCGAGGTTGAGGATGAACATCATGACGAAG
>Ga0137403_10002165_pt1 | contig 16372 bp, 15 predicted proteins | sample CZOMad2_1_16fung_FD_122057 | JGI IMG/M metagenome (GOLD analysis project Ga0137403, IMG submission 122057) | Vadose zone soil fungal communities from Angelo Coast Range Reserve, California, USA - CZOMad2_1_16fungal (Hybrid Assembly) | ecosystem: Environmental > Terrestrial > Soil > Vadose zone...
GATTTCAATACCCAAGAGGAGATGACGAGGCGCTGGATTTCGCTGGTGCCTTCGTAGATTTCGGTGATGCGGGCGTCGCGGTAGTTGCGTTCGACTGGGTATTCGCGGCTGTAGCCGTTGCCGCCGTGGATTTGGATGGCTTTGTGGGTTACGCGGGTGGCCATCTCGCTGGCGAAAAGTTTGGCGATGGCGGCGTCCATGCTGAAACGGACGCCGGTGTCTTGCTTCCAGGCGGCTTTGCGGATGAGCAGGCGGGCGGCGTCGAGTTCAGTGGCCATGTCGGCAAGCATGAATTGGATAGCTTGAAACTGCGCAATGGGGTGGCCGAAGGCGAGGCGCTCTTTGGAGTAGGCTAGCGCGGCTTCGAAGGCGCCTTGGGCGATGCCGGTGGCTTGCGCGGCGATGCCGATGCGGCCGCCATCGAGGGTGGAGAGAGCGACTTTGTAGCCTTCGCCTTCGTTGCCGATCCGATTGGCGGCGGGGACGGCGCAATCAGTGAAGACCAGCTCGCTGCAAGCGGTGGCGTTGATGCCGAGCTTCTTTTCTTCCTTGCCTACTTTGAAGCCGGGCGTGCCTTTTTCAACGACGATGGCGGTGATGCCTTTTTCGCCTTTGGCGGGTTCGGTGTTGACATAAACGATGGCAGCGTCGGCGGCGCCGCCGTTGGTAATCCAGGCTTTGGTGCCGTTGATGACGTAGGAGTCGCCTTTGCGGACGGCTTTGGTTTGCAGGGCGGCGGCGTTCGAGCCGGCTTGCGGTTCGGTGAGGGCGTAGCAGCCGATTTTTTCACCGCGCGCGAAGGGAATCAGCAGGCGTTTTTTTTGTTCGTCGGTGCCGTAGCGATGGACTGGATCGCAGTAGAGCGAATTTTGCACGGAGAGAATCACGCCGGTGGACGCGCAGCAGCGGGAAACTTCTTCGATGACGATACTGTAAGCGATGTGGTCGAAGCCGGCGCCGCCTTCGGAGTCCGGGAGGGCTACGCCGGTGAGGCCGAGTTCGGCGGCTTTTTTGAAGAGGTCGCGGGGGAAGCGGCCAGTTTCGTCGAGTTCCTTGGCGTGGGGCTTTACTTCGGATTCGGCGAATTCGCGAACGGACTTTTGCAGAAGTTGTTGTTCTTCGGTGAGTTCGAGGTGCAACTGTTTCTCCAGCGCTTCTCCAACGCGAGTGCAAGTTACGTATTCTAGCGTATTTGCGGGCGTTCGCAGTGGCGAGGCGTTTGCGGGGATGGCGGTGAGGCGGGCAAAATGGACTGCGATTCCACGGACACAGGAGAGCAACGATGAGTGGGGCAAAGATTGTAGTGTTGTATCCGCATCCGAAGGACAAGGCTGCGTTTGAGAAAGCTTACGTAGAGCAGCACATTCCGATGGCGGTGGCCAAGCTGGACGGCAAGACGAAAATGGTGGCGAGCAAAATCATGGGCGGGGCTGACGGAAGCAAAGCGCCGTTTTACAGGATCGCGGAGATTCATTTTCCGTCGCTGAAGGCGTTGCAGGATTGCCTGGCTTCGCCGGGAGGGCAGGAGACGGCTGCGGAGGCGATAGCGATTTCTTCGGGAGGTGCGCCGATTTTTATGATTGCGGAGGAGAACAGCCAGGCGTTTTGAATAGTTAGAGCGCGAGCAGAAGCGAAGGCGGTTGGGTTGGTTGCCTAGCTGGGGCGCAGCAATGCTGCGCCCCTACGGCGGAAGTGTTATGTGCCCAGTGCGGCTTTGAGGCGCTGGTAGGTTTGGGTGAGGTCTTCGGGGAGGACGCGGGTTTCGCCGACGACGCTCATGAAATTGGAATCGCCGAACCAGCGAGGCAGCGCGTGAAGGTGGATGTGGCCGGCGACGCCGGCTCCGGCAGCGCGACCGACGTTCATGCCGAGGTTCACGCCGTCGGGCTTGTAGGTTGTGGCGAAGGCTTTTTCGACGCGCTGGGCGAGTTGCATCATTTCATCGAGTGCGGGCGCGGGGCAGGAGGCGAGGTCGGCGACGTGGGCGTTCGGAACGATCATGACGTGGCCGGAAGTGTAGGGATAGCGATTGAGAATGATGAAGCAGTGATTGCCGCGATGAACGATGAGCGAGTCATGGTCGCGAGCGCCGGCGAGAGCGTCGCAGAAGATGCAGTCGGGCGGCGGCGTACCTACGACTTGCTGGAGGTACGTGTAGCGCCAGGGGGTAAAGAGATGATCCATGGGGTGCGACCTCAATCGAAAAGCCCGCCCTCTGAAGAGGGCGGCTACAGAAGCGACTACGGAGACAGCGGGTCAGCATAGCGCAAAAGGGGAGTTGGGAGCACCGGCGGCAGGTCTTATCGCTGAGTGGGGAGACCGGATGTCCGCTGGTGCGCTGGGCCTACGCTGCAAAAGCGGCGTCGAGCCGCCGCAGTCCCGATTTGCGGCGATCACGGCACAGCTGACGCGGTGCCCCCTAGGCGTCGGCGGAGATTTCGGCGGCGGACTCGTTGACGAAGTCTTTCAGTTCCTTGCTGGGCTTGAAGAAAGGAATTTTCTTCGCGGGGACTTCTACTTTTTCGCCGGTTTTGGGATTACGGCCGACGCGGCCGCGGCGGTCGCGTGTGCGGAAGCTGCCAAAGCCGCGGATTTCGATTTTGTCGCCCTTTTGCAGGGAGGCGATGATGCTTTCGAAGATGGTTTCGACAATGGTCTCGGATTCTTTGCGCGGAAGCTCGGTAATGCGCAAAACCTCTTCGATCAGGTCGGCCTTGGTTAACGTCGAACTCGGTTGCTTGGTCATCGTTCCCATGCCTCGTCGCGGATTACAAGAATGGTACGCCAGCGCGTGCGCCGGTGATTGCCTCACCTAAACCCTAGAGCTTAAACAGTTTGCGCAAGGGTAAGCAGGTCCCCTAGGCTTGCCCCTTACTATCACTAAAATGACCCGCAGGTAAACGATTTTATCGAAGTGCCCGCGGGCCGGTTGCGAAACGTTCTGAAAAGCGCTAGCGGGCCGACAGCTTGGACTTCATGGCGTCGCCAATGGTTGCAGTCGAAGAGGACTTGGTCGCCGACTTGTAATGCTCGATTTCGCGGCGCTCCTGCTGCTTGATGGCGGCGCGATAGCTTAGACCGATGCGCCGGGTCTCCGGGCTGATTTTAATGATTTTGAAGTCGTATTCCTTGCCGGGCTCGAGCGGACCAGCGCTCTTGAGCGGGCCGGTGGTCGGGCGGAAGCTGGACGGGCCTTCGTCGCGGCGCTTTCGTTCTTCGATTTCGGTGTTGTGGCAGAGAGCTTCGATATCGCTGCCGAGATCGACGAAAGCGCCGAAGGTGGCGATACGCGAGACTTTGCCCTTGACGATTTCACCGACACGATGCTGCTTGAACCAATCGCCCCAGATGTCGTTGACCTGCTTGATGCCGAGGGAGACGCGGCGGTTTTCCGGATCGATCTTCAAGACTTTGGCGGTGATAGGCTCGCCCTTCTTGAAGACTTCATGCGGATTCTTGATGCGTTCGGTCCAGCTGACATCGCTGACGTGAACCAGGCCGTCGAAACCGTCTTCGATCTCGATGAAGGCTCCGAATTCGGCGATGTTGCGGACTTTGCCGGTGACCACGGTGCCGATGGGATATTTCTCGGCGGTGAGTAGCCAGGGATCGGGTTGGGCCTGCTTGATGCCCAGCGAAACGCGGCGTTCCTTGGGATTGATGTCGAGGACAACGACATCGACTTCTTCGCCGACTTTGGCGACCTTCGAAGGATGCTGGGCTTTCTTGGACCAGCTCAGTTCGCTGACGTGCACGAGACCTTCAATGCCTTGCTCGAGCTCGACGAATACGCCGTAGTCGACGACGCCGACAACTTTGCCCTGGTACTTGCCGCCGGCGAGATATTTCTCCGATGCGTGCGCCCAGGGATCGGGGATGAGCTGTTTGAGGCCAAGCGAGACGCGCTGCTTTTCTTTGTCGAACTTGAGAATGATGACGTCGAGTTCCTGCTCGGGCTTGACCAGGTCCGAGGGATGCTTGACGCGGCCCCAACTGAGATCGGTGAGATGCAGCAAGCCATCGATGCCGCCGAGGTCGACGAACGCGCCGTACTCGGTGACGTTCTTCACGTGACCGTGCACGATCTGGCCCTCGGTGAGCGTCTCCATCAAGGAAGCGCGCTTGGCGTGCAGCTCTTCTTCCATGATTGCGCGGCGGCTGACCACGATATTGCCGCGGCGGCGGTTCAGCTTGGTGATGCGCACCTGAACTTCCGTGCCAAGCAAGCTGTCGAGATTCTGCACCGGTTTGAGATCGTATTGCGAGCCAGGGAGAAACGCGCGCACGCCAACATCAACGACCAAGCCGCCTTTGATGCGGTCGACCACTTTGCCCTTGAGCGTTTCCTTGGCTTTGAAGGCGGCGTCCATCTTTTCCCAGGCGCGGCGCCGCAAAACTTTGAGATATGAGACGACGGCGTAGCCTTCTTTGTGCTCGCCGGTGCGCTGCACTTCGATGGTGCTGTTGGGCTCGGGGCGGGGAACTTGTTCTTCGGAAAATTCGGCCGCAGGGATGAGACCTTCGGTCTTCCCGCCGAGATCGACGACCACGCCTTGTTCTGTGTAGGCGACCACCTTAACTTCGACCAGCTCGTTCTGCGACGAGGCTTCGTGCTGCTCGTCGTACTGCTGCATCAGCTTGCTCATTTCCTCGGAGCCGGCTTCTTCGTCGGAAGCGGCGGACTCTTCGGTGCTCGCGGCGGGAGTGGACTCCTTGCCTGGAGCTGGCATGCTGCCTTCAGCGGCTGCGCTGGGGGCACCGTCAGCTTGGGCTACCGGGGCGGCGTTCGCATCCTTAGTAGCTTCGCTTACCTGAGCCGCTGTTTGGGTGGCGTCAGGTTCGACGGTCTTGGGCACTTCCGCTTCACTTTGCTGATTTGGATTCGAGTCTTGCGCGGGAGCGGCTGCTGCCGCTGTCAGGTTATCGTGGTCAGAAAACATTGTTGAGGCCTCCGGGGAATATCCCCTGTTTAGTCGAAAGTATTCCTTGCGAATTGACCCAAAGGGTTAGAGCAAGGAGGTTGACCGCAAAGCGGTCGCTAGGGACACAGATGCCGCGGGCGGTGTAAACGCTGCAGCCCAAGAAGGATACCCGTGGGGTTGAGGTCGTGTCAATGAAACGAGTTCAGGCGCGGGCGCGGCCGGCTTGGGTTCTTTCTCGGCGAAAATCGGCGGAGACGACCTCGATGGTGCGGCACATTTCAAAGAGGCGGGAGCGCATGCGGGAACCGATTCTTTCGTCGAGCGAGTCTTCGCGGGTGGGCGCGACGAGCTTGCCGCTGGGGAGTCTTGCAGGCTCACCCTGCGTTGCGGGGCTGTCGACGTAGTTGGTGGTGATGATGGTGGTGCGTTTTTCGTTGTAGCGAGCGTTGAGAACGATGCCGACGATGTCGCGGACCCAGTCGGAAGGCTTGCTGGCGCCGAGATCGTCGAGGACCAGAACTTCGACGGTGCGAATGGGTTCGAGGATGCCCATTTCAGTGGATTCGCTGGCCGGATTGTAGCTGGCCTGGATTTCCTTGAGCAGTTCGCGGTAGTCGCAGAACAATCCTTGATGGCCGCGGCGCAGCAATTCTTTCAGCGCGGCGACAGCGAGGTGCGTTTTGCCTACGCCGGACGGGCCCATTAGCAACACACCTTTGTCGGTCCCGCCGGGAAATTCTCGGACGAAGCCCTGAACATTGCGCTTTGCTTCCTTCAGGGATTGCGCGTGTTGCGTGGTCCAGGTTTTGCCGTCGGTTAGATCGGTGACGTAGCTCTCGAAGTCGCAGTGTTCGTAGCGCTTGGGGATGCGCGCGCGTTCCATCACGCGGGTGGCGCGGTCTTCCATGCCGCAATCGCACGGAGCGGCCATGCGGCCGGCGCCGTCCGGGCGCGGAAGCATCTTCCATCCGGTGCCGCGGCACAGCGTGCAATTCTCCATGGGCATATCCGACAGGATACGAGTGCGGAACGCGGGCGGCAAGTCGCGGTGGTTGAAATCGTGTGGAAGGATGCGGAAAGCATTTGTCAACTACGAGCTGCGAGTGATGCGTGGGTTGGCGCGAACGATGGCGTGACCTGGGGTTTCCTGGTGCGAGCGCGAAGCGATGCGGGAGAGCTCCTGTTGAACTACGGTGGCGAATTCGGCCATCTGGCGTTCCATCTCGACCATTTTCTCGCGCATGTTGAGGATAATCTCGATGCCGGCGAGGTTGACGCCCATATCGCGGGCTAGAGTGAGGATTACGTCGAGTCGCTCGAGATCCGAATCGGTGTATAGGCGCGTGTTGCCCTGCGAGCGAGACGGCTTGAGCAAGCCGACGCGTTCGTAAAGGCGCAGCGTTTGCGGGTGCAGCTTGTACAGTTCGGCCACGGCGCTGATCATGTAGCCGGCTTTGGCTCGATTTTTTCTTCGTGGAGACATCGCTGCTTCCGCTTTCACCGAGACTACAAAATTCCTTAAACGCCTAGTTTCGTGAACAGATCCTTTCGAGGATCGTCCGGAGCGACTTCTTCCAACTCTTTCATGAGCTTACGGACACGTTCATCGGTCGGCGGCGGAACGACCACTTGAATTTCCACGTACTGATCGCCGCGCGAGCCGTCGCGCGCGCTGGGAACACCCTTTTCGCGCAGCCGCAGCGTTTTGCCGGAATTGGTGCCGGGCGGAATGCGCACCAGCGAGCGGCCGTCGATCGTGGGCACTTCGATTTTCGAGCCAAGGGTCGCCTCAGTGACCATGACCGGAATTTTCGTGTACAGGTCATTGCCGCGGCGCTCGAAGAAATCGTGCGGCCTGACGACGATGCGCAGATACAAATCACCGGCAGGCGCGCTCATGGTTCCGGCGTTGCCTTTGGCGGGAACGCGCACACGAGCGCCATTGGCCACGCCGGCGGGAATGCGTACGTCAATCGTTTCGTTGCGGCGAACGCGGCCTTCGCCGTTGCAGGTGCGACACATCGTTCGCGTCTTGCCGGTTCCGCCGCAGCGAGTGCACGGAACATTGAATTTCATTTTGCCGGCAGTTTGCTGCACCGTGCCGCTGCCGCCGCACGCCGTGCAGGTTTGCGGGGAGCCGATGGCTCCGGTTCCGTGGCACGTCTCGCAGGTATCGAGCCGGGTGATCTGCAGCTTCTTGACCGCGCCACGCACGGCGTCCCAAAAATCAATGGAGAGTTCGTATTCGAGGTCACTGCCGGGTTCGCTATCGGGCCCGGCAGTGCGTCCACGGCCTCCGCCGCTGAAAAATTGGCTGAAGAGGTCGCGGAAGCTCGAGCCGCCTGCGGAGGCTTCGCCGCTGCCGCCGCCGAAATCGAAACCGCCGAAATCGAAATTCACGCCGTCCTCACCCGAGCCGCCAGCGCTTCCATAGCCGGGCCCGCCGGGTTGCACGTGGTCGCTATAAAAGCCGTGCTGATCGTATAGCGCGCGTTTTTTTGAGTCCGAGAGGACGTCGTAGGCTTCCTGCAACTGCTTGAATTTTTCTTCGGATGATTTGTCGCCGGGATTCAGGTCCGGATGATACTTGCGCGCGAGTTTGCGAAAAGCGGTGCGAATATCCTTGGCCGTGGCTTTTCGCGCCACGCCTAGCAGTTCGTAATAGTCCTGTTTGGTCGTCGTTGCCATTTATAAATTCTGGGGCGCCCGTACCTGCGGGCGCCCTTCCGGTGCATTACTTCACGTGTTAGTTGGGCCGCTTCGATTCATCCACGTCGACGTACTCGGCGTCAATTACGTCGCCAGGCTTGTTGCCCGGGGCGCCGCCGGCGGGCGCGCCGCCTGCTGCTGGCCCCCCACCTGCTCCCGCGCTGGCTCCCGCCGCTTGTTCCGCGCCCGTCGCCTGATTCGCCTTGTACAGCACTTCAGCGAGTTTGTGCAGCGAACGCTCCAGGTTTTCCGTCGCGGAACGCAGCCGTGGCACGCCGCCTTCGTTGACAGCTTTCTTCGCGTCTTCGATGGCGTCCTCAGCCGGCTTCACATCAGCTTCCGGAAGCTTCTCGCGATTTTCGCGAATCATTTTCTCGCTTTGGTAGAGGATGCCGTCGAGGCGATTGCGCGCTTCGACTTCTTCCATGCGGCGGCGGTCATCTTCGCTGTGCGATTCGGCCTCCACGCGCATCTTCTCGGCTTCTTCCTTGGTCAAGCCGCTGGAAGCAGTGATAGTGATGGTCTGCTCCTTATTGGTGGCTTTGTCCTTGGCGCTTACGTTGAGAATGCCGTTGGCGTCGATGTCGAAGGTGACCTCGATTTGCGGCAGTCCTCGGGGAGACGGCGGAATGCCATCCAGCTTGAACTTGCCGAGGGAGCGATTATCGTTGGCGAATTTGCGCTCGCCTTGCAGTACGTGAATCTCCACGCCTGGCTGGTTGTCCGCTGCCGTCGAATAAGTTTCCACCTTTTTCGTCGGGATGGTGGTGTTGCGCGGGATTTGCACGGTCATCACGCCGCCGAGAGTTTCGACGCCCAGCGAGAGCGGGGTCACGTCCAGCAGCAGGATGTCCTTGACGTCGCCAGCCAGCACCGCGCCTTGAATGGCCGCGCCGACGGCCACGACTTCGTCCGGATTGACGCCCTTGTGCGGTTCTTTGCCACCGAAGAAGTCGCGGACTAGGGCCTGTACTTTCGGGATGCGGATCGATCCGCCGACCAGGACGACTTCCTTGATGTCGCTTGGCGACAGCTTGGCATCTTCGAGCGCTTGTTGCATGGGCTTCATGGTGCGCTCGAGCAAATCGTTCATCAATTGTTCGAGGCGCGTGCGCGTGAGCTTTTCCTGCAAGTGAATCGGCCCGCTGGCCCCCGCGGTGATGAACGGGAGATTGATCTCCGTTTCCATCATTTGCGAGAGCTCGATCTTGGCCTTTTCCGCAGCTTCTTTCAGGCGCTGCAAAGCCATGCGGTCCTTGCTCAAGTCGATGTTATTGGCTTTCTTGAAGCCGTCGATGAGCCAGTCGACAATGCGCTGATCGATGTCGTCGCCGCCCAAGTGCGTATCGCCGTTCGTGGATTTCACGTGAACGACCATGTCTCCAACTTCAAGAACCGAAATATCAAATGTGCCGCCGCCCAGATCGTAAACGGCGATCATTTCTTCACTTTTCTTGTCTAGACCGTAAGCCAGCGCTGCAGCCGTCGGTTCGTTGATGATCCGGACAACTTCCAGGCCGGCGATTTCGCCTGCTTGCTTGGTGGCTTGCCGTTGCGCGTCGTTGAAATACGCAGGAACGGTGACCACAGCCTTGCTCACTTTTTCGCCGAGGAAATCTTCGGCCGCTGCTTTCAGCTTGCCCAAAATCATCGCCGAAATCTGCGGCGGGCTGTAGATCTTGCCCATAATGTCGATGCGCGCGTCGTCGTGCTCGCCCTTGACCACTTTGTAAGGCACGCGACGCATTTCTTCGCCGACTTCGTCGAAGCGGCGGCCCATGAAACGCTTGATCGAATACACGGTATTCTCGGGATTCGTCACCGCCTGCCGTTTTGCTACTTGCCCTACCAGGCGCTCGCCGCCTTTCGTGATAGCCACTACTGAAGGTGTAGTGCGCGCGCCCTCTTGATTGGGGATCACCACGGGCTCGCCGCCCTGCATGACTGCCACGACCGAGTTCGTCGTTCCCAAGTCGATTCCGATAATCTTACTCATGATTCTAACTCCTCCTCAAACCCTTTGAGGCCTTGCCGGCCCTGTAAATCGTTGAAAATAGAGAGTGTTAGGGTCTGATTACCCAATGCTCCACTCACCCAAAGCGGAGTATACAAGCTGAGTGTATGTTTGTCAAGTTTTCTTATGACATCCATAACTTGCTGCTTTTATTGCAGTTGTGATCGTTAATCCTTGCTGGCGCGGTTCATTCAGTCCCGTGCGTTAGCAAACTCGAAGACGGCACCAAACTGCTGGTACAACGCTTCTTTGCCTCTAGCGCAACCAACCTTATTAGGGCTGCTGCCGACGCCGAAAACCTGTGTTAGTCTGGCCGTGCTTGGCGCCGACTGGCCAATATAGTTTGCGTCTATCATTGAACTCGGAGGATTGTGTGAATCGTCGCCGCCTCACCACCGGAGCGCTACTTCTGATGCTGATTGCCGCTGGTTCGATTCTGGCTGGCCGGGCTGTGGCGCAGTCGGCTGGCGCTGGGGCTGCGGTTAAGTCCGCGACGGCCACGAAACCGGCCAAGTCTTCCGCGAAAGCCGGTTCCACTAGCACTCCGGCGTCCTTCGCTCCGCAAACAATTACCGTGGGGCCGGTCGCGGATATTGATGCGCACAAAGCGTTTGGTTCCAAGGCCGCGCCGGTGATCATGGAAACGTTCAGCGATTTCCAGTGCCCGGCGTGCAAGAACCTTTATCTGGGCACCAACCGGCAAGTGATGGACAACTACGTGACCACCGGCAAGGTCTATCTGGTTCACCGGGATTATCCGTTGCCGATGCATGCGCATTCCAAGGTCGCCGCGTCCTATGCGCGCGCGGCTTCCTATATCGGCAAAGTTGAGCCGGTCGAAGAGGCGCTGTTTCAGAATCAGGAAAAGTGGGAAGCCACCGGGGACGTGGATGGGACCGTGGCGGCCGCGGTATCGGCAGCGGACATGAAGAAGATCCGCGATTTGGTCAAAGCTGCAACGCTGGAGCCGCTGATCGCCAGGGATGTGGAACTGGCCAAAGCGCACAACGTGACCCAGACCCCAACGACGATTTTCTACGCGCATGGACAAACGTATCCGTACGCGGGGCAGATCAACTACGAATTCTTGAAGCAATTCCTGGATCAGTTGCTGGCGCAGAAGTAGCTCCGTTCATTCGTTCAAACGATAAAAGACATGATGCAATCCAGCCCCATGAATCTTCGCCGTTTGGTGATTTGGGTCGGGCGCATCGTCTTGGCTGGAATTTTTATCTACGCGGGCTATTCGAAATTGACGATGGGCATGCATCCACGTCCGGCAATCGGAGTCGCTCTCACTTTTTTCCAGATGACCGTCGATTCCTACCAGATTCTGCCGCCGTGGGGTGTGGAGGTCGTTGCCAAGACTCTGCCGTTCGCGGAAATCGCTCTTGGCGTCCTTCTGTTGGTTGGTTTCGGGCTGCGCATTTGGGCCACGCTCATCACCCTGCTCATCGTCGGATTTTTTGCGGCCGTCCTGCGCGCGTATCTCTTGCACATGCAGATTAATTGCGGCTGCTTCGCCACGCCCGAACCGGTGACGCTGAAAAAAGTATTTGAAGATGGCGCTCTCGCGGCGCTGGCAATCTTGATGACTGTTTTTGCGTTTATGGAAGCCCGCAAACCGCATCCCTGGACCGGAGCGTCTAGCGCCGACAAGGTCTCCGCATGAAAACGCTCGCCGAATATCTGGATCTCGCCGCAGTCGCGCATGGGCATCTGTGTGCCGGGCAGGTTCTCGGCGTGCGCCTGGCGATGCTCGGTCTGCGTGAATTGGGCATCGAAGATACTATCGCCGAACGCAAAAGAATCGTCACCTACGTGGAGATTGACCGCTGCGTTACGGACGCTGTGGCGCTGGTCTCGAATTGCCGGTTGGGCAAGCGTGCGCTGAAATTTCGCGATTGGGGCAAAGTAGCGGCAACGTTTGTGGATTTGAAAACTGGACGAGCGGTGCGCATCGCGGCGAAAGAATCCTCAAAGCAGGCGGCGCGGGAGATGTTTCCGGAGCTGGCCAAAGACACCGGCCAACAAAAAGCCTACGCAGAGTTGGCGGACGAGATTCTATTCGACAAGCAGTGGGTAAAAATCGAAGTGCAGCCGGAAGATCTGCCCGGGTTCAAGGGCCCGCGGGTGGTCTGCGCCGAGTGCGGCGAAGGCATCAACTTCAAGCGCGAAGTAACGCGCGACGGCCGCACCCTCTGCCGCGCCTGCGCGGGCGAGCGGTATTACGAAACGATTTGAGCGGCGAGAGGTTTGTTTTGGAGTCGCGAAACAGTGTTTCGATCCATCGAGCACATCTGCGCCGCGTGCGATAAAATCACCCTTCCATGTTGAGCTTGCCACCGATCACGCTGCGGCTGCGCGGATTCAAGTTAATCGACCGCGTGGCGCTGGCGTTTCTGCTGCTGTGCTCCATCGTGCTGGGCGCGGGCTGCGGTCTGCTGTTCGTGTACGCGAGCGATCTGCCGGAGATTCGCGCGCTGGAAACCTACCGCCCTACCGTAGTCACCGAGATTTACGCGGACGACGGCCAGCTCGTCGGCAGCTTCGCGCTGCAGCGGCGCATCCTGATGACCTTCGAGCAGTGCCCCAAAGTTTTATTCAACGCCGTGACCGCGATCGAAGACCAGCATTTCGAAGAGCATTGGGGCATCGATTTTCCGCGCATGTTCAGCGCCGCGTACCACAACGTCGTCAAGCGCCGCATCACCGGCGGCGCCAGCACCATCACCATGCAACTGGCCGGGAATCTTTTCCTGGACCGCAGTGACCGCAGCTTTCGCCGCAAAATGCAGGAAATGTTGCTGGCGCTGCAGATCGAGCGCGGCTACACCAAACCGCAAATCTTCACGATGTACTCGAACCAGGTGTACCTGGCGCACGGAAATTACGGCTTCGCGGCGGCGGCGCAATTCTATTTCGGCAAGCCGGTCACCGACCTGAAGCTTCCGGAAGCCGCGTTGCTCGCCGGCATGGTCAACGGCCCGAAGTTTTCGCCGCTCACCAATCCGGAAGCCGCGCTCACTCGACGCAATCTCGTGCTTCATCGCATGGAAGAAGAAGGCAAGATTTCGACCCCGGAAGAGCAAGCCGCAAGAAAGGCGCCACTTGGCCTGCATATTCAATATCCGCGCAACGATCTGGCGCCGTACTTCTTCGAAGAAATTCGCAAGTATCTGGAATCGACGTACGGAACGGAGGCGGTGCACGAGCGCGGCTTGCGCGTGTACACCACGCTGAACATTCATATGCAACGCGCCGCCAATCAATCGGTGCGCGACGGCTTGCACGGCTACGAACGCCGCCACGGCTGGAAGGGCAGCCTGCCAAATATCCTGCGCGATAACCTGGGAAAGCTAGACAGCTACGAAGACGAAGACTGGCGGCACCCCATCGAGAAGGGAAGTTACGTCACGGGCTTGGTGCAATCGGTCGACGACAAGAACGCCGTCATCAAGATCGGCACGTTCCGGGCGATCCTTTCGCCCGTGGATTTCGCCTGGACGGGCCGCAAGAAACCGAATGAACTGCTGAAGGCCGGAGACCTGCCTCAATTCTTCATCCAGGAATTGCGCGATGGCACCGTGCGCGTGCAACTCGAGCAGCAGTGCGGCCCGCAAGGCGCGATGGTAGCCATCGACAATTCCACCGGCGAGATCAAAGCGTTAGTGGGCGGCTACAGCTTCGAAGACTCCAAGTTCAACCGTGCGACACAAGCCGTAAGGCAAGTCGGCAGCTCGTTCAAAATCTACGTTTACGCCGATGCCATCGAAAAGGGCGCGACGCCGTTCGACACCGTGGTGGACACGCCATTCACCGTGATCAGCGGCGGCAAGCCATATTCGCCGCACAACTACGACGAAAAATTCGAGGGCACTATCACGCTACGCCGCGCGCTAGCCGGATCGCGCAACGTTCCGGCAGTCAAGCTGGCCGAAAAAGTCGGCATCAATTCGGTGATCGAGGAGGCCCGGCGATTTGGAATCACCACGCCGCTGCCGCCATACCTGCCGCTGGCGCTAGGTGCCGCGGACATGCAGTTGCTCGAGCATGTTTCGGCTTTCACGGTTTTCCCGAACGATGGAATTCGCATCGACCCGCACATGATCCGCCGGGTCACCAGCTACGACGGCGCTTTGCTGGAAGAAGCGCATCCGGAAGTGCATGACGTGGTCTCGCCCGACGTAGCCCGCACCATGACGGCGATGTTAGAGGAAGTAATCCGGTTCGGCACCGGGGTGCAGGCCAAACCGCTGAACCGTCCCGCCGCCGGCAAGACCGGCACGACTCAGGACTACACGGACGCCTGGTTCATCGGATTCACACCGCAACTGACCACCGGCGTCTGGGTCGGCTTCGACGACAAACAAATCTCGCTGGGTAAAAAGGAAACAGGCGCCCGCGCCGCTCTGCCAGTGTGGCTCGAATTCATGCAAAGCGCGCTCGCTGGCATGCCAGTGCTAGACTTCGCCAACGTGGTCCCACTCGAACAGCAAGCCACCGACCACCGCGTTACGGTCGACACCCCCGACACCGCACCAACCGAAGACGAACCTGCCGCGCCAAAAGAAAAGCCCCCCGCAGTGACGAACACTTCTGACACGACTCCACACTCATAAGCATTGCCAGATCAGATTGAATCACGCTTCGCAGTCGTGCTCTTTTCGAGTTTTCCCCGCTTGTCCTTCGCGCGGCCCAAAACATTCTTGGCTTCCCACGGCGCAACCCGCGAGATTTTTGCAAATATCTGCATGAGATATACAAAAGTATGGATGTCGCGCCGGTGCGGGATGCGCGGCGCCATTCTTCCATCGGCATTAACTCGCTTTGTTTTATGTGGCTTACGGCTGTATTTTTATTTGTTGAGAATTCGGATTCATAAATGCTTGTGCTTAATCCCAAGTGGCGTTCGGTGGGTACAGGTTTTTTTGAGAGTAGCCGGGGTTCTGCGTTCTGGGTTGCTTGAGTAACTTCCGGAGTTCGCGCGAGTCTTGTTGCGACATCCGTAGTTGATCGAAACCCGTTGCGACCGTTGTCAATACCCTTCTGCCTCGCCGGCCTACTCTCGTACGACATCTTTAGCTTGGAGAAATGGGGTGTTTCGATGAGGAAAGCCGGTATTCCCGTTTTAGTTGGCATTTTAGTTCTTTTAGCAAGCTGCGTTTTTTCCTCGTTCTGCGCGGCACAAACTGGCACCACTGGAACCGTTATTGGCACGGTCGCCGATCCTTCGGGCGCCGCCGTGTCCGATGCAAAAGTCACGTTGCGCAACCAAGCCACAAATGGCCAGGCAGTGCAGACTTCGAATACCGCCGGACAATATACTTTTGTCAACGTAGCTCCCGGCGACTACGAGATTACCGTGAGAAAGGATGGTTTCAGAACCGCCAACGTCCAGGCGCTTCATGTGGAAGTGGGAAAAAGCTACACCGTGGACCTGAGGCTTGAACTTGGCCAGGTGACTGAATCCGTTACCGTTTCCACCGAGGCTAGAGTCGAACTGCAGACCTTGGACGCGCAGATCGGAGACGTGATTGGCGGCACCACCCTTTCCCGCCTGCCGACACTCACGCGCGATGCTTCCGAATTGCTCACTTTGCAGCCGGCCACCACGCCTTACGACACCCCCGCCAATGGCGGCTTCGGAAATAACGGTGGCACCGTCGCGGGCGCCCGCAGCGATCAAAACTCCATCATGCTGGACGGCATCGACATTACCGACAACACCGTCGGCGGCGGCGCCACGGCCGTGAACTTCATCCCCACGGGCGTCGAGAGCCTCGAGGAGTTCAGGGTTGGCGTGACCAATTCCACCGGCGATTTTAGCCGTTCATCCGGCGGTAACATCACTCTGCTCAGCAAGGGCGGCACAAACGTCTTTCACGGCGATGGTTACTGGTTCCATCAAAGCGATGGGTACAATGCCAATTCGTGGGACTTGAATCACACGCCAAACAACGCCGCCAACACCCCTTTCACCGCGAAAACGCCCTTCAAAGACAATCGGGAAGGCGTAAGTGTTGGCGGGCCTATCTTCAAGGACAAGACCTTTGTTTTCGGAAACTACGAAGTCCGCCGCTTTCCTTCTTCCTCTCAGGTGAACCACATCGTTCCCACGGATAGTCTGCGCAACGGCATACTTTCGTTCACGGATTGTTCCTCTGGTCTCTTCGATGCCAATGGCAACTGCCAAGGCGGAGGCACGGCACGGCCGTACAATTTGGCTTCCTCGACGGCTTGCGGACCTAGCGGTGGCCTTGCATGCGACCCTCGTCACATCGGAATCAGTCCCACCATTCAGGCCCTCTACAACCTGAATCCGGCGGGCAACTCTTCCAGCGTGCCTGCCGCAACGGGCAATGTGGATGGAAACAATACCACCGGATTCAAAACCAATGTCGGAACTCCCGTTAAGGATGACTACGTCACGACCCGGCTGGACCACAACTTCACCGACAAGATGCACTTCTTCGGACGCTACATCTATTCCCGGCAGCTCAATGTCACCAACACGCAGATCGATACCCTGAACGGAAAGACCGTAGCCACCAGCGGTAATGACACTCGCGGCGACGGTGTGATCGGTGCTTTGGACTACGCCTTTAATTCTTCCACGAGTAACGTAGTCCGTTACGGTTGGATTCGTAGCCGCGTCTTCCTTCCTGGATTGTCTCCGAGCGCTTCGGCGGCCTCCTTCGCCGACCAGCCGAGGACATCGCGGAGG
>Ga0137403_10004531_pt1 | contig 16364 bp, 13 predicted proteins | sample CZOMad2_1_16fung_FD_122057 | JGI IMG/M metagenome (GOLD analysis project Ga0137403, IMG submission 122057) | Vadose zone soil fungal communities from Angelo Coast Range Reserve, California, USA - CZOMad2_1_16fungal (Hybrid Assembly) | ecosystem: Environmental > Terrestrial > Soil > Vadose zone...
TATTTGGCCGAGAAAATCCTCACCTCCAAGGCCGCCATCGAAGGCGAGCGCAAGCAGGTGACGGTGCTGTTCGCCGACCTGAAGGGGTCCATGGAGTTGCTGGCCGACCGCGCTCCCGAGGAGGCGCGCCAGCTCCTCGACCCGGTGCTTGAGCGCATGATCGCCGCGGTCCATCAATACGAGGGCACCGTCAATCAGGTCATGGGCGACGGCATCATGGCGCTGTTCGGCTCAAACGGCTGCTGATCGCACGCACCGAGGGCAATCCCTTCTTTCTGGAGGAGAGCGTGCGCACGCTGGTTGAGAGCAGGGTGCTGGTCGGGGAGCGAGGCGCCTATCGTCTCATCAAACCGCTCGATAGCCTGCAAGTACCCGCCACGGTACAGGCGGTGCTGGCCGCGCGCATCGATCGCCTGCCGTCCGAGGAGAAGCACCCCCTGCAGACCGCCGCGGTGATCGGCACCGAGGTGCCCTGGCCCCTGCTCCAGGCCATTGCCGAGCTGCCTGAGGACACCCTGCACCGCAGTGTCACGCACCTCCAGACTGCGGAGTTCCTGTATGAGACACGCCTGTTTCCCGACCACGAGTACAACTTCAAGCACGCCCTGACCCATGAAGTGGCCTACAGCAGCCTCTTGCAGGAGCGGCGGCAGGTGCTGCATGCTCGCATTGTCGAGGCCCTCGAAGCGCTCGTGGGGGAGCGGGTAGCGGAGCAGGTCGAACGCCTGGCCCACCATGCCCTGCGGGGCGAGGTATGGGACAAGGCCCTGGCATACTGCCGGCAGGCGGGGGAGAAAGCCTTGGCGCGGTCGGCCTATCGCGAGGCCGTGGGGTCCTTCGAATGGGCGCTCAGCGCCCTCTCGCACCTGCCGGAACAGCGCGACACGCCCAAGCAGGCCATCGATCTCCGGCTCGCCCTGCGCTCGGCGCTCCTGCCATCTGGCGACGCTGAGCGTATCCTAGCGTGTCTGCGCGAGGCCGAACCCCTCGCTGAGACCCTTGCCGATCCTCATCGGCTGGCACAGGCCTCGCTCTTTCTGTCAGTCCATTTCTATTTTGGGGACATGCACGATCGGGCCATCGCTGCCGCCCAGCGCGCCCTGGCGCTCGCCACGGCCGGCGGCGATGTCGTCCTGCATGCACTGGCGAACGAGCGCCTAGGCCTAGCCTACCGTGCCCAGGGAGATTATCATCGGGCAATCGATTGCTTTGGGCAGACTGTGGCAGCCCTCGATGGTGCACAGCGCCGCGAGCGCTTCGGGCAGCTTATTCTGCCCGCTGCGGCCTCCCGAGCCTGGTGCGCCCTGTGCCATGCCGACCTGGGCACGTTCGCCAAAGGGGCGGTTTTCGGCGACGACGGGCTGCGGATTGCCGCGGCGGTGGCTCACCCCAGGAGTCTCCTCATTGCCTCCCATGGGATCGGCATGCTGTTCCTTCGCCAAGGCAACCTGCCCAGGGGACTCCCCTTGCTGGAACGAGCCATGGGCATCTGTCACGACGCAGACCTCCCGGTCCTTTTTCCCATGGTAGCTGGGGCCTTGGGCGCGGCATACATCCTGGGCGGGCGCGTTACCGACGCTGTGCCGCTGCTCACGCAGGCGCTGGAACAGGCGACTGCAACGGAAGCAGAACGGTATCAGATGCTCTGTCGTCTCCCCCTTGGAGAGGCACAGTTGCTGGCTGGCCGCCTGGGGGAGGCACACGACCTTGCGGAACGTGCACTGGCGCTGGCCCGTGCGCACCAGGAGCGTGGCGAGCAGGCGTATGCCCTGCGCCTCCTCGGCGAGATTGCGGCGCGGCGCGAGCCGCCAGACGTCGAGCCGGCCGAAGCCCAGTACCACCAGGCCCTAGCCCTGGCCGACGAGTTGGGCATGCGCCCGCTGCTGGCCCACTGTCATTGCGGCTTAGACACCCTCTATGCGAAGATCGGCTACCTGGAACAAGCCACTGCCGAATTATCGCTCGCCATTGAGCTGTACAAAGCCATGGACATGACGTTCTGGCTGCCGCAGGCCGAGGCGACGCTAGCGCAGGTGGAGGGGCGATAATGGACTTCTATGCGGTACTTGATCAGGTGGTCGACCTGCTCCACAGCCGAGGACGGGTGTCCTATCGAGCATTGAAGCGGCAATTTGCCCTGGATGATGAGCTGCTCGCAGACCTCAAGGCTGAACTTCGCTATGCGCACTATCCGATCGCGGAGGATCATGACCAGGGCCTAGTCTGGACTGGGGAGACGGCGCCACCATCGGAGCACACCGCTCCACCGCCTCAGCCCGAGACCGAGCACGCCCCACACTCTGAACGGCCCGAGGGTGAGCGCCGTCAGCTCACCGTGCTGTTCTGTGACCTGGTGGCCTCGACCGTGCTCGTGAGCCAGCTCGACCCCGAGGACTGGCGCGAGGTGGTGCGGGCCTATCAAGAGGCCTGCGCCAAAGTGATCGCCCGCTTCGAGAGGCGCATCGCGCAGTATCTCGGCGATGGGCTGCTGGTCTACTTTGGCTATCCCCAGGCCCATGAGGACGATGCGCAGCGGGCCGTGCGCGCCGGCCTGGGGCTCGTGGAGGCGATGGGCCAACTCAATACCCGCCTGGAGCGGGAGCGGGGGGTGCACCTGGGCGTGCGTCTGGGGTGCCATACCGGGTTGGTGGTGGTGGGTGAGATGGGGGGAGGCGCCCGACAGGAGCAGTTGGCGCTCGGCGAGACCCCCAACCTGGCCGCCCGCCTACAGGGGATCGCCGCGCCTGATACCATGGTGATCAGTGCCGCGACGTTACAGCTGCTAGGCGGCTTCTTCGCCTGCCAGTCGCTCGGCCTACATCTCCTGAAAGGCATCGCCCAGCCGCTGGAGGTCTATCAGGTGCTCTCTGAGAGTACCGCCCGCAGTCGCCTGGAAATGGCCAGCAGCACCGGCCTGACCCCGCTGATCGGCCGAGAGCAAGAGGTGGCGCTGTTGCGGGAACGCTGGGCGAAGGTGAGAGAGGGCATGAGGCAGGTGGTGCTGCTCAGTGGCGAGGCGGGTATCGGCAAATCGCGCCTCGTGCAGGTGTTGAAAGAGCATGTTGCCAGCGAGCCCCAGGCGTGGCTAACGCCGTGCCAGTGCTCGCCGTATTACCAGAACACGGCCCTATATCCCATGATCGAGCTGCTGGAGCGGGTGGTGTTGCAATTCGACCGGGACGAGACACCTCAACAAAAGCTCAGCAAGGTAGAGGGGTTCTTGGGGCAGTATGGCCTGCCGCTGGCACAGGCCGTGCCCCTCTTTGCTGCCCTCCTCTCCCTCCCATTGACCGCCGACTATGCCCCCCTGACGATGTCTCCTGAGCAGCAGAAGCAGAAGACCCTACAAGCCCTCTTGACCATCCTGCTGCGCATCGCCACGCAGCAGCCGGTGCTCTTGATCATGGAAGACCTGCACTGGGTCGATCCGTCCACGCTGGAGTTCCTTAGCCTCCTGGTCGATCAAGGCCCCACCGCCCACATCCTGACGCTGTTCACTTGTCGGCCCGACTTCAGCCCACCCTGGGCGGGGCGTGCGCACCTGACCCAGGTGACGCTCAATCGCTTGCCGCGGCGCCAGGCCGCCGAGATGAGCGGTCGGGTGGCCCACAGCAAGGCGCTGCCGGCGGAGGTGGTCGAACAGGTGGTGGCCAAGACCGATGGCGTGCCCCTGTTTATCGAAGAGCTGACCAAGATGGTGCTGGAGTCCGGGCTGCTCCAGGCGCGGGAGGACCGCTATGAGCTGGCAGGGCCCCTGCCCCCGCTGGCGATTCCGACCACGCTGCACGACTCCCTGATGGCGCGGCTGGATCGCCTGGCGGCGGTGAAGGCCCTGGCGCAACTCGGGGCCACCCTGGGGCGCGAGTTTTCCTATGAACTGTTGCAGGCCGTCTCTCCCTGGGACGAGGGGACCTTACAACAGGGGCTGCACCAGTTGGTGGCGGCGGAGTTCCTGTATCAGCAGGGGCTGCCGCCCCAGGCGACCTACCGCTTCAAGCATGCCCTGATCCAGGAGGCGGCCTATCAGTCCTTGCTGCGGAGCACGCGGCAGCAGTACCATCAGCAAATTGCACAGGTGCTCGAAACCCACTTTCCCGAGACCGCCGAGACGCAGCCCGAACTGGTGGCGCACCATGCCCTGCGGGGGGAGGTGTGGGATAAGGCTGCAACCTATTTCCGGCAGGCTGGGGAACAGGCGGTAGCCCGCTCGGCTAATCGAGAGGCAGTAGCCGCCTTCGAGCAGGCGCTGGGGGCGTTGCAGCATCTGCCCGAGAGTCGTGCCGTGTGTGAACGGGCAATCGATCTGCGACTTATTCTGGACTTTCCGCTCTGGCGCCTGGGCGACTGGGGACGGGTGCTGGCCTCCCTGCGCGAGGCCGAAGCCCTTGCGGAGCGCCTGGGCGATCAGCGCCGGCTGGCGCAAGTCTCCAGTGAGATGGCCGATGGGTTCCGCATTCTGGGCGACGATGAGCGGGCGCTGATGGCGGGCCAACGGGCTTTCACCCTGGCCATCGCCCTTGGAGATCACGCGCTCCAGGTCGAAGCCAACACCCAACTGGGGTTGATCTACTACCATCGAGGGGACTATGAGCGGGCGATCGAGGCGCTCAGGCAGACGGTCACGGCCCTGGCACGCCACAGCCATCGAAAGCGGGACGACCGCCCTGACTCTCCGGCGGTGTGGGCCTGGAGCTGGTTACTCGTGTGTCTCTCTCAGGTAGGCGCCTTTGCCGAAGGGCGTGCGATGAGTGCAGACCTCCTCCGTCTAGCGGAAGCGACTGAGCGTCCCTTCGACCTGACTGTCGCCACCTTTGGGGTGGGTCAGTTGTCCCTCCGTCAAGGCGATCTCTCTCAGGCTATTGCGGTATTCGAGCGGGGCCTTGCCGTGTGCCAGACCCACGACCTCGGCGACTGGCTCCCCGACCTCGCCGCAAGGGTGGGGTATGCGTATGCTTTGGCTGGTCGTCTCCCCGAGGCATTGACGCTGCTCGAGCAGGCTGCTTGGCAGTACGCGGCTATGCGCGGGGGGCCCCGAACCCGACCTTTGTGGTCTGGCTGGGCGAGGCATATCTGCGCGCCGGCCAGCTGGACGAGGCGTGTACCCAGGCGCACAGCACCCTAGCGTTTTCGCGAGCCCATCATGTACGGGGCCACGAAGCCTACGCCCCACGGCTCCTTGGCGAGGTCGCGGTACAGCACCATCCGCCGGAGGGTGAGCGGGCCGAAGCCTACTACCAGCAGGCCCTCGCCTTGGCTGACGAGCTGGGCATGCGCCCGCTCCAGGCCCATTGCCACCTCGGCCTCGGCACGCTGTATGCCAAGCTCGGCCGTCGGGAGCCAGCCCGTGCCGAGCTCTCCGCGGCTATCGAGTTGTTTCACGCCATGGACATGACCTTCTGGCTGCCCCAGGCCGAGGCGGCGCTGGCACAGGTGGAGGGGCGGTGATGGACTTCTACTCGCTGCTCGACGATGTCCTAGAACTCCTCCGACGGCGAGGCCGAGTCACCTATCGCGCCCTCAAACGCCAGTTTCATCTGGACGACGACGTCCTTGACGATCTGAAGGAGGAGCTCATCAAAGCCCAGCGCGTTGCCGTGGATGAGAACGGTGATGTGCTGGTCTGGGTCGGTGACGTGGGCAGCACCCCAGCGCCTACTCCGCCATCTCCCCAGCCGGTGCAGATGCCTGCGGCCGAGGGAGATCGAACGGCCCCCATCGAATCCCCACCAGCCGCCCCGCGTGCGCCTGAGGCCGAACGTCGCCAGCTCACCGTGTTGTTTTGCGACCTGGTGGAGTCGACCGCGCTCGCCAGCCAGCTCGATCCCGAAGAGTGGCGCGAGGTGGTGCGGGCCTATCAGGACACCTGCGCCAAGGTCATCGCCCGCTACGAGGGCCATATCGCCCAGTACCTCGGCGATGGGCTGCTGGTCTACTTCGGCTACCCCCTCGCACACGAGGATGACGCCCCGCGGGCGGTGCGGGCCGGGCTGGGGATGGTGGAGGCCATTGGCCAACTCAATGCGCGTCTGGAGCGAGAGCGGGGAGTGCAATTGGCCGTGCGCCTGGGGATCCATACCGGGCTGGTGGTCGTGGGTGAGATCGGGGGAGGGACCCGCCAGGAACAGTTGGCGCTCGGCGAGACCCCCAACCTGGCCGCGCGCCTGCAAGGCCTCGCGGCGCCCAATACCGTGGTGATCAGCGCCCCGACCTCTCAGCTCCGTGGGGGCCTCTTTGCCTGCCAATCGCTCGGCACCTCGGTCCTGAAGGGCGCTGCCCAGCCGCTGGAGGTCTATCAGGTACGGTATGAGAGTACCGCCCGCACGCGCCTAGAAGCGGCCGGGAGCACAGGCCTGACCCCACTGGTGGGGCGGGAGCCGGAGGTGGCGCTGCTCCTGGAGCGCTGGGCGCAAGTCAAGGACGGCCTCGGGCAGGTGGCCCTGCTCAGCGGCGAGGCGGGGATTGGCAAATCGCGCCTGGTGCAGGTGCTGACCGAACAGCTGGCCACCGAGCCTCAGGCATGGCTGACGCCATGTCAGTGCTCGCCCTATTACCAGAACACCGCGTTGTATCCCATGATCGATCTGCTGGAGCGGGTGGTGCTGCGCTTTGAGCGGGAGGAGTCGTCGCCGCAGAAGCTGCGCAAACTGGAGGGGTTCTTAGTACAGTACGGCCTGCCGCTGGCGGAGGCTGTGCCCCTCTTTGCCGCCCTCCTCTCACTCCCGCTGGACGCCGACTATGCGCCCCTGACCGTGTCGCCCGAGCAGCACAAGCGGAAGACCCTGCACGCGTTCCTGACCATTCTGCTCAGAATCGCCGCACAGCAGCCCGTGCTCTTCGTCATGGAAGACCTGCACTGGGTCGATCCGACCACGCTCGAGCTGCTCACCCTCCTGGTCGATCAAGGTCCCACCGCCCACATCCTGGCGCTCTTCACCTTTCGCCCCGACTTCAACCCACCCTGGACGGGGCGCGCGCACGTGACCCAGGTCACGCTGCCGCGCCTGCCACGACGCCAGGCCGCCGAGATGACCGGCGAGGTGGCACACCGCAAGGCTTTCCCTCCTGAGGTGGCCGAGCAGATCGTCGCCAAGACCGATGGGGTGCCGCTGTTTGTCGAAGAGTTGACCAAGATGGTGCTGGAGTCTGGGCTCCTCCAGGAGCGCGCAGAGCGCTATGAGCTGACCGGGCCGCTGCCGCCGCTGGCGATTCCCACCACGCTGCACGACTCGCTCATGGCGCGGCTCGATCGCCTGGCAGCGGTGAAGGCTATGGCGCAACTCGGGGCGACGCTGGGGCGCGAGTTTTCCTATGAATTGCTGCACGCCGTCTCCCCCTGGGACGAGGGTACGTTGCAACGCGGGCTGCATCAGTCAGAGGCTGTCCGAACATTAACATCTAATAAATCAAATGGTTAGACATTGCTAAAAGCATGACACAAGACTGACTATCCAGTAATTCCGATTTTAGTCTTGCCCAGGATGTAGCACAAGATGTTGTCTTTCAAAGACTTTGTTTCCGGACAGCCTCTTAGTGGCGGCGGAGTTCCTGTACCAGCGGGGGGTACTGCCGCAGGCGACGTACGTCTTCAAGCATGCCCTCATCCAGGAGGCGGCCTATCAGTCCTTACTGCGGAGCACCCGACAGCGGTACCATCAACACGTCGCCGAGGTGTTGGAGACACGGTTCCCAGAGGTTGCCGAGACGCAACCCGAGGTGGTGGCGCGCCACTACATCGAGGCGGGCCTAAGCGCCCAGGCGCTCCCCTATTGGCAGCAAGCTGGTCAGCAGGCGCGTGAGCGCTCGGCCCATACGGAAGCGATGGCGCACCTCACGAAAGGATTGGAGCTGCTGACGACTCTGCCAGAGACACCCGAGCGTGCTCGGCAGGAACTCTCTCTGCATATCGCTTTGGGTGCCACCGTGGCCGTCACGAAGGGGTATGGCAACGTGGAAGCCGAACGTGTGTACTCCAGAGCTCGGGAGCTGTGCCAACAGACGGAAGACACGAGACAGCTGTTTCCCGTGCAGTGGGGGTTGTGGTCCTGTTATCTCGTGCAGGCCATGCAGCAATTGGCCCGAGAGGTGGGGACACAGCTCCTCAGCTTGTCTCAGCATGTCCAGGATCCCACGTTCCTCCTGGAGGCACACATCGCACTGGCCGGGAGTTTGCACGACCTGGGAGAGTTGACCCCTGCCCGTCACCACTGGGACCACAGTCTGGCCTGCTACGACCGCCAGCAGCACCGCGCTCAGATTATGTACTTTGGCATGGATCTTGGTGTCTTCTCCCGTGCCTGGATGTCCCATACCCTGTGGCATCTGGGCTATCCAGATCAGGCTCTCATCCGGAGCCACGAGGCCTTGGCTCTGGCTGAGGAACACGCCCACCCCTTTAGTCAGGCGATCGCGCTGGCCTATGCGGTTATGTTGCATCAGTTCCGCCATGAACCACACACCGTCGACGAGCACGCTGATACCGCCCTGGCGCTGTGTACAGCACACGGGTTTGCGTACTACTGGGCGTGGGGAACGATCATCCAGGGCTGGTCATTCGTGGTGCATGGACAGAGAGAATCGGGTCTAGAGCAGATGCGCCAAGGCCTCGCCGCGCTGCGGAGCACGGACGCGAAAAGGGCGCTCCCCTATTATCTCGCGTTGCTCGCTGAGGGGTATGGAGCCGTCGGGCAGACGGACGAGGGACTCCATTTCCTGGCCGAGGCCTTTGCCGAAGTGGCCACCACCGCAGAGCGACGTTGGGAGGCAGAGTTGTATCGTCTCCAGGGAGAACTGCTGCTGCGGGCGAAAGGCAGAAGGCCGAAGGCGGAATGGACGCCAGAAGCGTTTTTCCGCCAGGCCCTTGCGGTCGCACGCCAGCAGCAGGCAAAGACGTTGGAATTACGGGCGGCGATGAGTATGAGCCGTCTGTGGCAGCAGCAGGGCAAGCGGGACGAAGCGATCGAATTGCTCGCACCGATCTACGGCTGGTTCACCGAGGGCTTTGACACTGCCGACCTGCAGGAGGCGAAGGCGCTGCTCGCAGAGTTGTCATGAGGGGTCCCCCTTGCTAATGTTCTATAATTGTTCAGGGGATAGCGTGCTCAGGTGACCGAGGGCAACAGGTGCTTTCCTTTTTTCTGCCACGGTTCCGGCTTCTTCTTGATCGCTCCAATGCCAGGGGCCCTGCAGAGCGGGGCAATTTCTCCTGCACTCCGCCTTCTTCCTGGTATACTTGCGGTGTTTCGAGTCACGCGCGACAGGGGCTTGGTGCTGGCGGCTGCGCGACGAGACCGGCTCAAGGGGCGGCAGAAAGGACAGGCGCATGGGCGAGTTAGACGGGCGAGTGGCGCTAGTGACGGGTGCAGGACGGCTGCGTGGGATCGGTCGCGCGACCGCGATAGTACTCGCCGCGATGGGGGCCGATGTGGTGGTGACCGGCACCGGCAGGGACCCGGCCACGTTTCCTGAGGACGAGCAACGCCAGGGATGGCGCGATGTCGAGAGCACGGCCGAGCAGGTGCGCGCCCACGGCCGCCGCGCCCTGAGCTGGGTGGGCGACATCAGCCAGGCGACAGAGGTCCAGCGCCTGGTGGATCACACGATGCAGACCTTCGGGCGCATTGATGTCCTGGTCAACAACGCTGCCTACCCCCGCGGTCACGATCGTGTGCCCGTCCCCGAATTGGATGAGGCCGTCTGGCACCAGGTGCTCGAGATCAAACTGACCGGCTCCTTTTTGCTGTGCAAGCGGATCGTGCCTATGATGATCCAGCAACAGTGGGGGCGGATTATCAACCTGTCCTCGGTGTTCGGGAAACAGGGTGGCGCAAATACGGCCGCCTACTGCACCGCCAACTTCGGCATTCAAGGCTTCACGCAAGCGCTGGCGCTGGAGGTCGCGCGCCATGGCATCACCGTGAATGCCGTGTGCCCGGGGACGGTGGACACTGCGCGTATGGACGGGCTCGGCCGGGGAGAGGCCTGGCAGCAGACCGTCGAGAGCATCCCCATGGGTCGCCCGGCCTCAGATGAGGATGTCACCGGGCTCATCGCATTTCTGTGCAGTTCCGCCGCTGCATACATGACGGGACAGTCGATCAACATCAATGGTGGCTTGGTCATGTGGTAGCAAACGCGCCTGCTCTCAGCGACTGGCTCGGCCTAATCCCTGACGATGCTCTTGTGTTGCGAGCAGGCTAACGGCAGATGAGCGGCACCTCCAGAGAGCCTGTGACGCTGAACGTGATGCAGGCGTTCTGACCACAATGTCCTCCTGCTTGGACCTCTAGGGGCGGGCACGGCGATGCTGGCACGGCGGCTCACCACGATTCTGCCGGCGATGACCTTCGCCGAGGCCATTGAGACCATACGCATCCACCGCATCACGCGCTGCACAGGCCTCACTACGCCCGCACGGCCCACTGGCGCCAGCACCCGCGGCCCAGCACCGGAACCGAGGAGCACACGATGCACCACCTGACGCCATACACCGGCTCTCCGGTCGTCGTCATCGGCAACGGGCCGGTGGGCGAGACCACCTCGCTCCTCTTGGCCCGTTGGGGGATTCCCGTCATCGTCCTCGACGGTCGACCCGAGCGTGATATGATTGGCTCGAAGGCGATCTGCCAGCAGCGGGATGTCCTCGATGTCTGGGAGGCATGCGGAGTCGGCCGACAGCTAGCCGACGAAGGGGTGACGTGGTCGACGGCCCGGACCTACTACAAGGATCGGGAACTGTTTCACATCACACTGACTGATGCCGGACACTCCGCGTTCCCGCCGTTCGTCAACATCTCCCAGTCCCGCACTGAGGAGGTCCTGGCCGAGAAGATGGCGGCCACCCCCTTGATCGAACAGCGGTGGGGTCACACGGTGAGCATCATCAGCCAAGACGAGTCGGGCGTGACCCTCACCTGCAACACCGTCGACGGCGAGGTCGAGGTGTGGGCTCCCTACGTCGTCATGGCCGCCGGGTCGCACGCCGGGAGGTTGCGTCGACAGCTCGGCGTGGGGTTCCCGGGCCAGAGCTACGACGACCGGTTTCTCATCTGCGACATACGGGCCGAGCTCCCGGGGTGGGAGCGCGAACGCCGCTTCTATTTCGACCCACCGTGGAACCCCGGCCGGCAGGTGCTGATCCACCCCACGCCGGGCTCGGTGTTCCGCATCGACTGGCAGGTGCCGGCGGACGTTGATCTCGACGCGGAGGAGCGCTCGGGTGCGCTCGACGCCCTGATCCGAGCCATTGTCGGGCCTGATGCCGACTATGCGATCGTCTGGAAGTCGATCTATACCTTTCACGGCCGTCGGGCTGAGCGCATGAAGGCCGGGCGGGTCTTGCTAGCTGGCGACTGTGCCCATCTCATGGCGCCGTTCGGGGCCAGGGGGCTGAACTCTGGCGTCCACGATGCCGAGAACGCGGCCTGGAAGCTGGCCTTCGTCCTGCGGGGGTGGGCCGCTGAGGCGTTGCTCCAGACCTACGACACCGAGCGCATGGCTGCGGCCGCCGAGAACCTCGAAATCACCGAGGCCACCATGCGATTCCTCGTGCCCCAGCATGCGGAGGAACGAGCCCATCGCGTCGAGGTGCTCGAGCGCGCCCTCAACGATCCCGAGGCCTGGAGCCGGGTCGATTCAGGTCGGATGTATGAGCCGTTCTGGTACGTCGACTCACCCCTGACCACCCCGTGCCCCAGCCGTCCGTTCGCCGGTCGACCGCCTCGGGGTCAGGTTCCCCCGCCGCTTCCGGGTGTCATCGTACCGGATACGCCGATCACCGATCCAGAGCACCCCAAGGCCTCCCGCCTGCGCGACATCGCGCGCGATGGCCTCCTGGTGCTGGTGGCCGATGACGTGGCCCCGGACGCCGTCCAGGCCTTCGCTACAGGGCTCACCGCCGTACCGGTGCGGACCGTCGCTCTGCGAACCCTGACCCCCAATGGCAGCCTGGCCGCTATTCTCGGCGTGCAGCCGGGTGAGGCATGGGTAGTCCGCCCCGACTGCCACATCGCGGCCGTCGTCCCGGCCGCGGATCGAGCCATCCTGGCCGGCGCCATCAGCCGGGTCCTGGCCTTGCCCGTACCGGTCAAGGCGTCCTGAGGAGGAGTGGCGATTGATACCCGCCGTTGAGGTTGCCGCGCACATGAGCGTCCATGGAATTCAGAGGGCACCGCGTGAGGGTTATCGGATGGACCGCGTCACCTCCAGAGCGATTTATGGCAAATATGCCTGGGCGTATGATCTCCTCATCGGGTGCCTAGTCTCGCGTCAATGTGCGTTTGTCGCCGAGCGTTCAGCCGCCTTTTGGGCGTACTTTTTCAGGGTCTCGTGTCACGGTCGTTTTCGCGCACACCTCAAAGAGGCGGTGGTGACAGCCCGCATCCCAGCATGACCCTGTGACAGGCTAACGGCAATTGAGGCCAATCTTTGGTAGCGTCTCAGGTGGATGCCGGCAGGGTTGACTGACGGGTTGGGGTGGATCAAGCCGATCGTCCTCATCATGGACGATCGGGCAGCCAGTAAGAAAATGGCCTATTGCCGCGACCAGGGGACGGCTAGGCCGAAGTCCGCAGAAGACGCTGTTGCCGCAGTTGAACAGCGTCGTATTGATGTGCTGATCGCATCCGATATCAACGTGCGGGATGAGATTATTGACGAGCCTTGCATACACGTGGCATCGAACGGCACCGCTCGCACAAAGGCCGTATTCCTCGAGCATGTGGCGACGCGGGAGGGCTCCTTCGACCTTTTTGAGATCGACGAGAACCACATCCGCGCCTTCGGAGAGACCGCCGTTGTGGCGGGGACCTATCGCGCTAATGTTGGGGCCCCTTGGGGCGGGCACGTCGATGCTAACACGGCGGCTCACCACCATCCTGCCAGGCATAACTCTGGCCGATATCTATGGCTTCTACCCACCTGCCCCCATGTCTAGATTTGCTCATCGACGTGTAGCGTTGCACACGTGCTCATCCTCCGGAATGGCGAGCCATGCCCCCCGTAAACCTGGATGCTACGCCCCTCTGTGGCTAACCCTGCCCATGGTGCTCCGGCCCACATGTCTCTCGCTGATTGATGTGAGACTGGAAAGTCCTCGATTCCACAGGTCTCCCTTCGCACGGCATCACTCTTGCTCTGTGACGTGCAATGCCGTTGTTGGAACACGGTCGCGAGCGACGTTGTGCCGTGGGACACCTGGGAGGCGTCGCTTGCCGAGTTCCTGACGTTCATGGTCGAGGTCAAGGACATCACTTCGGAGCACCAGTAGTTCGCGCGAAATGGTCCCGTGCGTCACGGTTCATACGGTTGACGAGGAGTGATACGATGATCTCCGTTGGTCGATGGGCGACAGCCGGCTTGGTCATCCTCTTTGGGCTCCTCGGTGCCCGAGACGTGTACGCGTGGGGTGACACCGGGCATCAAATCATTTGTGAGATTGCGTTCCAGGAGCTCAACCCCCAGGCGCGTGCCCAGCTGAAACAGCTCCTCCAGCATGATCCGGACTTCACGCTGTTCTCGAGGGCCTGCACCTGGCCCGATCGCCCCCGTAAGCGCGCCAGCGAGCATTTCGTCAACCTGTCGCGTGCTGCCACGGTGATCGGGGACGATCCGTGTCCGCTGGATGACAGATGCGTGGTCACGGCGATCGAGGCGGATGGTGCGGTCCTGTCCAGACCAGCGAGTCGGCGATGGACAGGCTCGCGGCGCTGAAATTCCTCGGCCATTGGGTGGGCGATGTCCACCAGCCGCTCCATGTGTCGTTCACAGACGACCGCGGAGGCAACGCCATCGTTGAACAGGGTCCATGCGGAGACGACCTCCATGCCGTCTGGGATACGTGCATCATTGAGCGGAAGCTCGGGAGAGACATCCGACACATCGCCTCCGAGCTCCGCTCGCGCGTAACGGATACCGAGCGCGCCGCGTGGACCAGCACCGAGGCCAACGAGTCGTTCGCCATCACCACCGCGCCGGCGGTCCGGTATTGCGTGAAAACCGAGACGGGCTGCTGGTATGAGGAGGATAACGAGACCATGGACCCCGACGAGGCGAAGAAGGTGGTCACCGTGGACGAGGCCTATATGGACGCGCATCTCCCGACCATCACCCAGCGCCTCACTCAGGCTGGCATCCGCCTCGGTCACCTCCTGAACCGGGACTTAGGTGGGGGATAGCAGAAGCGTCCACACTCGAGGATGTAACAAGACTGGGAGGGGAATATTGGGTACGGGTGCGTGGCCCATCCGACATGTGCTAGCTGGAATAAACCGGGAGGGAGCAGGCTCTTCAGGAGTAATAGGTTCACACATGCCAAGGAGTGAAGGCCACGAGTATGCGGAGGAAACAGTGATGTGCCCGACCTTGAACACGGTACCAGCTTGGTGGAATCGGGTCATGCGGGTGGCTCTAGTCTTCATGGTCTTATGGGCGTCAGCCTGCACCGGTCCTGGTCACGCCAGCTCGGCGCCCTCAGCCATGCCCTCTGAAGGAGGACATGCAGGCTCGAAGCACTCAGGGAATGGTAATGGCGGCAATGGGATGTGATTACCAGGAGGAAAGTCGATGTTAGACCGCCGCGGGGTGTCCCTTGCTGGCTGCCGCCCGCTGTACATCCAACGTTGAGGATCTCCAAAAACCTCTGTGTTAGGCAAGAGACTTGGCAGGCAGGGCTGCCTCAACAGTAGCAGGCAGACTGGAGGGGCTGATATCAGCCCCTCTGGCAACCGCGGCCGTGGGAGCAGGTGAGGCAGGCAGTGTTGGCGAACACACCACACCAGGCACAGGTGCCGGGTGAACGGAATGATGGGAGCCATACGGCTATTCGCGGGAACTTTCGTGTGGGCTCGAGCATCTTGTATACACGACAACAGCATGCGGCGTTGAAACGCAGGAGTGGTGTCAGGAAGGAGCCCAGCCATGCGTCTGAGTTTGCCCCTCGCCCTGTGGGTGGTCCTGCTGGTGACCGCCAGTGCGGCCGCCCATGGCCGTGTGTTCGTCAGTGCCGGTGGCGGCGCGCCTGTACACCGGATCACGGTAGTGCCATTTGCGCTCGTCGTCTCACCAGGTTTCGTGACCGTCTCGGCGTTCCACGGCGTCCCACACGTAGCCCTCGTGATCACCCCGCAGCGCGCCGTCCGCCCAGGCATACCCGTCATCGTGACCCGCCCGTCAGCCACGTTCTTCCCCCAGACCGTCGTGGTCTCACGGTCCGTGCCGGGTGCCTTCCCGCACCACATCACTGTTCCACCAAGGCGCGTCGGGCCCAAGGTGATCCTGGTGGTACCTACCGGTTCGACACGTCAGCGCTGAATGGCAACCGGACGCCAGCGCCCACGGTCTGACGTGGATCAGGCCCTCACGTGGTCGCCTGGTGAGCCCTGCGAGATCACCCAGGCAGGGCGGCCACTTCACAGGCAGATGGCAACCAACACCCGGCCAGGCCGTCGGGTACATCGGAGGAGACAGGCATGGGGCATACCTGGAATACCGTACCCACGTGGTGGAAGCACGTCATGCGGATGGTATTGGTAGTCGTGGTCATGTGCGTGTCAGCCTGCACCACGCCTGGTGGCTCGAGCTCGACACCTGCAGGCCAACCCCCTGAAGGGGGGCAGGTGAGGCCGCGGGGGCCAGGCGGATATTGAGACATGACCGTGCGATCAGGGGGGAGTCCATGGCTGGCGGTACCCCGCTGTGCCTCCAGCCATGGAAAATCTCCAAACGCCCTGCTGTGACCATGGTGAAGCCATGCCTGTTGCAGGCGGGCTGACCATATCTCCACCCGGGGCGGGCAAGTCGATGTTGGCGCGGCGGCTCACGACCATCGTGCCGGGGATGTCCCTGGCCGAAGCCGTTAAGACCACACGTATCCATAGTGTTGCTGGCCTCACCGGCGCCCGCACCGCCCTGGTCACGAGGCGCCCATGTCGTGCTCCGCATCACACCATCTCGGACGCGGGGCTGATCGGCGGGGGCCACGTGCCGAGGTCGTGTACCTCTATGCTGCGGATAATTGGTCTGGAGCTGCCCGCATCGTGTGACCAAGGCGGTCACAGGCTCTCACATGGGGGGTTTATGGCCTGACTGAGCCCTCTTCGCCTGTCTGCGGGCACACTTAGCTCGCTCAGTCTCACGATCATCATGCTCAGTTGCCACTTATAGCTCTTGTGGCTGCGGCCATGGCGGCATCCGGAACAGGAGCACCTCTCGCAGGGCAAAACTGGTGCTGCGTGGGGACTGTCCGCCGACGCCCATGCGTCGCTGCCATGAGGGGTGGGAGAGGAAGATGGCCAGGCTCGGCATGCTCCTGGGCGTGTTCACAGGCTAGACACCAGGGCTTTTGGGTGAGTCCCCCAAACGGCTTGGGC
>Ga0137403_10004532_pt1 | contig 16359 bp, 14 predicted proteins | sample CZOMad2_1_16fung_FD_122057 | JGI IMG/M metagenome (GOLD analysis project Ga0137403, IMG submission 122057) | Vadose zone soil fungal communities from Angelo Coast Range Reserve, California, USA - CZOMad2_1_16fungal (Hybrid Assembly) | ecosystem: Environmental > Terrestrial > Soil > Vadose zone...
TCCTCGATCACCTGTGCCGCCTCGATCGCCCGGTTCTGGTAACGCCGGAGCGATTGCTCGAGCATCTCGGCGAAGGAGCGGGCCTGCACCATGTTCTTACGCCGGCGCGTGTGGATCTCGCCGGAGAGCAATTTCCGCAGCAGCTCCACTGCCAGGTTGCGTTGGGGCATCCCCCGCACCTCGGCCAAGAACTCGTCTGACAGGATGGAGATGTCCGGCTTCTTGAGGCCAGCGGCGGCGAAGATGTCTACCACGCCTTCGGAGGCCACGGCGCGTGAGACGATCTGGCGCACTGCGAGGTCCAGTTCCTCTGCCGTCTTCGCCTCGCCTGGCGCCCGCTTGGCGAGGCTGGCGCGCACCGCCTGCATGAAAGCGACATCGTCGCGAATGCGGAGCGCCTCGTCGTGCGGGACGGCGAGTGCAAACGCCTGCGACAGCTCGTGTACGGCGTGCAGCAGGCGATTCTTACCGTCCTGCTGTGCAAGGACGTGCTCCTGCGCTGGCGGTAGCAGTCCCAAGCGCTCGGCCGGCGTACCGGTCACCCATGTTGACCGGTCGAAGCCGTGGAAGAGACCCCAGCAGATCTCGTACTTCTCCAGCATCACGGTGACGGCCTCTTCCTGATCGAGTGCGGTGCGGCCCGTGCCGCCGCTCTCGGTGTAGCTGGCGAGTGCCTGCTTGAGCTCGTGCGCCAGCCCCAGGTAGTCCACCACCAGCCCACCCGGCTTATCGCGGAAGACGCGGTTCACTCGCGCGATCGCCTGCATGAGACCGTGCCCGCGCATCGGCTTGTCCACGTACATCGTGTGCAGGCTCGGCGCGTCGAAGCCCGTCAGCCACATGTCGCGCACGAGCACGATCCTGAATGGGTCCTCAGCGTCACGGAAGCGATTGGCGAGCCCTTCGCGGCGCGGTTTGTTGCGAATGTGGGGCTGCCACGTGAGCGGGTCGGTGGCTGAACCCGTCATCACCACCTTGATCGAGCCGCTGTCGTCATCCTCGTGGTGCCAGTCCGGCCGCAGCGCCACGATCTCGCGGTAGAGCTCGACGCAGATGCGCCGGCTCATGCAGACGACCATGGCCTTGCCGTCCATTGCGTCCCGCCGCTGCTCGAAATGCTCGACGATGTCCGCGGCAATGCGCTTCAGGCGCTTCTCCGAGCCGACGATGGCCTCGAGCTGCGCCCACTTGCTCTTGAGCTTCTCTTTGCGTTCGATCTCCTCGCCCTCGGTCGCTTCCTCGAACTCGGGATCGATCGTCGGCCTCTCCGCCTCTTCTAGCGCCAGCTTCGCCAGGCGGCTCTCGTAATAGATTGGTACCGTGGCCTTGTCCTGAACTGCGCGTTGGATGTCGTACACGCTGATGTAGTCGCCGAAGACGGCGCGCGTGTTGGCGTCGGTCTTCTCGATGGGGGTCCCCGTGAAGCCGATGAACGAGGCGTTAGGCAGCGCGTCGCGCATGTGCCGGGCGAAGCCGTCGATGAAGTCGTACTGGCTGCGGTGCGCCTCGTCGGCGATGACGACGACGTTGCGCCGCACTGAAAGCACAGGATGCCGGTCGCCCCGCTCTTCGGGGAGGAATTTCTGGATGGTGGTGAACACCACGCCGCCCGCCTCGACGGCGAGCTTGGCGCGCAGATCAGCGCGGCTGTCGGCCTGCACGGGCGGCTGGCGCAAGAGCTCCTGGCAGCGCGAGAAGGTGCCGAAGAGCTGGTCGTCCAGGTCGTTGCGGTCGGTGAGGACGACGATCGTGGGGTTCGACATCCGAGGCTCGCGAATGACGCGCCCGGCGTAGAAGGCCATGGTCAGGCTCTTGCCGGATCCTTGCGTGTGCCAGACCACGCCGATGCGCCGGTCGCCCGGCTGGCCACCTGGACGCTGTCCTGCCTCGTAGCCGCCGCGTGCCTCCGCAACCCGATCGGCCTCGTGCTGGAGGTGCGCTGCCCGCAGCGTCTCCGCCACGGCGACGTTCACGGCATGGAATTGATGGTAACCGGCCATCTTCTTGGCCATGGCTCCGCCACCCGCGTCATCGAAGACGATGAAATGCCCGATCAGATCAAGCAGGCGGCGCTTGTCGAAGACCCCCTCGAGCATCACCTGCAGCTCTGGCAGGTGGGGATCGGCCAGGGTCTCGCCCGAGATCGTGCGCCAGGGCTTGAACCACTCGCGGCCAGCGGTGAGCGTGCCAAGGCGCGCCTCGACGCCGTCGGAGACGACCAGCACGGCATTGAAGGCGAAGAGCGTGGGCAGCTCCGCCTGGTAGGTCTGGAGCTGCTGGTAGGCCGACCAGATGGTGGCGTCCTCGTTGGCGGCGCTCTTCAGCTCGATCAGCACCAGCGGCAGGCCATTGATGAACAGCACCACGTCCGGGCGTCGGGTATGCCTATGTTCGCTGATGGTGAATTGGTTGACCGCCAGCCAGTCGTTGTTGTCCACATCATCGAAGTCGAGCACCCGCGCTTGCACCCTGCGGATGGCGCCGTCGGCCGTGCGGTACTCGACCGTGACGCCATCCACCAACAGGCGGTGGACGGCTCGATTGTGCGCCTCCAGCATTGGCCCTTCGGGGCGGGTGAGCTTGCGGAAGGCGTCGTTGAGGGCCTCAGCCGGCAGCGTGGGGTTGAGCTGCGCGAGGGCATCGCTCAGCCGTTGCGCCAGCACCACCTGCCCGTAGTCGGCGCGCTCGGCGGCCAGCTCACCTGGCGCCATGTCGGGCCCATGCTTGACCGACCAGCCGAGGCCTTCCAGCCATGCGAGACAGACTTCTTCGATCACAGACTCTGATAAAGCGCTGTCGCTCATGAGTGGCCCTCGGTGTCCTCGTCCTCGCTGCTGGCGCCAGGGCCACACAACCGGGCGCCTAGGTCTCTGTATGCAGCGTAATCGATGGCGAAGAGTAACTCGCTGACATAGTAGCTCTGCTCGCCTATTTCTACGATCTCGTACTTGCGATCAATGGCTATGTCGAACTTCTTGTCTGGTGCTGGAGGCGCCGGTAGCGCACTGCCCATGATGCTCTTGGCCAGGATTGCTTCAACATCGGTGACATCGAACAGGACTGAGAAGACCCAGAGCGCCGCGTCGCGAACGATCTTCAGGACATGTTTTTCGGGCGTCCCCTTTTGCCCTCCGTGGTACTGCTCGTTGCGATGATCGTGAGCCCAGATGATGTGGCTCTTCTCGACAGACCAACTCAGGCATCGTGCAGTAAGCTCAGTTTCTAGGAAGTCAAGCTTCGTGTGGTAGTTGTTCAGCCACCTGTCGACATCCACCCTCGGATAGGTTCGACCACCGCGTTGAATAGGGTTGAGCGTGAGATACGTTGCGATGGCTACCTCAACAGCGTTATCGAAACTGATCAACGCAATGCGTCGATCGAAGTCTTCGCCGCCGAGCAGATGGCCCTCGGCATGCACGAGCAACTCGAATGGGCCGTTCGCCCATGGTGGAAGGGGTGTCATGCGCCGGCCTCCGCCATGAACCGTGCAGCATCCTTCACTCGCAGGTCGCCGGAGATGAGCTTGGGCAGCAGCGTGTCGCGTAGGGCGGCGAGGGTCATTGATTCAGACGTATTCGCGACAACGCGTTTGAGCATGGGCTCGACAAGCATCTCGAAGGCGCGTAGCAATTCAATACATGGTGCCACGATCGAGATGGATTTGACATTTGTTGTTGGACGCGCGATTGCAGGGACTCCAACTTGACTTGCGTTCGCCAAAAGCCGGTGCTGACCGATCGGAGAGCGAAGGAACTCAAAAATATACCGCGGTGATGACAAGTTGGGATTTATCGATAGGACCATCTGACTTTGGGATACGACATACCTCGGATAGCGACTTCCCTTTGGAATCAGGCCCACCTGACCAAGAGTCCCACGGTGCGTGATGACAATGTCATCGGATCTGGCGTTTGCATTGCGGAGTTGGTCAGCCTTTTCTTCTGAAATAAAAACAAATCCTTCGTCCACAAACCCGTCCGTGAGATTTCCGCCGCGAACTACTGGAACGCCAACTTCGACGAAGTTATCCGTCTTAATGTCTGACCCAAAAGGCCCCATTGATACGCGGGAACACAAGCTACCGAGGAGAACTGTCGCCCATCCCGTAGGAATCTCGCCGAGTTCAGAGTCCTGGCAACTTTCGGGGAAGAGTGCGAGGAGGTCGAGGGTGAGGCCAAGGCGGCGGCAGATGGAGTGGGCTGGTTCGCCATTGGCCTTGGCGCGGACTGGGTCGAAGTCTACGAACCACGACTGGAAGATTGCGCGCGACATCGCCTCTAGCGTCTCGTTCATCCGCCGGTTCAGCTCGATCTTGTCGTCCAGCGTGCCGAGGATGTGGGCGATGGCACGTTGTTCCTCGAAAAGGGGCAACGTTACCTCTATCGACTTTAGTGAAGTGAGTGGCGTCGCAATGCCGGGCGTACCAACCGTTGACGTATTCTTCAGCAACTCATGACGTCCAGTTGGGGACCGGAAGAAATAGAAAAGGAAGACAGGATCGACAACCTCTTCGTTGCAGGTAAGCTTCATCAAGCTGGTTGAAAGCAAATACCGAGGAGTGCCGTCTCGTGGAACGATTCCTACTTCGCCTATTGCGCCTCTGTGTGGAAACACGAGGTCGCCTGCAAACACGTTGCTGCTCTTCAGCTGGTCAGCCGTCTCTTTGCTGACAAACACAAAATCGCCAACGAGTGCCCTAGTGTCAGAAATGTTATTGCCTCGAATTACAGGAACACCCGTCGACATATAAAGCTCGGCCTTCATGCGCGACCCAAACGGGCCGATTGCGATTGCATTATCGGAACTAGCCTTTAGTTCATCTATCTTGCGGAGCGCCCAGTCACCACTCGCCATAGCCAAGCTCCTTTAGGTTGGCAGTGATGGCGGCGTCAAGCGTGCGTCCCTGTTCCATCTGCTTCCGCAGTTGGACCACAAGCCGTTGCATCTTCTCCTCGAACGGCTCATCGTCGTCCTCGGGCCAATCGTCTTCATGCTGACTCCACCTCTTCCAGCACGATAACGTTCAATTCGGTTACACGCTTGAGCATCATATCATTTGTTAGGAATGCGTCGCACCCACCCTCCATGGCTGCCGCAACTTGGAATGCATCCGGCAGGCTCAGGTTATACCGCACGCGTAGCTCAGCGGCGAGACGGGCCGTATCAGCACCAAAAGGTACGAAGACCGTATTGGAGCCGCCATGGATCAGATCTAAGAAGTCCTGACGTAAGGTCGTCAGTCCCAATCGGATCGGGGAAACCAGACATTCCGCCAATGTGACGGGTGAGGTCACAGCTGTCAGCGTGCCCACATCGATCTGCCGAAAGATTTCCTGAACCTTGACAAGATAGCGCGGGTTCTTTTCGACGTAGTATACGATCGGAGCAGTATCCAGAAACAGCCGTGCTACACTTTGCAGACGCTCGCTGATCTTCATGGCTGAGGTCTGAGCTGCCGCTCACGTTGTTCGGTGTCCTCACGCCGAGTGCGCGATACCCACGCTTGTGCGTCCTCGCCCAGCAAGGGATAGGGGGCGGCGCCACAAATTTCGGCCCATAGGCGTCCCGGTTTTGGTGATGCGTATGTAGCGCGTACCTTCTCCACCAGATAGGCGATGAGGCGTAACTGTTCCTCGGGCGAAAGCCCTTCAACCTGCTTGATGAGATGCTGCAGCATTTCGGTTGACATCGCGTTCCACTCCCGAGTGTTTCAATGGGCCGTTTTTCTTGGACTCCGGGGAGTCGATTTACAGTCACCTCTTGTGACCCCATACGTCAGGTTCCAGCAGGGAACCCGACGCGCTCGAACTCGTCGCCAGATCGTATAAAGGTAGGCAAACTCAGCGTGCCGTTCGTATAGGGCTCATGCAACCTGTTGTCGTCGCGCCACCTCCAGCACGGCTTGCTTGCGGCGCGCCTCCGCGACAAGGCTTTCAAGCTTCGCCGCCACCGGGTCATCGATCCAGGCATCGCCACACTGCGTACAGACGAACGCAGGGACCTTCCTGACGACCACGACGCCGAATTTCAGGTCAACGGCAAAGGTCGTGGTGCTTGGTTGCTTCTCGCCGCCGCACAGGGGCCAACGCCCAACGTTCGCGCTCATGACCTTTTCCTCAGTATTCGTGCATGAGAATGTGACGCATACCAGTTATCTTCGACCATGGAACATTGGCCGCCCTCTCCCGAACCTCTTGAGGCGTGGCCCGGGCCGCTTCGCCAATGATCTGCAGGTGTCGGACGATCCAATTCTGGATGAGCTCATCCCTCTCGAATGCGTCTCTTCCCCGTGAAGCGTATCGCTCGATATGCTCTATTGCCTCCAGCATATCTCGTAAACGTTCTCTTGGGTCTCTCATAACGCGACGGCCTCGTGCAAAACCCTTTCGCGGATACGCGGTTTGAGTCCTCGTTCGGTCACGACATCCACGTTTCGGCCAAGCAGGTCCTGCAGATCCATAAGCAAGCCGCCCAGGTCCAGAAGGCTTCTCCCTGGTTCCATATCAACCAGAAAGTCGATATCGCTCTGGTCGTCGGCTTCGCCACGTGCCACCGAGCCAAACACCCGGACGTTTCGCGCCCCATGCTTGGCCGCAATCTGCAGAATCGCCTCGCGTTTGTCCTTCAAAAGTTCGCTAAAGTTCATACCCCAGATCCTGCAGGTTGGCTGAGATAATTATGCCAGCCTGGCTCCATTCTGCAGCACCTTGGTTGACATCGCGTTCACACTCCCAAGCGTCTCAAATTTTCCCGGATCATCCGCTCCAGACGCGCATTCTCCGCAAACTGGTCTTCGAGCGTCCTACTCAGTCGGGCCATTCTCTCCGCGAGCGGCTCGCCGTCATCCTCCTGCGCCTCGGCGCCGACGTAGCGGCCGGGGGTGAGTATGTGGCCGTGCTTGCGGATCTCCTCAAGTGTGGCACTCTTGCAGAAGCCTGGAATGTCTTGATATTCAAACGTGCCTTTTCCCTCACCCCCACCCTCTCCCGGAGGGAGAAGGGATGATGCGATGCTGCGCCAGGCGTGGTAGGTGCTGGCGATGCGGGCGATCTCTTCATCCGTTAGCTCGCGGTGGGTTCGGTCCACCATGCGGCCGAGCTTGCGAGCGTCGATGAACAGAACGTGGCCGCGGCGGTCGCGGAAACGTTCACCCCCACCTGAGCCCTCTCCCATCGAGGGGGAGGGGGACTTACCCGACTTGTCGCGCGCCAGGAACCAGAGGCAGGCTGGGATCTGGGTGGAGTAGAAAAGCTGGCCAGGCAGCGCCACCATGCAGTCCACCAGGTCGGTCTCGATAAGATTCTTGCGGATCTCTCCCTCGCCGGACTGATTGGATGACATGGAGCCGTTGGCGAGCACGAAGCCCGCCAGTCCCGTCGGCGCCAGGTGGTAGACCATGTGCTGGACCCAAGCGAAGTTGGCGTTGCCCGCGGGCGGCACGCCGAACTGCCAGCGCTTGTCCATCATCAGCAAGTCACCGCGCCAGTCGCTGACGTTGAACGGCGGGTTGGCGAGGATGTAGTCGGCCTTGAGGTCGGGGAAGCGGTCGTTGTGGAAGCTGTCGCCGTGGGCAATCTGGCCATCGATGCCGCGGATGGCGAGGTTCATGCGCGCCAGCCGCCAGGTGGTATAGTTCGACTCCTGACCGTAGATGCTGATGTCGCTCCTGGTCTTGCCCCCATTGCCGTTGCCGTTGGCATGGGCACGGATGAACTCGACCGACTGCACGAACATGCCCGAGGAACCGCAACAGGGGTCGTACACCCGCCCATTGTACGGTTCGAGCATCTCGACCAGCAACTTGACCACGCAGCGCGGGGTGTAGAACTCGCCGCCCTTTTTGCCCTCGGCGCTGGCGAACTGGGAGAGGAAGTACTCGTAGACGCGGCCGAGCACGTCCTTGGCGCGGCTCTCGGCATCGCCGACCTTGATGTTGCTGATGAGTTCGATGAGCTGACCTAGCCGCTGCTTGTCGAGCGCAGGGCGAGCGTAATCCTTGGGTAGCACGCCCTTGAGGGAGGGATTGTCGCGCTCGATGCCAGCCATGGCGTCGTCGACAATTTGGCCGATGGTGGATTGCTTGGCCTGGGCCCTGAGGTGCGACCAACGGGCTTCAGGAGGCACCCAGAAGATGTTGAGCGCCCGGTACTCGTCCGGATCCTCGGGATCCGCGCCCTGCGCCGTCTCGGCCTCGAGCTCCGCGTGCTGGGCCTCGAAGGCGTCGGAGATGTACTTCAGGAAGATCAAGCCGAGCACGACGTGCTTGTACTCAGCGGCGTCCATGCTGCCGCGCAGCGCATCGGCCATCCGCCATAGATCGGCCTCGTAGCCGACGTTGGCGGACGTCCCATTATTCCTCTTTGTTGCTCTAGCCATGGGGATAGTCCGTTTATTGAGGAGGTTCTAGTCCAGTACACCGAATATCCCACAAACGGTGCAGTCAATTGTATCAAAATTGACATGATTATGAACGTTCTTTTGGCACTTCCGCTAGTTTCTTTGTTGACACGCTATGGAGGGCCAGCAGATAGCCGTACCGCGCGCGCCGTAGCGTGGTCAGCATCTGGACTTGCCCTTCTGGAGGCAGGTCGAGTACACTCCTCCTCGGCCTCGCGGGTTTTCCTCGATACGCGGGTTTGTGCCAACGTCACCTGTCACCCAGGGGAATTTCGCTGGGCTAATCGCCCATGGTTCGATTTAGAGGCGAGGACACCACACAGGATTGAGGTGGACCGCGCCGGTCTGGTAAAGACGGGCGGGCAGGAAGAGACGGCTGTGTGCCTGCCGTGACGATGATCGGGGCGAGCCGTGGGAGGAGCCTGGAGGTGGCGCGCTCATCGTGGCTATAGCCTTGCGTGAGGTGTAAACCGGATGCAGTTGCAGGGTGTGCGCGTGGTCGATCTGACCCGCATTCTCTCCGGACCATTCTGCTCGCTCCTGTTAGCAGATATGGGGGCTGAGGTGATCAAGGTCGAGCCGCCTGGCGGGGACCCCCTCCGTGGGCAAGGCGCGATCGTCGAAGGTCTGAGCTGGTACTTTGCCGCCTTCAATCGTAACAAACGCTCGGTCCTCCTCAACCTCCGTCGCGCATCCGGGAGGGCAGCGCTGCGCAGGCTGATCGCCACCGCGGACGTGGTCGTCGACAACTTCCGCCCCGGTGTGATGGCCGACCTGGGCTTGGATTGGTCGCAATTGTCAAGCCTTCGGCCAGAAATCATTCAGACCAGTGTCACCGGATTCGGGGAGCGTGGTCCCTATGCGGACCGGCCATCGTTCGACTTCATCGCCCAGGCGATGAGCGGATTTATGAGTTGTAACGGCACCCCGGAAACGGGTCCGATGCGTGCTGGCGCCCCTATCAGCGATCTTGTGGCCGGCCTGTATGCCGCGCTCGGCACCGTGGCGGCGCTGTATCGACGGGTGCAGACCGGCCGCGGGGAACAGGTGGGCGTGGCCATGGTGGACAGTCTGTTGAGTCTGGGCGCTTTCCTCACCACCAACTTTTTCGCGACCGGCCAGCCGCCCGTGCCGACCGGGAACGATCATGCGCTCGTCGCGCCATACGGGCTGTTCAGCGCGCAGGATGGTGAGATCGCCATCGCTCCGAGTAACGACGGCGTGTATGCCAAGCTCCTCACCGCGCTGGGTCTCGAAGCCCTGCGCGAACATGCCGATTTCCGCACCAACGACCTCCGGGTGCAGCACCGCGCCGCGATCAATGCACGCATCAATGTGCGCATTGCCCAGGCTCCCAAAGCCTACTGGATTGCGAGGTTGAATGCGGCTGGTGTGCCGTGCGGCGTCGTGATGAACTTGGCGGACGTCTTTGCCGACCCCCAGGTGGTCTCACAGGAAATGGTCCTCGCGATCCCCCATCCCGGGCATGGGACTGTGAAGATGACCGGGTTCCCGCTCAAATTTCGTGAGGCCCCGTGTACTGTACGGTATCCCGCACCGGAGTTGGGCGCGCATACCGCCAGTGTGCTGCGGGCCTTGGGCTATAGTGATCCAGAGATTACCGAACTCGGTGCGGAAAGCCACACCAGTGCCTGACATAAATCGCGACAAACCATCATCACCGTGTCGTCCCAGACTGATACCGACCAGTTTTCAGTTCCATTGTGAGGCAAACCCCTTTATCCTTAGAATGTACACGCCACAGTGCAGCGGCTCGGAGTGGCAATGGTTCGGAAGCATGAATCCAAAGCTGCGGCGGGGAGGGAGCGCTGATGCGACAACGCCATGCGGTGATCGTTAACGGCAACGCTCTCAGACTGGGGCTCTTCGGCGCCAATTGTTCGAGCGGTAGAACCTATGCGACGCTTCCCGAGCGCTGGGAGGCCAGTTGGGAGAATAACCTCAGACTGGCGCAATTGGCGGATGAGGTCGGGATCGAGTGCATGATCCCGATCGCACGCTGGAAGGGATATGGGGGTGAGTCAAACCCCAACGGCTCCAGCTTTGAATCGATCGCCTGGGCGTGTGGCTTGCTGGCCGCGACTCGGCGCATCAGGGTGTTCTGCACGGTCCATGTGCCCCTGCACCATCCGGTCGCCGCCGCCAAGCAGATGGCCACGGCGGACCACATCGGTCAGGGACGCCTCGGCGTCAACATCGTCTGTGGCTGGAACGAGGACGAGTTCCAGATGTTCGGGGTGTCGCAACATGAGCACGACGATCGCTATGCGCAGGGTGAAGAATGGTGGAGTATCGTCAAGCGGATTTGGGCCGGCGAAGATCCGTTCGACCACGACGGGATGTATTATCAACTCCGCGGCGTGGAAGGATTGCCGAGGCCCTACGGTGCCCAAGACCCGCTGATGATGAACGCCGGCAGCTCACCAGCTGGACGCCGGTTCGCGATCCGCCACTCGGATATGCACTTCGATGGTGTCGACACCCCCGAAGCCAGTATCGATCGCATTGCGGAGACGAAGCGACTGGTGCATGAGCGCGGGCGGGACATCGAGGTATGGACTCCGGTGGGCATTGTCTGCCGACCGTCCCAGAAGGACGCCGATGACTACGTGCAGTACGTGGTCGACCACGTCGACCGGGGCGCAATCGGACATCTGGCCGAGATGCACGCCAACGACGCCCGCGCTCGGACCGATCCCGAGGGACTGCGACGGCGCAGCGGGAACAGCCCGATTGAGCGGCGGGCCCTGGCGCGTGGGGCCTACTGTGCGATTGGTGATCCAGACACTATCGTACGAGAGCTCTCACGGCTACGATCGGCTGGCTTGGACGGCCTGGCCCTCAACTTCGTCGACTACCTCAAAGAGCTACCGTATTTCGCCGCCGAAGTCCTGCCTCGGCTGGAGCGGCTTGGGCTGCGCGCGGCAACTACTCGCCAACCAACGATGGCGCTTTAGGGGAGATCTCACACATGGCACGTGCAAAGACGACCGTACGCGGCAGAGCGCCTCTGGCTCGGGATAGTCAGCAGTGGATGCTGGATTATCTGATCCAGGAGACCGGTAAGGTCTTCCATTTTCAGGGAGAGGGGCGGGGTCGCCTGCCCAGAAGCGTGCGTAGCCACGACATGATCAGCAAGCACCTGGGATTACAGGCGCGACGCATGGAAGCGCTGGCCAAATCTGAGCAGGCCGCCGGCCATCCTGAGACGGCGCTGGACTTCTACTTCCAGGCCACCGCCCTGTATGGCGGTGCCCAACACATTATTTTCGAGACCAACGACGAGAAACGCTATCTTTATGCCGGCGTCCGCCGCTGCTACGACCAGGTGATCGCTCTGGCACCCTACCGCCTCGAGCATATTGACATCCCTTGGAACGGTACGCTGGTCTCGGGCAACCTGCATCTCTGCCCCAATCGGACCTCCGCACCATTGGTCTTCTACCTGCCCGGTTGCGACAGCCTCAAAGAAGTCTGGCCGCATCCGTTCTTCAATGCCGCCCATCAGCGTGGCATGCACGTGTTTTCGTTCGACGGGCCGGGGCACCCAGAGAGCAACCTGCGGGGCATCCGCCTGACTGCGGACAACTTTGAGGACGCGGCCAGCACCGCGTTGGATTACCTGGTGCAGCGGCCGGAGATCGACGCCACGCAGATCGGTGTCTACAGCATCAGCCTCGCGTCGTTCTGGGGCATGCGTTTTGCGGCCCGAGACCGGCGCATTCGCGCCATCGCCGCGCCCGCCGCCTCCGTAGCTGAAAAGTATTTCCTGATGGATCTGGAGTCGCCGCGGTGGAAGCAGCTGTTTGCGTATACCACCCAGTCCAAAACTGAAGCGGAGCTGGACACGGTGATGGGTGACATGACGCTCGACGGCTACATGGCCAAGATCACCTGCCCAACACTATTGGCGGTCGGAGAATACGACCCGCGCGGCCCGATCGACGAGATCTACCGGATGTTTGACCAGGTGACGGCGCCGGCCGAGTTGTGGGTCTTCGCCGACCAGCACCACATGCCATCCATCGGCGCTGGCGAAAGTAACACAAACTGGGCCGCCCCCCTGCATGGCGCCATGTGCGACTGGCTGCGCGACCGCTTCGCCGACAAGCCGCTGCGTCATCCCGGCCAAGTAGTATACGTTGAGCCTAACAGTGGCGGGCCCAATAGCTCGGCCGTGGCGCTGAAGCGCAAGTGGTACGAGTCGTAGCTGTCACGGCCGGCAAGCTGGTGGCCATCCTGTCAGTTCCCGAAACATACAAAGCGCCAAGGGCGTGGCGGCGATGAGACAGTCTGCTGTCACGTCGCCGCCCTCGGCATCTACAAGGCATCGCAAAAGTACCGTCAAGGCCCAGCATGCATTTGTTAGGTCGTTCCTCTGCTGAATGACCGTCGATGTTCTCGTCGGTTCTCAGTTTTCCGGTCTCGACTTTCGAGAGTGCACACGTGGCCCTTCTGGTCTATCCTCGATTTCGTAACCTGCGACTTTGATCTGCTCGCGGAGCGCATCAGCGTCCTTCCAGCGCTTCTCAGCACGCGCTTGCTGACGCTGCTGTACAAGCGTCATGAGCGCCTCCGGCACGGCTTCTTCCGGGGGCTGCCCCTTGGTTAACCGCAATCCTAAGACACGGTCAAACTGCAAGAGGGTCGCTTTCTTGGTTGCTGCGGGTAAACCGCTCCTCACCATGTCCCACGTCACTGCCATTGCCCGCGGCAGGTTCAAGTCATCATTGATGTGCTCCGTAAACTGCTGCATGTACTCCGCGTCCACTCGGCCTGGAGGCCCCCAACTATCGGTTGCCAGGCGTAGGCGCTGCAAGGCTGTTGCCGCACCATCCAGGCTGTCCCAGGTAAAGTTCAACTTGGCGCGATAGTGTGCGCTCAGACAAAAAAAGCGATACGCGAGAGGGTCGTAACCACGATCCATCAATGTCTGTACGCGCAAAAAGTCGCCTGTGGATTTCGCCATCTTGGCCTCGTCAAGATGCAAAAAATGACCGTGCAACCAATAGTTTGCGAGGTGGGTGCCATGGCAAGCCTCGGTTTGTGCGATTTCATTCGTATGATGCACCGAAATGTGGTCTTCACCGCCACAGTGTATGTCGAAAAAAGTGCCCAAGTATTTAGCGGACATCGCCGAACACTCAATATGCCAGCCAGGGAACCCTACGCCCCACGGGCTTTCCCACTCCATTTGGCGCTGATGATCGGATGGGCTGAACTTCCACAGCGCAAAGTCAGTGGGGTGGCGCTTTTCCCCCATGTCGACACGTACCCCAGCTTGCAAACCGGTGCTATCCAGTCGGGCCAGATGCCCATAGCCAGGGAATTTGGAGGTATCGAAATAAATGCCATCCGAAGTGCGATAGGTAAAGCCTTTTGCCTCAATGCAGCGGATGGCCTCGATTTGCTCTGGGATGTGCTCAGTGGCTCGGCACCAAATCGTCGGCTCCAGAATGTTCAAGCGTCGTAAATCTTCTTTGAATACTTGCGTATAGAATTCAGCAATTGCCCAGGCTGACTTGCCGGTGCGGCGTGCGCCTTTCACCATCTTGTCTTCCCCAGTGTCGGCATCGGACACCAGGTGGCCCACATCAGTGATATTCATCACGTGTGTCACGGTGTAGCCATTGAAATCGAGCACGCGGCGCAGGATGTCCTCGAAGATGTAGGTACGGAGATTACCGATATGGGCGTAGTCATACACTGTCGGTCCACAGGCGTATAGGCCCACTGCAGGTGGTTGCAGTGGTACAAAATCACGCCGGCTACGTGTGTAGGTGTCGAAGAGTCGAAGCGTCATCAGGTCAATACCTCATTGATGCTGATGGCCAGCCCAGATCGTCTCATCATCTCGGTTTCGCTTGAATCTGTGATATGCCTTTCCGATACGATCTACTGAGTTTTCACCTGCTAAATCATCAAAAAACTGGAAGGCGGAATGAATGCCAGGGTCATCGTCCGTCCCTTTCTGCTGGCGGCCTTGCACCGCTTGGATAGGGTTGGGCGTGAAGTCGCAGCAGCGGTGGGGATGCCCGTGTTCGGACGTGTCAGACTGACCATAGGTTGCTAGGCCCGTGATGCCTACGACATCGGTCTTCACTCGTGTGGTCTAGGCGGCTGGTCCATGAGCTCATGCCCGTCGGCCATCTGGCCAGCCGCGACGAGCGCGAGCGCTAGTAGGCGTTGACCGTGGCGGGTCGCGTGCAGCCGGCAGGCCGCACGGGCCATGGCGAGCGCCTGGGCCGGACGATCACCGGCATAGAGCGCGGCCCGTGCGGCCTCACGCAGCTCCCAGGCTTTCGCCGCTACGCGCATGATCGCACTCAAATCGCTCCCGCAGCGCGGGCATATGGTCACGCCGCGCCACGGGGTCCGGCAGGTGGGACAGCGGAATACCTCGCTCATCCTTCTTCCACATAGAACAATAGGTCGGCGAGATCTGTTGACGCGTCGCGCAGCTGGTCCCAATCCTGCGCGTCCATCGCCACTTCCAATTGTTCGTGCAAAGCAATCGCCTCCTCACGATCCTCGGCGGTCATCTTGTCGAGCAGCCGCCGACTGCGCTCCAGAAGCGCACGTGCCTCGGAGATCCGCACGCGGTGGTCACGTCCGTCTCCTGCTTCGGTGAACTCCCCTTCTATCACGGCATCGTCCGCATCCACATCATCCTCATCCTCGTCGCCAAATAGCTCGGCTGTGCGACGCCGCGCCTGGGCGATCTCATCCTCCGACAGGGCCGTGGTGGCGCCTTCGATGGTGATGTGCTTGGCCAGGCCGGTGCGCTTTTCGGTCGCGGTCACCCGCAGGATGCCGTCGAGGTCCAGGTCCATGCGACACAGAATCTCATTGCCCGCTGGCACCCGCGACAGCCCCTCGATCAGGAACTGGCCGACAAGGATGTTATTGAGAGCGTCGGGATCGTCTCCTTGATAGATCGACACCCGCCAGGCTTCCTGGTTGTCCACAATGGTGAAGTACGAGTCGGTGCGACTTACAGGCAAGGGGGTGTTCCGAGCAATGATCGGATGATAGCAGTGTTCATAGGGTACGCCATGCCGGAAGCCCAGGTGTGATGGGCCAAAGGAATATGGGGAGATATCGACTAGCACGCGATCCACATCATGGCCGGCCAGGCGGGCGGCCAGCACACCGGCGCCCAGGGCGACACACAGGTCAGGGTGGAGGTCCTGGCGCGGCACCAGGCCGGTCTTCTCCTCCAGGAGCCTGGAGATGAGTGGCGTGCGCGTGGCGCCACCGACCAGCAGGATGTCGTCCACCTGGTCGGGCCGCTTACCGGCGTCAGCCAGGGCCTGGTGCACGCTGTCTAGCGTACCCTCGATCAGGTGGTGAATGAGGTCCTCGTACTCCTCCCGCGACACCTCCAGGTCGAGGTGCACCGGCACGCCAGCGCGCTCGGCCAAGTGCTCTTCGCGGATTTGGGCATAGGGCTCGAAGCTGAGGCGCTTCTTCGCCTCCTCGACGGCGTGTAAGAGCCGGCTCATCGCCCGGCGATCCGCCCGCAAGTCCGGGCCTCCAGAGGCCCTAAAGCGCTCGTGGACGAAGTCCAACAGGAGTTGGTCAAAATCATCGCCACCCAGGTGGGTATTGCCATGGCTAGCGAGCACCTCGGTGATCTCGCCGTGCACCTGCACCAATGAGACATCGAAGGTGCCGCCACCCAGGTCGTAGACCAGCACCGTCCGATCTTCCTGGCGGTCGGCGCCATACGCCAGCGCTGCAGCGGTCGGTTCATTGAGGATGCGCACCACCTCGAGGCCGGCGATCTCTCCTGCGTCGCGCGTGGCCTGGCGCTGCGCGTCCGAGAAATAGGCTGGTACAGTGATCACGGCCCGCGTCACCGGAGCCCCTAACGAGGCCTCGGCCCGAGTTTTGAGGGCGCGCAGAATCAGGGTCGAAATCTCAGCTGGGGAGTAGGTC
>Ga0137403_10004533_pt1 | contig 16359 bp, 12 predicted proteins | sample CZOMad2_1_16fung_FD_122057 | JGI IMG/M metagenome (GOLD analysis project Ga0137403, IMG submission 122057) | Vadose zone soil fungal communities from Angelo Coast Range Reserve, California, USA - CZOMad2_1_16fungal (Hybrid Assembly) | ecosystem: Environmental > Terrestrial > Soil > Vadose zone...
CGCGCTTGTCACGCTCACACGTGCTGCGGCACTCCGCCGTCGCCACTTCGCGCGGCTAAGAAAACTCAAATCAGAACCGGAAGCGGTAGCGACCGGCCAAGCGCTCAACTATTCGTAAGGATCATGGTGTAGAGGCGAAGCGACGGTTGGGTTGAGTCTTTGGCCGGTCGCTACCGCTCTCGGTTCTGATACGCGAAAAGACTTCACGGCAAGGGCTCGCCCTGATCGTATTCCACATAAGCGATCGCATTAACGTCTTCTTCTTCAGTCCACAAATATTTCTTACTACCGCGGTCAGCCCACGGACTATCGTTACTTTTCCAACAACCCGCTTCTCTTAGTTTTCTAGTTGCATTCGCCTTGAAAGCTGTGAGTATTTTTTCTGGTTTGCATGGAGCAGACACAACCGTATGTACGTGATTGGTCCGTACATTCATCGTCCACAAATCCCATTTACGAAGCTTGCAGGTCTCGCGAATACCTGTCTCAACTGCCTGTCTTTGCTTTGAGGTTAGTCTTACAGGCGGGTTCTTTAGTCTGGAGAGATTGAGTTCTCGTCGTTGCAGGTTGGGTGGAAGCACCGGGCTGCCGTATCTGTTATGCAAACGATCTATTGAGCCACGGTTGTCACCATGGAGCCAAGTGCCACGACCTCGAAAAGTGATGAGATAGGCTTTGACGTCATTGAATTCGAAGGGGCTATTCGACATGCACGATCTCTGCAACGACAATCGTAAGCTTCGCTTCGAGCGAATGCTAACAAGGTCCATCGATGTGGTTGTCAGGTGTTATGCAAGACTCTTTGCTGTATCAGAACCGAGAGCGGTAGCGACCGGCCAAGCGCTCAACTATTCGTAAGGATCATGGTGTAGAGGCGAAGCAACGGTGACGGTTGGGTTGAGTCTTTGGCCGGTCGCTACCGCTCTCGGTTCTGATAGGCGTTTGCCTAAATACTTGCATCCCACTGCTACAACTAACCATGATCGAGAGCTTGTTTGCATGAACTGTCGCGTGGTAGATTTCGCGTCGCAGCCAGTCGCTTTGGCAACCGCTTAGCATCACCCTCTCGCAGATCTTCAAGAGGCAACGAAATCACCCTCGAGTGCCTGATTCGTAGGATTGTTGACCTCCATTTCACCCTCAATTGAAGATTGGAAATGAGAACGTCTGCCCCAGGAAATTTCATTATCTCGACTCTTCAACTGGGCTTGCTTTTGCTTGCCCTCAGCCTCGCGCAACCAGAGACTGCTTCTGCGCAGGATCTCGACAATGTAACGATCACCGGACGCGTGCTGGACCAGAATGGCGCGGTCATTCCCGGAGCCACAGTCGAAACTGTGCTGGTGAATACGGGCGCCACGCGAACCACTGTGACTGATGATGAAGGACGTTACCGCATCATTCAGCTCGAACCCGGGGTCTACAACCTGCGGGCTTTGTCTACCGGCTTTGCGCCGCTGGAGAGAAGGGAACTCCGTCTCATTGCCGGCAAAAACGTCCAGCTCGACTTCACTCTTGTTCCGCAAGGGGTGACAGTCGATCCCGTGGTGGTCACCGCTGCCGATACTCCCGCTGTCGACACCACGCGCACCGTTGTCGGCGGCACCGTCACCACACACGAAGTCGAATCACTTCCGGTCGCCACGCGATCGCCGCTGGATCTGATTTTCACTTTGCCGGGCGTATCCGAAGAAGCGCTCTCGACGCGTGATCTTGCCGAAGACCGAAACACGTCCGCCGCCAACACGCCGGAGGAGGCCGGAACTTTCTCGCTTTCGGGCGGTCCCGCTTATTCAAACAACATAACCATTGACGGCCTCGACAATAACGACGATCGCGCCGCGCGCGAACGCTTTCAACCTTCGATTGAAGCAGTTGAGGAAGTTCAGATCATTACCAACCAGTTTTCGGCTGAGTATGGTCGCGCTTCCGGCGGCCGCATCAACATTCGTACGCGCGGCGGCTCCAATAACTATCGTGGCCGCGCGTTCTATTTTTTCCGCAACGACTTCTTTAATGCAAACACTTCGAATAACAAGGCGCGTGGTCTCCCGCGATTGCCGCTCGAGGAACACAATCCCGGCTTCACATTTAGCGGCCCCGTCCGGCTGCCGCTTTATGATGGCCGCAAAAAGACCTATTTCTTTACTGCTTACGAATATGACACAGTGCTTGACTCGGCGACGATCGATACGCTGGTGCCCATCAGGCAGAATCCGCTGTTCGCGCTTCCTGGTCCGACCGTCACCGACCCCGCACTGATCGGCCCGCTTCGCTTCAATGCCGGCATCGCGCCATTCATTTCCAGCGTCTCGACGCCCGTCAAGAATCACACCCTGACGACCCGCCTCGATCATCAAGTTTCCGATCTGCACAACGGTTCAGTGCTTTACCAGTTGGGCCGGCAGAATAACTTGCGACAGTTTGGCGGAGGCAACCGGTTGGCGGAAGCGCTGCTGGGCAAAACGCGAAATACTGATGCCCTTTCCTATACCGACAACTATGTATTCTCGCCGATACTCGTAAATCAAACCCGGGTTCAACTCTCGCGTCTTACGCCCGCCGTGGAAGCAAGCGGCGGCCGCAGACCGGTTGTCCTGATTACTCTCGACGATCCGCTGCCTGCCAGCGATCGTGACCAACGCTCCGGCACTCTTATCGCCGGTTCGTCAACTTCCGGCACTACCGACAGGCGTGAGTCGCGCGCTCAAGTGCAGCAGATTCTGTCCTGGGTACACGGCGCCCACTCGCTTAAATTTGGCGGCGACGTGCAGTACATTCGCTCGACCTTCATTGACCTGTCCGACATCTCCGGTACTTTCAGTTTTGCCAACGCGACTGACTTTATCGCCAATGCGCCGAGCCGCTTCCGCCAAAACTTTCAGGCGGAATCGACGCAGACGAACACTTACATGGGTTTCTTCATCCAGGATGAATGGCGACTGCGCTCGAATCTGATCTTTAGTTACGGCTTGCGTTATGAGAATGAGAGCATCATTAAGGATCGAAACAATTGGGGACCACGCATCTCGGTCGCTTACGATCCTTTCAAGTCTGGCAAGACGGTAATCAGGTTCGGCGCGGGAGTCTTCTATAACCGCGCGCTGCTTCGCACCATTGACGATTTCACGCTCGGCGCGCAGCAGCGCTTCTTTGATACCAACGATCTAATTGACCCGGCTACCGGCCAGTTGGGCAGCGCTGATTTCCGTCGCGCTTTTATTGCCGCGAATCTTCAGTTTCCAAACACGCTCACTGTCGATTCCCCGCTCGTTAAGAACTTTGGCGCTCTTAATGCGGGGTTTTCGCGCCGGCTCGATCCAGCATTGCGCATTCCGGAGAGTTACCAGGCGAACGCCGGAGTGGAAAGAGATCTGGGCCATGGCCTCGTTTTCGAAACAAACTATACGTTCAATCGCGGCTTGCATCTGTGGCGGGAATTCAACGTCAACGCGCCGCGGCTTCCAGCAGGTTTCAAGAACTTTTCGGAATACCTCGGCTCGCGCGACTTTGTAAACTTTCGCAACAGCCCCTTCGGCCTTCGTCCGCTCTACAATGTCTCAACGGCCGGCGATCTCGTCAGGTTTGTTTTCCGTCCGCCTGATCCGGCGAACCCAAATGCCATTGTGCGCGTGACGGAGTTTGGCGTGCCGCTCTCATTGATAAATCTAAACAGCTTTACTTCGTCTACCGCTGTTGAAGTTGCGCTGGCGGCGCTGAACGCGTTGCGACCTGATCCGGCGCGCGCGGACATACAACAACTCATTTCAGCCGGCAACAGTTTCTATCACGGCCTGACCTTCGAAATTCGCAAGCGATTCGAGCAAACGAAGAACTTCGCCTTCTCGTTCCGTTCGGCTTATACATTTTCCCATCTGACAGACGATGGAATCGTGAATACTTCCGACGCCCTGGTGGCGGGAGACTTCTTCGGCGAACGGGCGCGCAGCCTGCTGGACCGGCGGCATCGCTTTGTTTTTTCCGGGACGTTTGATACGCCGCGTTTTCTCGGCAAGCTGCGCTTGTCGCCGGTCTTGCGTCTCACGTCCGGCGCGCCCTTCAACATCTCCATCGGCGGCGCTGACCGCAACCTCGACGACGTCGGAAACGATCGCCCAATTTTCACGGGGGATACCAGACTGCTTCACTGGCGCCGCCCCGGTGATCCAATCGATGCCTCGCTACTCAACCTGTTTGCGTTGCCGGCTATCGGCCAAACAGGAAGCCTGCCGCGCAACGCGGGCCAGGGTCCGGGTCAGTTTTTCCTCGATCTAAATGTCACGCGTGAATTTCGCTTGAGCGAACGGATGCGACTTCGCCCGGTGGTTGAGTTTGACAATCTACTCAACAAGACAGTTTTCAGCTTCGGCAGCGAGTTCATAAACTTCAATGCCTTCGCTCCTACCGCGACTCCCGAGCAACGCCAGGCGTTCCTCAACTCTTTTCTTGTAACCACGCGCACACTTCGCCCGCGCCAGGTTCGTTTGGGAATTCGTTTCGACTTCTGAGGTCCTGCTATCAGAACCCGGAGCAGTAGCAACGGGGTTGCAAGCACCGCTAAAGCGACAGGTTTTCAGACGAGCAGGTGTGCTCGATCGCTATACGCCGTCATTTGTTATCCCGTCGCTACCGCTCGGGGTTCTGATATGACCCCTTCTGCTTGTGCTAAACTTCCGCTCGCAAAATGCCTGACCCTTCATCACAATCTGAGCACGTCAGCGAGGTCGATACCGCGCTACTCGACGCTGAGCTTTTCATTAAATACAAAGCGCACGACCGGGCCATCGCGCGACTGCGAGAGGGGCTCGAGAGTAATCCGCGCGCAATTCCGCTGCGCGAGCGCATACGAGAAATCTGTATTAATCAGAAGCAGCCGGAGGCAGCCGCGCGCGAGTCGCTGGCGCTCGCGAGCCTCTACATCGAGCGTGAACAGTTTGACAAGGCCTACGATCGGCTGCTGGAAGCCAAGCATCTGGACGCTCGCATCAACATCGCCGGCGGCTTGGAGGCAATCCGCCGAGCACGGCGTCCGGATTTGCGGCCTGAAGCAGCTCCGGCACAGACCTCGCAGCAAGGCCCCCTGGTCACTCTTGCCGGCGACCTTGCCGCGATCAATGTCTTCGATGCGATCCAGGTGATCGAGAACGCAAAGTTGACGGGAACACTGCGGCTAACTAACGACCTGCAATCCGGGAGCGTTTCCTTCAATGATGGAAGAATCGTTGACGCGGAAGCTGCCGGAGCCACAGGCGAGCCCGGCTTCCGGCAGATTGTGGAAATAACCGTCGGCGGGTTTGAGTTTCAAAAATCCGCGGAAGAGTTTCCGGTCACAATCCAGACACTCAGCAACACCAACCTGATCCTCGATACACTTCGTCAACTCGATGAAGCGAAACAGTAGATGACTTGATCTCCACTCCGAACCAACTGGCTCAGCGAGTGTGAGTTCTGGTAATCGGAGAGTCGCGCGCGCAGTGCGCTGAAGGCGCTGGAAGTGTTGGGTGGGGCTGCCAGGATCGAAAAGGAGGATGGCAAGCTGCTCATCACTAGTAGCAGTTGTCCACTTGGGTCAACTGTCGCCGAGCACCCGCAAGTCTGCCAACTCGCCGAAGCGCTTGTGGCTGAGATTGTCAACGCTCCTGTGCATGAACGTTGCGAGCGGAATGGTCCACCGCGCTGCCGCTTTGAGATCGTACAGCCAGGATAGCCGCAGTTCGAAAAAGCTATCTGTTAACTCTGGCAACGCGGCAACTCGATGGTGAAAATGCTGCCCTTGCCCACCTCAGAGGTGACTGTAACTTCGCCACCGTGCGCGCGCGCCAGGTGCTTCACGATGGCTAATCCTAATCCGGTACCACCCATGTCTCGCGAACGCGCGCGATCCACGCGATAGAATCTTTCAAACAGCCGCTCAAGATGTTGCGCGGGAATTCCTTCGCCTGAGTCTTCAACGATGATTTGGTCTCGCCCGGATGTTTCGCTCTCGCGTGCGCGAGTTTCCAGTTCGCGCTCGTGCTTCGCTTCATCACGCGCCCCGCTTTCAAATCTGATCGTCACCCGGCCATTCGGCCGGGTGAACTTGATTGCATTCTCTACCAGGTTCGTCAGCATTTGTTCGAGTCGACGCGCGTCGGCGAAGACCATCACATCGCGAGCAACAGCGTTGCTTACGACTATTTCACCCGCCGAAGCCTTAGTTGCCAGCGATGATATTACGTCAGTCACGATGGGCCAGAGCTCGACCTGTTCCGCCCTGACCTGCACGTTGCCAGCTTCGATCGCGCTCAGCTCGAGGATGTCATCGATGAGGTCGTGCATCCGGGTAGCATTGCGGCGAATGATCGAAAGGAATCGTTGACTCGCTTCTTTGTCGTCAATTGCTCCCGCTTCAAGCGTCTCGATAAACGCCAGGATCGCCGTTAGCGGAGTGCGCAGCTCGTGAGAAACGTTGGAAAGAAACTCCTGCCTGACATGCTCCAGGCGTTCGATGCGTGTGACGTCGATGAAAACGCCCAGTGCCCCCTGAGCTCCCTCACTGCCTTCCGCCCCGCGGCCGTTGGCGCTGCTCAACGGCACTACCCGAAGGTCGAAGACCAGTCGTTCCGGACCATGGGTTTCGACCTTGACGCCGCTTCGTTCTGTCCCTTTGAGAGCATCCAGAAAGGCGCCGTAGACCGCAGGATTGCGGGTCAGCTCCGTCAGACGTTGGGAGTCCAGTTTCCCCTGGGAAAGATTGAACAGCCGGTGCGCTGCGTTGTTTGAAGCTACAACCCGCATGTCCTTATCAACTACAAGCAAACCTTCGCGCATGCCGCTCATCGTTGCCTCAAACAACTTTCCCAGGGCGAAAATTTCTCGCGAAGATTCCTCTGCCCTCTGGTTTACGCCAGCCGCCGTTTTCTGAAATTCTTGTTTTGAAGTTTTGGCTGAGAACGCTCTGAGGAGCAAGACTGTGCCAATTAACAGGAGGAGGCCCGCAACAGTCGCTCGCACTGTAACCGAAGGAACGAGGAGAGCAACGGCGAGGAAACCGACGCCGGCAAGGATTAAAAAGGCATTGCGCTTCGACATAACGAACCGATGCAGCTTTCAGCGCCAACGGCGCGAAATGTGAAAGCCTGGGGCACCGCCCCAGGAAACATCTACGCTACGAGAATAAGCGCTGAAGGCGCGAAATAGATTGCGCGACTATTTCTGGATTCGTTAAGGCTTGTGAACAGTTCATGTCGCGCCTTCAGCGCTCTCTTTCCAAACTGCCCTTCCCTGGGGCGTTGCCCCAGGCTTTAGTAGTGTCCTAATTTTGTAGGGGCGTCCCTCCGTGGGCGCCCGTTGCCGCCCGATCCGGGGCGCCCACGGAGGGACGCCTACAATTTCGCCAAGTTAGGACACTACTCAGGCTTTCACATTACGCGCCTTTGGCGCTCGACTGAGTGCACCCGACGAACCGGTAACCGACGCCAACCACAGTTTCAATGCAGTCACCGCATTCGCCAAGCTTTTGTCTGAGTCGCCTGATATGGACGTCGAGCGTGCGCGCATCGCCGTAGTAGCTGTAGCCCCAGACGTTGTCCAGCAGTTGCTGGCGAGTGATAACCCGATCAGCGCTCTTGGCGAGCACTGACAGCAAGCTGAACTCTTTGTTGGTGAGTTTAACTTTGGCGCCATCGCAAACTACACGTATGTCGTCGAAGTCGATCAGCAGATGATCGTCCTCGTAGGTTTTCCCGCCGGTCTCATCCATGCGCCGCATGACCGCGCGCACTCGCGCCAGCAGTTCTCTTACGGAGAAAGGCTTCGTCATGTAGTCGTCAGCGCCGAGGTCCAGGCCCGCAACGCGATCCGATTCGGAGGCCTTGGCCGTCAACATAATGATCGGCGTGCGCCGGGTCGCAGGTTCTCTTCTAAGCCGGCGGCACAACTCAGTGCCGCTCATTCCCGGCAGCATCAGATCCAGAATTATCAGCGATGGTGGCTCGCGTTCGTTAAGAGCGGCGGCCAGGCCCGCCTCTCCAGTCAATGCTGTAATGGCAGCCAATCCCTCGCGCTCGAAGTTGTACTTCAAACTTTCGGAGATGTCAGGATCATCTTCGATAATCAGGATTGGTCGTTGCATCTGGTTTGGTACTTAGCCTCAAAATAATCCGAGCAAGACCGGAGATTTTCCATTTCTCATTTCAAATTTTTCATTTCTCATTTGTCAGAAGCTTGAGTGCGCTACCTCAGATCGAGTCAAATTCTAATGGCGGTTTGCGGTCGCGACCTCCGCAATGACAAATGAAAAATCTGAAATGAGAAATGGAAAATCTATTCTTTCTTACCCGGCACGAGCGCCTATCCAACATAGCCAAACAGGAATGTCTGTCCTACTCTCATTTGAAGTGTTTGATGAATGCCGCTTCGGCCATGTAGACGGTCAATTCGCAGATATCGGTTACGTAATCGCCAATTCGCTCCAGGTGTTTGGCCACGAAAAGCAGCCGCGCGTCTCGCGTCGCGGTACCCGGCTCGCTCACCATCAATTCAATCAAGCGATGAAAAATGTGGTTGTAGAGATCGTTGATCTCAGTGTCGCTCTTAATAATCTCGCGGGCGGCGGCCGCGTCGTTCCTGGTGAAGGCGTCCAGCGCCGCTCGCAACATACGGAGCGCATGTTCCGACATATTTTTCAGATCAACAACTGACTTCAACTCCGGTTCATTGTTGAGATCGAGGGCCACGCGGGCAATGTTGGCCGCGTGGTCGGCAATACGCTCGAGCACTGGCGCCATCTTCGCAACCGAGATAACAAAACGGAGATCGCGCGCCGCCGGTTGCCGCAGAGCGATGATGTCGATGCACTGGCGATCAATCTCAACCTCCAGCCGATCAATCAGATCATCCTGCTCGAGTACCTGACGCGCGAGCTCGCTGTCGCGCTCTGTTAGCGCCTTCATTGCCCGATCGAGGGCGGCTTCTGCTTCTCCACCCAGCAGCAACACACGGTCACGCAGTGAGTCGAGTTCAACGTCGAGATGTCTATGGTAGTCCATTGTCTACGGCCTGGTTTTTGGCCTTTGGTCTTTGGTTTTCATCTCCAGGGCCGCATTGGCGTTTCCTCAGAGCCGAAACACCGAAGTCCGAAGACCAAAGTCCAAAGACCGTTTTTCTTAGCCAAATCGTCCTGTTATGTAATCCTCTGTCAGCTTCTCATCGGGATTAGTGAACATCCGTTCAGTTGAGTTGACCTCAATCAGTTTACCCAGCAGAAAAAAGGCTGTGGTATCAGAAACGCGCGCCGCCTGCTGCATATTATGCGTCACGATCACGATGGTGTACTGCTTTTTGAGTTCTACGATCAACTCTTCAATCTTATGCGTGGCAACCGGATCGAGCGCTGACGCCGGTTCGTCCATCAATACTACCTCAGGCCGGATGGCCAGCGCTCGCGCGATGCAAAGGCGCTGCTGCTGTCCGCCGGAGAGACTGAGAGCGGAAGTCTTCAAGCGATCTTTGACTTCAGACCAGAGCGCTGCGTCCCGGAGCGCTTGCTCCACCCGTTCTTCCAGTTCGGCCTTACTCGCCGTGAGGCGATTTATTCGCAACCCATAGGCGACGTTATCAAAGATCGTCTTCGGAAACGGGTTCGATTTTTGAAATACCATTCCGACTTTTCGCCGGAGTTCGACGACGTCGGTCCCCGGGGCATAAACGTCGCGGCCGTCCATCAGCACTTCGCCATCTACCCGTGTCGCCGGGATCACGTCGTTCATGCGATTAAGAGTCCGTAGAAAGGTCGACTTGCCACAGCCGGAAGGTCCGATGAAGGCCATCACTATTCGTTCCGGAATATCGAGGGAAACGTCGTGCAGCGCCTGGGCTTTGCCATAGTAAAAGTTCAGGTGTCGCACGGCGATTTTCGTCGCATCCCCCGTTTGCGAGGAATCCGGGCCGGCAGCATCCCGTTCAGGAACCTTGACTCTGGTTGTAATTGTTGGCGCGGTGGTCGACATTCGTTAGATTTCAGATCTCAGATTTGAGATCTGAAGCTTTCAATTTCAAAACTTTCTACGCGTCAGAAAACGTACCGCAATATTGATCGACAGAATCATGGCCATCAAAACAAGCGTCGCCGCCCACGCCTGCGCGTGCCATTCGTCGTACGGCGAAATCGCGTAGTTATAAATTTGCACGGTCAGTGACGCGATCGGCTGGTCAAGGTAATAACTGAAAAAACGACTGCCGAAAGCGGTAAACAAAAGCGGCGCCGTTTCTCCAGAGATGCGGGCGATGGCCAGCATTGCGCCGGTTGCGATCCCCGAAGCCGCTGCGGGAACAACAACCCCGAGTGTCACGCGCCATTGCGGCGCACCGAGAGCCAGCGCGCCTTCGCGCAGGCTGTGCGGGACGAGTTTGATCATCTCTTCGGTGGTGCGGGCGACAATCGGAACCATTATTAAGGCGAGTGCGATGCCTCCCGCCAACGCTGAGAAATGTTTAGAAGGCACTACGACGAGGGTGTATACGAAGACGCCCGTAACGATCGAGGGAATGCCTGTTAGCGTGTCAACCAGGAATCGCACCAGGCTTCCGAAACGTCCCGTGCCAAACTCGGAGAGATAAATACCTACCGCAATTCCAAAAGGTAGACCAATTGCCGACGAAAGCCCGAGCAAAACCAAAGTTCCGACGATCGCATTGCCAATCCCGCCGCCTTCGCCGACAGGTCGCGGACTCTCAACCAGGAACCGCAGATTGAGCGAGCCGATGCCCTGCATGGCGATGTAGACCAGGATAATCAGCAGGATGCCTACCGCCGCCACGGTGCAAAGCGCGGTAAGCATTGTCATCGTTGCACTGGTCGTGCGCCGTAGCTGGTCAACTTTTCTCATCGGGTTCGTGTAACGCAAACTGTTAGTTTGCGAAGCGGTACATTATGCTCAACATTGCCTGTAGCAACGATCCGCAAACTAACAGTTTGCGTTACCTCACACCGCGCTGCCGACGCCACTAGTCTTGCGAGTCACGCTCCACACCAGAATGCGGGCGATGGCGTTAACAACAAACGTTACTAAAAACAGAATCAGTCCTAATTCAACCAGCGCGCTCAGATAAATGTCCTGCGTCGCTTCGGTAAACTCGTTGGCGATGGCTGAGGCGATCGTGTAGGACGAATCAAAGAGCGAGGCACTGATGTGCGTGCGGTTGCCGATGACCATCGTGACGGCCATCGTTTCGCCAATGGCGCGACCCAAACCCAGAATTACGGCACCTGCTATTCCGGGCGCGGCGTTAACGAGAACCACTCGCGTCGTTTCCCATTTCGTGGCGCCCAGGGCGAGTGCTGCTTCACGCTGCGAACTCGGAACAGCTGCCAGCACGTCACGCACAACCGCAGAGATGATTGGCGTCACCATGATGGCGAGAATGATGCCGCCCGTAAGCAAGCCGATCCCGGTGATCGGCCCCTGAAATAGTGGCAGCCACCCGAACCAATGCTGCAGCGGTGGCTCGACGTGAACGCGCAGAAAGGGGGCCAGTACAAAAATTCCCCAGAGCCCATAAACAACCGAGGGAATCGCTGCCAGTAATTCGACCAGAAACGTGATGGGCCGCGCGAGGTGTCGGGGTGCTTGCTCAACCAGAAAGATCGCAATGCCCAAAGACAACGGGACGCTGATTATCAGTGCGATTAGTGAAGATACTATCGTGCCGTAAATAAACGGTAGCGCCCCAAACTCGCTCTTGACCGGATTCCACTCCCTGCTGGTTATGAAGGAGAAACCAAACTGGCGGATTGATGGCATCGACTTCGCAGCCAGTGCGAAGATCATCGCGACTACGATCACGAGCATCAGCACCGCGGCGGCAAGCAATAAAATGCGAAATATCGCATCACCCGTGTTGCCCGTCGGTGATAAAGCGCGCCAGAAAGCGCCGGTTTCGTTTTGCGGTGGGCGTTGCCCCCCGATGGCTTGCTCCATTTTAATGACGGAGAAAGGCGGGCACTGGAACTCCATGCCCGCCTCTGAACCACTTTCTATACTCTGGACTCAAACTCCCGACTCAACACTCACCTCAGTGGCTTGCCCCCCGACGTGATTGAGTTGATCTTAGCTTCCGTTCGGGTAACTATCTCTTTCGGCAGCGGCGCATATTGCAAGTCCTTTGCAAACTGTTCGCCGTCATGAATTCCCCACCAGAGAAAATCAACCAGCGCCTTTCCTTTGTCGGCGTTCTTTTGCTCCTTGTAAGCCAGAATGTAGGTGTAACTTGAGATCGGATAAGCGTTCTCCCCGGTGGCGTTCGTGATCGAGACTCGCAGGTCTTCCGGTGTTTGCGCTGAAGCCGAGGCTGCGGCGGCTACGACCGCATCGATCGAGGGTTCAACAAACTTGCCGCTGGCGTTCTTAACTAGCGCCACGGGAAGTTTGTTCTGGACCGCATAGGCGAGCTCCACATAGCCAATTGTATTTGGCTGTTGCTTGATCTGGCCGGTCACGCCTTCGTTGCCCTTGCCGCCCTGGCCCACGGGCCATTTGGGCTGTTTGTCGGCGCCAACTTTTTCCTTCCATTCCGGACTGACCTTCGAAAGATAGTCGGTGAAGACGAATGAGGTGCCGCTGCTCTCAGCACGATGGACTACTGTGATGTCCGCTGCCGGCAGACTCGCGCCGGGGTTTTCCTGCTTGATGTGTTGGTCGTCCCACTTTTTAATCTTGCCGAGGAAAACATCCGCAATGACTTCAGCCGAAAGGTGCAGGGGCTGGGTTATCGAAGGGACGTTGTAGGTGACAACAACGGCGCCGAGAACCGTGGGAATGTGCAGTATCTCGCCCGGCGTAGCTTTCAAGTCTGCGTCCGTCATCGGGGCGTCCGAAGCGCCGAAGTCTACCGTTTGCGCCTGAATCTGCTTGATGCCGCCGCCTGAACCAATCGACTGATAGTCGATTTTGACGTTTGGATGAAGCTTGCCGTATTCGCTGACCCACTTCTGGTAAAGCGGATTCGGAAAAGTTGCGCCGGCGCCTTGCAGGCTTATCGCACCACCGCCGCCGCCGGGTCCGCGGCCGTAACAGGCAAATCCAAGCAGGGCAAACGATGCGAGCAGAAAGACCGCGATTATTCGGGGGGATGTCCAGAGAGAGGGCATAAGTTTCTCCAAAAATGATTGATTTTCCAAGTAGGAATGTAGGCGCGGGGTGTTACATCCATCTGAACCGTGTCTGAACTCTGCGTAAACTCTCGCGCCCCACTAGCGCCATCAGAAAGTCGTTCATGAGCTTGTCGCAGAATTTTCGGGCAGTAGGCGATAGCCGACATTTACCATGGTATCGATACTGACCTTGCAAGCGGCCAGCTTGTTTCGCAGCCGGTAAATGTAGACGTGGAGACTTTCGGTGTTGACGGGCTTGTCGCTGCCCCACGCGTATTCCCACAGCTCTTCGGCCGTCACGATTCTTTCCGGAGAACGAGCCAAACGCGACAGGATCAAAAACTCGGTGCGCGGCAGCTTCAACGCCTGGCCGCCGCAGGCGACGTAATAGTTCTTGTGCTCCACTCGCAAGTAACCGTCGTCGTAAACGTCGCCAGCACCTTGTTGCATTTGGCTCTCTCGCTGGGCCAGGGCCACCTCTGTAATGGACATATAATTTCTCTCAAGAATCGTTCAATCAACTTCCGGGGTCTCAATTCCTTCAAGCTTAGGTGTCAAACAAACCAGCGGGGCAAGCCCGCCTTCCCAACCTCCGAGTCTCTTTGACTCGCTCGTTGGCTCTCCCGTTGAAAGCCTCTCCGACGGATTAGGGCTGAACACCGATCAGTTCACGGTCGGAAGGTGGGCTTGCCCACGCTGGTTAGCTACCCGCACAACTCTAAAAATTCAACCGCAGGGCAAATTGAATCTGGCGGCTCGTGCCGAGACCGACGTCGCGAACCACGGTTTGCCGAAGCAGGCCGAAAGTTCCACCGGCGGCTGATTGCGTATAAGGTTGCCCCGGCTGGACCACGTTGGAACTGCTAAAGGAGTACGTGGTGCCATTGGAAGTTACGGTCGGTAACGCAAGATTCAAGCGCGAGCCTGGTATGTCAAAGTTCGTGTGATTGAAGATGTTGAAAACCTCAGTCCTGAACTCGACGTTCGTCGTCTCGGAAAACTTAAAGCGCTTATTCAAGACGATGTCAAACTGTCTGAAGTTTGGTCCGCGCAGGAAGTTGCGGGGAACGTTGCCGAATGTCCCGGGTGCGGGTGTCGCGAACGCGGCAGGGTTCAAAATAAGCCGGTCACTTGACAAGTAAGGGTTGACACTCGGAACCAGTTCAGGCCGGCGCACGTTGCGCGAAGCACCGCCGCCCGGTGTGTTCACAACCGCGATGAAACCTGGTGGCAACGACGGAACAGTGTTCGAAGGCTGCGGACTAACGGTGCTGAAGGTCGGCAACTGGGCCGTAAAGCCGGTGGCGAAGGTTGTGGAGCCTCCTGCTGTCGGCACTACACAACCACTTACAGCCACGCACTGAATAACCACGTCAGGGCGGACGATGCCGATCTCGAGCGGCAATCCGGAGCGTCCGTTGACAATGGTGCCGATCTCCCAGTTGCCAAGAATGGCATTACCGACGCCTCCGAAGTCATACTTTTTACCCTTGCCGAATGGCAGATCGTACAGAGCGCTTAAGTTGAAGGTATGGCGCACATCGAAGTTGTTGTAACCGTTGTCATAGTCAAACTCATTCAGTGCGCGCGCATTATTTGCAGCGGTACGCGCCTCGTTCGAGCCTGAGGTATTACCGAACGAACGCGAGAAGGTGTATTGAGAATTCAAAGTCAGTCCGCTGCTGAAGCGGCGAGCGAGCGACATCTGCAAAGCCTTGTAACTGTCGTGACCACCGCTTGTCTTGTCGTCAATTTCGGCGAAAGGGTTTTGCACGGACGACGTGCCGGAAACGATTGAGAACTCTCGCACCGTGTTGACTGCGACAACCTGGCCGCCTGCGTTGGTCCGATTGATGACGCCGATGCCGGTTGGGAGCGTGGTGCCGTTAGCAATCACAGTCTGACCAGGCAGGATGCGATTGGCGACGCTGCGCAGAAACAGGTTGCGACCTTGCGAGCCGACATAGGCCGCGGTAAGCACCATCTTGTAGGGCAACGCTTGCTGCACTGAGACGCTGTACTGATAGACCTTCTCAGGAATCCTATACTCTGGTGCGTATGCGCGGGGCTGAAATTGCCGGTTATTCGGATTGCTCAAGAAGGCCGCCGCAATCACGGCAGGGTCTTGCGGGAAGGTCACGTTGCTAAGCGTCGAGCTGATGCGATTTGACTCGATCGGCTGAATCTGATCCTCCGTCTGACCGGGGCCGTAGTAGATGCCAAAGCCGCCGCGCAACACCGTGTTTCCGCCGCTGAAAAACCCTGTGCCCGAAGGATCCGGGGACCAGGTCAGGGCGACGCGAGGTCCGAAATTGGACTTCGACGAATGCAACGGATCCTGACTCGAATCACGCGGCTGCCCCGTGATGATGTCGAAGAGAATCTGCCTGTTGTTTTTCTCGCGCAGCGGCGTGTAGTACTCGTAACGCAGGCCGTAGTTCAAGGTCAGATTCGGTTTGATCTTCCACTCGTCCTGCGCGTACGTGATGTAGTACGTTTGCCTGGCTTGGGCCTGTCCGGTCGAACCATTGAAGAAGGGCGAAGGCACTGAAAGGTCGCCCAGATATTGTGCGGACTGAACGTTGTTAGTCAGAAAATTGGTAATGCTGGCAAAGGTGTAAGTGATGCCGCCCTGCCGGTCCGTGTACAAGCGGATCTGGCGAAGTTCGCCTCCGAATTTGAAAGTGTGATTGCCGCGCGACCAGTTCAGGTTATCAACGAACGAAAGAGAGTAAGGCGTATACGGCTGGCCGCGCCCGTTCTGTGCGCTATTAGCTCGGATCAGACCGCCGGGTGTGGCGACGCCCGCATTCGAACCTTGACCGGGCAAAGCAAAACCGGCGACGCTCCCTGAGATGTTGAATGAGAGGTTTGATAAGTCAATGCCGTTTCCGCTGGGAGCGACACCGATGATGCGTGAGTACGCACCGTTGTAACCCAATTTGAATTCGTTAAGCAGGGTCGGCTTCAGTATCGACTGCACCGCGAAGACACCATTCTGCGGCACCTGGCGGATGGATATTTGCCGGCCCGTGACACCATCAGGTTGGAGGTTCGAACCTTGATCGCGAAAGAAGCGGAAATAAGAGGAGTGCTTCTGGTTGAATCTATAGTCAATGCGCAGAGCAGCGGTATTCTCGTTGACAATATTGCTCGTCTGAAGCTGCACTTTATTCCTATCACTGGAGGTGTGTAAAGAAAAACATGCCGATACTCCGAGTTTTCCT
>Ga0137403_10004534_pt1 | contig 16358 bp, 11 predicted proteins | sample CZOMad2_1_16fung_FD_122057 | JGI IMG/M metagenome (GOLD analysis project Ga0137403, IMG submission 122057) | Vadose zone soil fungal communities from Angelo Coast Range Reserve, California, USA - CZOMad2_1_16fungal (Hybrid Assembly) | ecosystem: Environmental > Terrestrial > Soil > Vadose zone...
CCGGATGGAGCCCAGCCACCAACGAGCAGCGCACGCGTGCCGCGTGGTCCTCTCGATCGCTCCCGCCGGCGCCCGGGGCTTCCGGCCCAGCCCCCCCAGCCTCCGACACAGAGCGCGCCCTGTGACGATCCTGGTCGCCCTGTTCGGCGGCATGGCGCTTTTGCTCTACGGGATCCGGCTGAGCGGTGAGGCACTCCAGCGCGTCCTCGGCTCCCGGCTGCGCAGTCTTCTGACCGGGCTATCGCGCCGCCGGCTGCTGGCGGTGGTCTCGGGCGCCGCGATCACCGCCCTCATCCAGTCCTCGGCGGCCACGACGCTGATGCTGATCGGGTTCGTCTCCGCGGGCCTGATGACCTTCCGGCAGACGCTCGGCGTCATCCTGGGCGCCGACATCGGCACGACCTTCACCGTCCAGCTGATCGCGTTCCGCGTCACGGACTACTCGCCGCTCCTGGTCGGGCTCGGGTTCACGGCCACGTTCGTCGCGCGCCGGCGGGTGCCGAAAGACCTGGGCCAGGCGCTCCTGGGGCTCGGTCTCGTGTTCCTCGGCCTCAAGCTCATCCTCGACAACGCGGGCGCGCTCAGGTCGTCGCCGCTGGCGGTCGATCTCCTGGACGCGGTCGCCCACAGTCCCGCGATCGGCGTGATCGTCGGGGCCGTCTTCAGCGCGCTGGTCACCTCGTCGGCGGCCACCCTCGGCCTGGCCCTCGCGTTCGCCCACCAGGGGCTCTTGTCCCTCGACGGTGCCGTGGCCGTCGTGCTCGGGGCCAACATCGGTACCTGCGCGACGGCGCTCACCGCATCGGTCGGCGCGACGGCCGAGGCCAAGCGCGTGGCCGTCGCCCACATCGCCTTCAAGCTGCTGGGTGCGGCGCTGGTCTTTCCGTTCATCGGCCCCTTCACGGCCGTGGTGGCGAGCACCGCTGCCGATCCCGCGCGCCAGATCGCGAACGCCCACACGCTCTTCAACGTCGGGATCAGCTTGTTGTTCCTGCCGTTCACCCCGCTGGCGGCTCGGGCGATCGAGGCGCTCGTGCCCGACGACGAGCGGGGCGACAGCCCCTTCCGCACGCGCTACGTCGACGAGCGCTCCCTCGACCAGCCCTCGCTGGCGCTGGGCCAGGCGACGCGCGAGGCGCTCCGCATGGCCGACGTGGTCCAGGGGATGCTGCGCGACGTGCCGGTAGTCTTCGCCAGCAGCCACCACGAGCTGCTCGAGGACGTGGAGCGGCGGGACGACCAGGTCGACTTCCTCGAGCGCGAGATCAAGCTCTTTCTGGCGCGCCTGGGGCGCGACGCGATGGGGCCCGACCTCAGCCGCAAGGAGATCGGCCTGATCTCGGTCATCGGCAACCTCGAAAACATCGGCGACATCATCGACAAGAACTTGATGGAGCTCGGCCGCAAGAAGCTCTACCAGGCCCGCCGGTTCTCGGACGCCGGCTGGGCCGAGATCCAGGAATTCCACGGCATGGTGTCCAAGAACCTCGAGCGCGCCATCGCCGCCTTCGCCGCGAGCGACCGCGCCCTCGCGCAGGAGGTGCTGGACCAGCGCGCGCTCATGCGGCAGCGCGAGCGCGACCTGCGCGACTCCCACATCGGGCGCCTGCGCGCGGGACTGGCCGAGTCGATCGAGACGTCGGAGATCCACCTGGACATCCTGACCAACCTGAAGCGCATCAGCTCGCACGTGTCGGCACTCGCGATCTCGATTCTCGAGGAGGTCTGAGATGAAGAAGGTCGAGGCCATCATCAAGCCGTTCAAGCTGGACGACGTCAAGGAGGCCCTCACCGAAATCGGCGTGATCGGCATGACGGTCACCGAGGTTCGCGGCTTCGGCCGTCAGAAGGGCCACACCGAGCTCTATCGCGGCTCGGAGTACACGGTCGACTTCCTCCCCAAAGTGAAGATCGAGGTCGTCGTCCCCGACGCGCTGGTGCAGAAGGTCGTCGCGACCATCGCCGGCGCGGCGAAGACCGGCTCGATCGGCGACGGCAAGGTGTTCGTGCTGCCGATCAACGAGTCGGTCCGCATCCGGACGGGCGAGACGGGCGAGTCGGCCGTCTGAACGCGACAACCGCCCAGCTCCTGACCGCCGGGGGCCGCGGCGCGGCGGCTCGCCTGCGGCGGACGCTGCGGCGGCTCGGGTTCGCGGATCCACCCGGCGCGGCGGCCAATCTCGAGAGCCTCACACCGACGCCGCGGGACGCCGAGCTCCTGGCGCCGGCCTTTCCGCGCCTCCTGACCGAGCTCGCGGCGGCGCCGGATCCCGACATGGCGCTCAACAACCTCGAGCGCTACGCCGCCATCGTCGACCGCTCGGTGTTCTACCGCACGCTCGCCGAGCACCCCGGCGCGGCGCCGCTGCTGGCGCGCCTGTTCGGCTCGAGCCAGATGCTCGCCGACGCACTGCGCCGCCGCCCGAGCCACCTCACGTGGCTGCTCGAGCCCGCCACGATGCGGCTCTGGTTCGCAGAGGACCTGGCGGCCGACCTGGCGCGGACGCTCGGCCCCTTCGAGGCGCGCGAGGCGCGGATGAACGCGCTCCGCCGCTTCAAGTACCGCCATCTCCTGCGCATCGGCGCCCGCGACCTGCTGGGCGACGCCGACCTCTCGGGGACGACCGAGGAGCTGTCGCACCTGGCCGACGCGTGCATCGGGCAGGCGCTGCGCGAGGCCGCGGTGACCGTGTCCGAGACGTACGGGGCCCCGCTCGGCACCGAGGGATCCGAGACCGGGCTCGCGGTCATCGCCATGGGGAAGCTCGGCGGCGACGAGCTCAACTACTCGTCCGACATCGATCTGATGTTCGTCTACGGGGCCGACGGCGAGACGGCGGGCGGACGCGGCGGGCGCCTGGCCAACGGCGAATACTTCGCGCGCGTCTGCCGCGAGCTCGTCGGCTTGCTCGAGGAGGTCACCGACGAGGGCTCTGCCTTCCGCGTCGACCTGCGGCTCCGGCCCGAGGGGCGTATGGGCGGGATCGCCCTGTCGCTCGACGGGTATCGCGAGTACTATCGGGATCGCGCCGAGCTATGGGAGCGCCAGGCCCTCATCAAGGCGCGCATCGCCGCCGGTGACGCGGCCGTCGGCGCTCGCTTCCGGGAGCTGGCGCGCGAGACCGTCTATCGTCCCGGACTCGACGCGCGCATCGTCCCGGCCATCCGCTCGATGAAGGCGCAGATCGACAGCGCCGTGCGCGCCAAAGGCAACGAGGCGACCAACGTCAAGCTCGGACGGGGTGGGATCCGCGAGATCGAGTTCATCGTCCAGGCGCTCCAGCTCCTGTACGGCGGCGACGACCCGTGGTTGCGCGAGGCGAACACGCTGAAGGCGATCTTCCGGCTCACCGAGCGCGGGTACCTGGCGCCCGACCTCGGCCGGCGGCTCTCCCGCGCCTACGAGCACCTCAGAACGGTCGAGCACCGGCTGCAGATCCTGCACGAGCTCCAGACCCACACGCTTCCCAAGGACGGGCTGGAGCTCGGGCGCGTCGCCCGGCGCGTCGGCATCCAGGCGCCGCCGGCGCGCGCGGCGCGGGAGTTCCAGGCGCGCCACCGGGCGGTCACGACGTCGGTGCACCGCGCCTTCCGGGAGTTCTTCGCGGTCCGCGAGCTCGCGCCGCGCCGCCGACCGCGCCCGACGAGTCTGACGGCGCTGCGAGCGACCGGGTTCAAGGATCCCGAACGCGCGCGGCACAACTTGCAACTGATCATGGAGGGCCGCCCCCTGGTGCCGTACGCCGCGCACCTCTCCGCCACGCTGGCACGCCTCTATCCGATGCTCCTCGACGCGCTCTGGAAGAGCCCCGATCCGGACGAGGCGCTGAATCAATTCGAGCGGCTTCTGGCGGCAGCCGGACCGCGAGCCGGACTCGTGGAGCTTCTCGTCAAGGATCCTGATCTCCTGCTCGGGCTCGTGAAGGTCTGCGCCGGGGGCGATCTCCTCACCGAGCTCCTGATCGCCCAGCCCGAGCTGCTCGCGTCGCTGGCCAACCCCGAGCGGCTTCTGGCCCGCAAGCCCAAGGCGGGCCTGCGCCAGGCGCTGGCCTCCGTCTTCGTTCCCGGGACGACACCGGTCGAGCGCCGCGATCGGCTGCGCCGCGTGAAGCAGGCCGAGGAGCTGGCCATCGTCTGGCGCTACGTCCTCGGGGTCACCACCATCGACGGCTATTCGCGCGAGATGACCGCGCTGGCGGAGGCGACCCTCGCGGCCGGCTGGCTCCTGGCCCAGGAGCCGCTCGTCGAGCGCTACGGGGTGCCGCGCGACGCGTCCGGGCGATTCATCCCCGCGGTCATCGTGGGACTCGGCAAGCTGGGCGGCCGCGAGCTCGTCACCGGCTCCGACCTCGACCTGTTCGTCGTCTTCGGCGAGGACGGCACGACCGACGGCGCCGAGCGGATCGACGCCCACTGGTTCTACAGCCTGGCGACCGAGCGGCTGGCGGGCGTGCTCGGCGACATCACGTCGGCGGGCGTCGCCTTCCCGGTCGACCTGCGGCTCCGGCCCGGCAGCAAGGGGAGCGGGTTCGCCTCGAGCGTCGCGGCGCTGGAGCAGTACTATCTGGAGCATGGCGACCTGTGGGAGCGGCAGACGTTGACCCGCGCGCGCCTGATCCTCGGGGATCGCGCCCTCGCCCGGCGCGTGCGCCCGGCGCTACGCCGGCTCGTCTATGGCGAAGCGCTTCCGCGCCCGGCGCTCAAGGAGATCGCGGAGGTGCGCACGCGGATGGAGCGCGAGCTCGGCCGCGAGACGCGCGGGCGCGTCCACGTGAAATACGGACGCGGCGGCCTCGTGGACGTGGAGTTCCTCGTCCAGGCGCTCCAGCTGGTCCACGGCCACCGCCACCCCGACGTGCGGCGGTTCACGACGACGGCGGCGCTCAGCGGTCTCGCGCGCGCGGGCGCCCTCGAGGCGGCCGCGGCGTCCGCGCTCGTCGAGCGCTACCGCTTCCTCCGGCGCGTCTCCGCCGCGCTCCGGCTCCTCGGCGCGCGTCCCTCGGACACCCTCGAGCTGGCCGGTCCGATGCCCGCGCGCGTGGCGACCGCCCTCGGCTACGAGTCGCGCCAGGCGTTCCTGGACGCCTACCGCGACCACACAAACGCGGTGCGCGACGCCTATGAACGGAGTCTCGGGATGCCCTCCGACCGGAGCCACGGGTCGACTACGGACCGAAGCCGGGGATCCACCACCGACCGGAGCCCAGGGTTGACTACCGACGGAGCCACGGGTTGACTGCCGAGCGAAGCCGGAGATCCACCGCCGACAGGCGTCCCGGGTTGACTGCGGACCGGAGCCGGGTCGCGCCTGTCTCAGGCCACCCTCGGTCCGATCCGGGCTCAAGGACCCCGCTCCAATGAAACGGCTATTCGTCATGGACGGTCACTCCCACCTCTTCCGCGCCTACCACGCGGTCGGATACCTGTCGACGTCCAAGGGGGTGCCCAGTCAGGCCGTGCTGATCCTCAGCACCATGCTGTGGAAGCTGATCCGGGAGGAGCAGCCCGACTACCTGGCGATCGCCTGGGACCCGCCGGGCCCGACGTTCCGGGACGCCCTATCGGCGGACTACAAGGCGACGCGCAGCGCCATGCCCGGCGACCTGGTCCGCCAGCTCCCCTACGTGCGCCGACTCTTCGAGGCGCTCCGCACACCGGTGCTCGAGGTCGCGGGGTTCGAGGCGGACGACGTGCTGGCCACCGTGGTCGACCAGGCGCTCGCCGTCCCCGAGCTCGAGATCGTGGTCGTGAGCGGCGACAAGGACCTGCTCCAGCTCGTCGGCCCGAGGGTGCGCGTGCTGAGCGTCTCCGGGCGGACCGGCGAGCCGGTGCTCTACGACGAAGCGAAGGTTCGCGAGCGATGGGGCGTGGAGCCCGGACAGATCGCCGACGTGCTCGCGCTGATGGGCGACACCATCGACAACATCAAGGGCGTCCGCGGCGTGGGCGAGAAGACCGCGGTGAAGCTCATCGCCCAGTTCGGCTCGGTCGAGCGCCTCTACGAGAACCTCACGCTCGTCCCGGGCAAGCTCCGCGAGACGCTGGCCACCGGCCGGAAAGACGCGCTCCTCTCGCGCGAGCTGGCGCTCCTCAACCGCCAGGTGCCCGTCGCGCTCGATCTCGACGCGTTTCGCCGCGTCGAGCCCGACTGGGGCAAGCTGCGCGCGCTCTGGATGGAGATGGAGTTCTCGCGGCTCGTGAAGGACCTGCCGCCGCCGCCCCCACCGCCGGCCCCCGAGCCCTCGCAGCTCCTCGACGGACCGGCCGCGATCGCCGCGTGGCTCGACGGCGTCCCGGCCGGAGCGCCGCTGGCGCTCGACTGGGCCGGCGAGCCGCCGCCGCCGGAGCCGCGCATCGCCGGCCTCGCCGTGTTCCACCCGGCCGCGGGCGCGGCCGAGATCGGCGCCGGCGAGGCCCCCGCGTCGCTCGGCGCGCGCGAGCTGATCGTGCACGACGCGAAGCCCCTGATCGAATCCTGGCTCGCCCGCGGCGTCGCCCCGCCCCCGGTCCACGACTCGGCGGTCGCGGCCTACCTGCTCAACTCGGCCCGCCAGAGCTACCGGCTCGAACAGGTCTGCATGGACGCGTTCGGCGACTGCCCGCCCGCGGCCGATCCCGCGCGCGCGCTCGGGGTGCGGGCCACGTTCCTCTGGCGCTACTGGGAGCACGCGGCGGCCGAGCTCAGAGCCCGCGAGCTCTGGACGATCTACGAGGAGATCGAGCGCCCGCTCGTCCCGGTGCTGGCGCTCATGGAGCGGCACGGCATCCGCGTCGACCCCGGCCGGCTGGAGGCGTTCGCGAAGGAGCTCGAGCGCGACCTCGACAATCTCACGCGCGAGATCTATCAGCTGGCCGGCGGAGAGTTCACCATTGCCTCGCCCAAGCAGCTCGCGCAGATCCTGTTCGAGAAGCTCGGGCTGCCCCCGGTGCGGCGGACCAAGACCGGCTACTCCACCGACGCCGACGTGCTCACCGAGCTCGCGGTGGGGCACCCGCTGCCGGCGAAGATCCTCGAGCACCGGAGCCTCGCCAAGCTCAAGGGCACCTACGCGGACACGCTGCCCGGGCTCGTCGACCAGCGCACCGGCCGGATCCACACGACGTTCAATCAGCTGGTGGCGGCGACCGGGCGGCTCAGCTCGCAGGACCCGAACCTCATGAACATCCCGATCCGGACCGAGCTCGGCCGCCGGATCCGTCAGGCGTTCATTCCCGAGGCGGGCTGGCGCTTCGTCGCCGCCGACTATTCGCAGATCGAGCTGCGGATCCTCGCGCACCTCTCGGAGGAGCCGGCGCTGATCGAGTCGTTCGGGCGCGGGGAGGACATCCATACGCGGACGGCCTCGGAGGTCTTCCGGGTACCGGCGGCCGCGGTCACGTCGCTCCAGCGCACGATCGCCAAGAGCGCCAACTACGCGATCCTCTACGGCGTCTCCGCGTTCGGCCTGTCGCAGGCGACCAGGATCGATCAGAAGGAGGCGCAGCGGTACATCAGCGACTACTTCGCGAGTCACCCGCGCGTGCGCGCCTTCATCGACCGGACCCTCGCCGAGGGGCGCGAGCGCGGCCACGTGAGCACGCTCCTCGGGCGGCGCCGCTACCTGCCGGACCTCGCGAGCGGCAACCCGGTCGCCCGCAACGCCGCCGAGCGCATGGCCATGAACGCGCCCGTGCAGGGCACCGCCAGCGACATGATCAAGATCGCGATGGTGCGCGTGCAGGCCGCCCTCGTCGCGCGCGGGCTCCGGGCGCGGATGCTGTTGCAGGTCCACGACGAGCTCCTCTTCGAGGCCCCGCCGGACGAGGTCGGCGCGGTCGAGGCGCTGGCCCGGGAGATCATGGCGTCGGCGCTGCCGCTGAAAGTCCCGGTCGTGGTCGACGTGAAGACCGGGGACGACTGGGCGGAGGTATGAGCGCCCCCCGGCGCTTCCTGCTCGTCGGCCTCACCGGCGGCATCGCGACGGGGAAGAGCACCGTCTCGGAGATGCTCCGGCGACTCGGCTGCGAGATCATCGACGCCGACCGGCTCGCGCGCGACGTGGTCGAGCCGGAGCAGCCCGCCTGGAAGCAGATCGTGGCGGAATTCGGCCCCGGCGTCCTGACCGCCGACGGCTCGCTCGACCGGAAGAAGCTCGGCGCGATCGTCTTCGCCGACCCCGAGCGGCGCCGACGGCTCGAGGCGATCACCCACCCGGCGATCCGCGCGCGGTTTCTGGCCCGCCTCGACGAGCTGGCCGCGCGGGGCTTCGCGGGCGTTGTGGTCTTCGACGCGGCCGTCATGATCGAGAGCGGCAACTACAAGAACATGGACCGCTTGGTCGTCGTCGTCACGGACGACGCGACCCAGGCGGCGCGGCTCCAGCAACGCGACGGCACCGCCGAGGCGGAGGGCCGGCGGAAGATCGCCAGCCAGATGCCGCTCGCCGAGAAGGCCAAGCTGGCCGACTACGTCATCGACAACTCCGGCGATCGCGAGGCCACGGGCGAGCAGGTGCGGCGGGTCTTCGCGGCGCTCATGTCCGAGCTCAACGCGCGCTCGGCGGTGTAGGCGCCGCCGCGTCACCGGCCGCCGAGCACGCGGGAAACCAGCTGCCTCACCGGACGGAACTCGACGATGTCGATCTCGACCAGCCGGCACTCGAGCGGCAGCGGTGCGCGCCGGGCGATCGCGAGCGGGGCGCCGAATTGATCCGGCTCGAGATCGGTGGCGAGCGTGCAGTGGGGCACCCACACGCCCGGCCGGTAGTGATCCCACGGAGCCTGGCCGAAGGGGCCGAATCGACGATGAAAGCTCGCGTGCAGATCGACGGCGGCGGCCGTGGCGTCGAGGGAGAGCTCGATGGCGTACGGCATCGCGACGGATCATGACGAAGCGTCAGGCGCTCGGCCAGCACTTCCTCCGCGATGCGGCGGTCGGCCGCGCGATCGTCGATCTCGTCGCGCCGATGGAGCGCGACCTCGTCGTCGAGATCGGGCCGGGGGAGGGGGCGCTGACCGGCATTCTGGCCGGCCGGGCCGGTCGCGTCGTCGCGCTCGAGATCGATCGAGCCCTCGGCGGGGCGCTGCGGGCGCGGCTGCCCGCCGTTGAGGTTCTCGACGCCGACGCGCGGACGTGGGACTACGCGAGCCTCGCGGCGCCGGCGGGCGGGCGTGTGCTGATCGTCGGCAACCTGCCCTACAGCGTCGGCAAGCCGATCCTCATGGCGCTGATCGGGGCTCGCGCCGCGATCCACGAGATGGCCCTGATGCTCCAGCGGGAGGTCGCCGAGCGCGTCGCCGCACCGCCCGGGAGCAAGACCTATGGAAGCCTGTCCGTCTTCACCCAGCTCTACTGCGACGTGCACCTGGCGCTCCGCGTGCCGCCCGGCGCCTTTCGCCCGCCCCCGAAGGTGGAGTCGGCGGTGCTCCACCTCCGCGTGTTGCGCGAGCCGCGGGTCCCGCTCGGCGACGAGCGGCGCTTCGAGACCGTCGTCCGCGCGGCGTTCGCCCAGCGGCGAAAAATGCTGGCGAACGCGCTGGGCGCCGGGCTCGGTCTTCCGGCCGAGATCGTGCGCCGCGCCGCGACGACGGCCGGGGTGGACCCGACGCGGCGGGCGGAGACCCTGACGTTGTCCGAGTTCGCGGCGCTGACCGCCGGGCTGTCCTGAGCCGGCTAGCGCAGGCGGGCCCCGGCTCAGGTCCGCGGGGGCGAGCCGCCCTCGGCCGCTTGAGCCCGTCCGCCAGGGCGGCTACCACAGCTAGTGTGGGCCCGGAGCCCCATCCGGAAACTAGCGTGGTTGCTGAATTTTTCGGGCACCACCTTGCCGGCTCTGGCTATGATGGAGGTGATGCGGACTAACGTCCGGGTCGCGACGGCGCTGCTCACGGCGAGCCTGACCGGGCTGGCGGTATCGACCTGCCTCTATGTCTGGCCGGGCACGGCGCGGGCACCGCGCTGGCTGCCCGAGCCCACACCGGCCGCCATCGTCGTCCCCGTGTTTCCCACGACGGTGCGGAGCGTCGAGATGAGGCGAGGCGATACGCTTCCGCGCGCGCTCGCGCGGGGCGGCATCGAGGGGCGGGCCGCCAACGAGCTCGTCGCGCAGTTCGGACGAATCGGCGCCGATCTGCGAAGGATCCGGGCCGGCGCCACCATCGAGATCACCTGGAATTCTCGGAACGAGCCCATAGAGATCCGGTACGAGGCGAGCCCGTGGCTCTCCTTCGCCGCCCGTCCGGTGAACGGGGGCTGGCGGGTCGGCCGGGCCGAGACGGTTCCCGAGCTGCGAGTCGAGGTGGTGAGCGGCGTCGTGCAACGCTCGCTCTTCGACGCGGTCGAGCGGACCGGTGAGGCGGCGCGGCTCGTGCTCGAGCTGGTCGAGATCTTCTCCTCCGACTTCGACTTCACCGCCGACACGCGCGCCGGTGACCGCTTCCGGCTCCTCGTCGAGAAGCGCTACGCGGGCGACGCCTTCGTCGACTACGGCCGGATCCTCGTCGCCCAGTACGCGAGCGGCGGCAAGACGCTCACCGGCGTCGCGTTCGAGCGGGCGTCGCGCTCCGGGCACTACGATCTGGCGGGCCAGTCGCTCCGGAAGAGCTTCCTCAAGTCGCCCCTCGAGTTCACGCGCATCACCTCCGGCTTCACCTACGCGCGGCCGCATCCGATCCTCGGCGGGGTGCGCCCACACCTCGCGGTCGACTACGCCGCGCCGGTCGGCACGCCGGTCCGCGCCGTCGCCGACGGGGTCATCGTGCACGCCGGGTGGAACGGCGGCAACGGCATCCAGGTGCACCTCCGCCATCGGTCGGGCTACGAGACCCAGTACAACCATCTCTCGCGGATCGCCCCCGGCCTCCGGGCCGGCCTGCGCGTGCGCCAGAAGCAGATCATCGGCAACGTCGGCGCCACCGGGCTCGCGACGGGGCCCCATCTCGACTACCGCGTCGCGCGCAACGGTACCTTCGTGAATCCGCTCAGCGAGAAGTTCATCCCGGGCGAGCCGATTCCCGCGGCCACGCGCGCCGACTTCAACCGCTACGCGCAAGAGCTGGTCACGCGCCTCGAGATCGCCGCGCCGTTTTGACTGGAGATCGGGGGGAGCGGCGTCGCTCCCCCCGATTCCCCCCACCGAATTCCCTGGCCGTCCTGTAGTTCGATCGTTGCGCCGGCAAAAGCCGGCGCTCGAACACGGTCACTCCGGCGCGTAGGCCCCACCGCGTCCGTGGCCTGCCCCGCTCCTGGAAACTTCGGCTGACCTTGGGGTGGGTGGTACCATCAACGCGCCGTCAGGAAAGGAGTTTTCGTGGAGCCCGTCGTCCGTCTGATCCCCCTGGGTGGTCTCGGCGAGATCGGCCTCAACATGATGCTGGTCGAGTCCGGTGACGATCTCATCGCCATCGACTGCGGGCTCATGTTCCCCGACGACGAGTTGCCCGGTATCGACCACGTCATCCCCGACTTTTCGTACGCGCTCGGCCGGCGCGAGGGGTTCCGCGCCGTCGTCCTGACCCACGGCCACGAGGACCACATCGGCGCCCTGCCCTATCTGCTCCGCGAGACGCCGGTGCCGGTGTACGGCACGCCCCTGACGCTGGCGCTCGTCGCGGAGCGATTGCGCGAGCACGGGCTCGCCGAGACGGCGGACCTCCGGGTGATTCGCCCGCGCGACCGCATCGAGGCCGGCCCGTTCAGCATCGAGGCCATCCGCGTGACGCACTCGATCGCGGACGGCATCGGCCTGGCGATCGGCACGCCCGTCGGCACCATCGTGCACACCGGCGACTTCAAGCTCGACCCGAGCCCGCTGGACGGCGAGCCGCCGGACTATCGGCGATTCGCCGAGCTGGGTGACCAGGGCGTGCTCGTGCTCTGCTCCGATTCCACCAACGTGGACCGGCCCGGCCACACGCGATCGGAGACGGACGTGGGCCAGGCGCTCGGCACGCGATTCGACGGCGCGTCCGGGCGCATCATCGTCGCGACCTTCGCCTCGCACATCCACCGCATCCAGCAGGTGCTCACCCTGGCGGCCCGCGCGGGCCGGCGCGTCGCCCTGCTGGGCATGAGCATGCAGCGGAACGTGGCGATCGCGTCCGATCTCGGCTACCTCCGTGTGCCCGACGGCGTCCTGGTGCCGCTCGAGGAGCTGAGCGAGCTCCCCGCCGGTCGCCAGGTGATCCTCTCGACGGGCAGCCAGGCCGAGCCGCACTCGGCGCTGGCGCTCATGGCCGCCGAAGAGCACAAGTACGTCCGGATCGAGCGTGGCGACCTCGTGATCATCTCGGCCCGCGTGATCCCCGGCAACGAGCGCACGATCGGCCGCGTGATCAACGCCCTGTATCGCCTGGGCGCGGAGGTCCTGTACGAGGACAACGCGTTCGTCCACGTCTCCGGCCACGCGAGCCAGGAAGATCTCAAGCAGATGTTCGACCTGACGCGGCCCCGATACTTCATTCCGGTGCACGGCGAGTACCGCCATCTCCTCGGCCACGCGCGGCTGGCCGAGAGCGTCGGAATCGGCCCCGACCGCGTCTTCCTGATCGAGGACGGCGTGGGCGTCGAGTTCTCGACGACCACGGCGCGTCGGGTCGACGGCTTCCCCGCCGGTCGCGTCCTCGTGAACGGCAAATCGGTGGGCGAGATCGGCCCGGTGGTCCTGCGCGACCGCCAGCTGCTCGCCGAGGACGGTCTGGTGGCGGTGTCGGTGGCCGTTGACCGTCGCGGTGCCCTCCTGGCGGGCCCCGAGATCGCCTCGCGCGGCTTCGTGTACGTCAAGGAGAACGAGCCGCTGCTCGAGGAGATGAAGAAGGCCGTCCTCGCGGCGCTCGCCGAGCGGGATCCCGACGTCCCGTTCGACCGCGAGCTGGTCGGCGCGACGGTACGCTCGGCGGTCCGCCAGTTCGTCAATCAGCGCTTTCGCCGCAGGCCGGTCGTGCTGCCGATCATTCTGGAGCTCTGATGGCCACCGTCGTCTCGACGGACAGCAAGCCGCGGCGGCGCCGCAAGCGTGGCAGCGATCGCTGGCTCGGCGAGGTCAAGGGCATCGTGGCGCTCCTCGCCGCGGGCTTCGCCCTCGTCGCCCTCGCGACCTTCGAGCCCACCCTGACGCCCGCCGAGCAGCAGAACCCGACCGGGCCGGTCGGCGTCTGGCTCGGCTGGGCGACCTTCCAGTCGTTCGGCTACGCCGGCTTCCTCCTGCCGCTCCTGCTCGGCGCCTGGGGCGCGTCGGCGTTTCTGCGCCCGATCGTCGTGCGCGGATGGGTCCCGCTCGCCGGGCTGGCCGCGCTCCTCATGAGCGCCGCCGGGCTGCTCACGCAGGCCACGCGCGTGCCGAGCGGCGCGATCGGTGGCGGCCTCGTCGGTTACGCGACCACCGCCGTGCTCCACGCCGGCTTCGGCGACGTGGGCACCTGGCTCGCGTTGATCGCGGCGGTGCCCATCGGCGTGCTCTGCGTGACGCGCGTCTCCTACGCCGCGGTGGCGCGCCTCACGACGGTGCGCCTGGCGAAGCTCCGGCGTCGCCGAGCCGTGTCGGCGCCGGCGGCGCGGGCGGCCGTGGAGGCGACAGCCGCGGCCGAGGCGCTGTTGGCGGAGGTTCACGCGCCGCCCGTCGTCGTCGAGCCCTCGCGCCCCCGCGGGCGTCTCGCGGAGCAGGGACTCGCGTGGCAGGAGACGTTCGACTTCGGCCGCGGCGGTGCCGAGGCCTTCCAGCTGCCACCCGTGGGGCTCCTCAAGGTGCCGCCCGCGAGCGAGCTCAAGCGGACGCGGGTGGAGCTCCAGGACAACGCCGAGACGATCCGCCGCAAGCTCCAGGATTTCGAGGTCGAGGGCCGGATCGTCCAGGTGAGTCCGGGCCCCATCATCACCTCGTACGAGTTCGAGCCCGCGGCCGGTATCAAGATCAGTCAGGTCGTGAATCTCGGCGACGACCTGGCGCTCGCGCTGAAGTCCGCCTCGGTGAGGATCGTCGGGCCGATTCCGGGCCGCGGCACCGTCGCGATCGAGGTGCCGAACGACGAGGCGGTGACCGTCTACCTGCGCGAGATCTTCGTCTCGGCGGAGTTCGCGGAGTCCAAGGGGCGCCTGCCGCTGGCCCTCGGCAAGGACGTGACCGGCACGCCGGTCGTCTCCGACCTGACGGCGATGCCTCATCTCCTGGTCGCGGGCGCCACCGGCAGCGGCAAGTCGGTGGGTCTGAACTCGATGATCTGCTCGATCCTCTACAAGGCCACGCCCGCCGACGTGCGGTTCCTGCTCATCGATCCCAAACGCCTGGAGCTCAGCATCTACGAGGGGATTCCGCACCTGCTGGCGCCGGTGGTCACCGACGCCAAGGAAGCGGCGGCGCGCCTGCGCTGGATCGTCGGCAAGATGGACGAGCGGTACAAGATCCTCCAGACCAAGCAGGTCCGGTCGATCGAGGGTTACAACAAGGCGGTCGGCCCGGACGAGCACCTTCCGTACTGGGTCGTGGTCGTGGACGAGCTGGCCGACCTCATGATGGTCTCGGCCGGCGAGGTCCAGACCTCGCTGGTCCGTCTCGCCCAGATCGCGCGGGCGGTCGGGATTCATCTGATCATCGCGACCCAGCGGCCCTCGGTCGACGTCGTGACCGGGTTGATCAAGGCGAACTTCCCGACGCGGATCGCGTTCCAGGTGGCCTCGAAGGTGGACTCGAGAACGGTGCTCGACGGGAACGGAGCGGAGCAACTGCTGGGACGCGGCGACATGATATTCGTGCCGCCCGGCGCGAACAAGCAGACGCGCGTGCACGGTGCCTGGGTCGGGGACGACGAGGTGCGGGCGGTCTGCGATTTCCTGCGCCGCCAGGGCACCGCGACCTACGAGGAGGTCGTGCTGGCGACCGAGGAGGAGGTCGCCGCCGGCGCCGGCGCCGAGCGCGACGACCTCTACTGGGACGCCGTGCACCTCGTGATCGGCCAGCGCCAGGCCTCGATCTCGTTCCTGCAGCGGCGCATGCGCCTGGGCTATCCGAAGGCCGCGCGCTTCGTCGACATGATGGAGCAGGACCGGGTCATCGGTCCGGGCGACGGCGCCAAGCCCCGCGAAGTCCTGGTCGGCCCCGAGTATCTGGCCAAGCGCGGGAAGTAGCCGAGCTCGAGGAAGACGGCAGTGACCTGGCGCGCGGCGCTCCTGACACTCGGGGTCGCGGGCGGGCTCGGCGCGGGTGTCGGCTCAGCCCAGGACGCGAGCGAAGCGCTTCGCCCCTGCCTCCGCGGCGACCTCATCGGAACCTGGGCGGTCATCCGCTTTGGGACAGCACCCTCGGTGCGGGTCGACCCCGCGGACCCGTACTTCCACCCGCACCAGCGCTACGTCTTTGACGCGGACGCGAGCATGCGCCACCTGACCTCGACCCGGCCGGTCACCCGCGAGGATCATCGGGCGATGCTGGCGGCGCCCAGCACGACCACCTGGGCGGTCGACGATCGCGGGCGGCTGATCACGCAGAAGAAGGGCGCGTCCGAGCGGGATGTCGACGTCTGCCAGGTCCTGGTGGCGAAGGTCGTCGACCCGCGGAGCCAGATCCCGGCCCTCCCGGGCGATCTGCTGCTGACCCACTACGACGACAACGCGATGCCGGTCGCGCGCCGTCTGCTGAGGAAGCTCGCCCGGTTCCGCGAGTGACGGCGCGGCTCCAGCCGGCGACTCAGCGTTCGGCGCGGCGCTTCGTGGGCCAGACGAGCTCGAGAATCCCGAGGATCAAGAACCCGCAGGCGCCGAGAGTCGCCAGCAGGATCGCGACCTCTTCGCGCATCCACAGCTCCACGCCCACGATTTAAGCGGACGGGCGCCCGCGCCACCAAGAAAAATAGAAGCCTAGAACCGGACCGGACTATTCATGAACGACACCACGACGCACGGGCGGGTGGCGCCGGGTGCGGGGCTCGCGGGGGTGCGCGGCCGGCGAAGTGGGCCCCCCGAGTCCCGTCCGCAGCTCGCAGAGCTGCGGCAGCGGGCGAGTGGGTGACGGAGCCGGCCGCGCACCCCCGCGAGCCCCGCACCCGGCGCCACCCGCCCGCCGACCGCGTCGATCGTTCATGAGCAATCCGGGCTAGAACCGGATCCGGACGCGGTAAACAACCTTGACCGCGCCATCCTTCGGCACGGGGACCTGGTACTTGAGGGTGTGGGCCTGGATCTTCTCGTAGGTGTGGCTCGAGGCCAGGACCTGCCAGTCGCCGGGGACGGGCTCGATGACGGTGACCGTCTGCGTCTCGTTCTTGTGATTGCGCAGGGCGATCTCCCACTCGACCTCGTACAGGTTCGAGGCGAGCTTCTTGAAATCTTTCTGCGTGCGCTCGCCGACCAGGTCGAAGGCGTTGCCCATCTTGATCTTCACGCGCTCGTCCTT
>Ga0137403_10004536_pt1 | contig 16356 bp, 12 predicted proteins | sample CZOMad2_1_16fung_FD_122057 | JGI IMG/M metagenome (GOLD analysis project Ga0137403, IMG submission 122057) | Vadose zone soil fungal communities from Angelo Coast Range Reserve, California, USA - CZOMad2_1_16fungal (Hybrid Assembly) | ecosystem: Environmental > Terrestrial > Soil > Vadose zone...
GACTCTGCTTCATGTTTCGGAGCTTGCGGCGACACATCTCTGCTTCTCCCATTGCGCCAGCGCTGAATGCCCATGTTGTAATAGGAGGCGTATAAATGCGTAGCGTCCGCAGGATCATAAACCATCCATCCACCATCTCCGCCGAGCATTTCGAAATGGTCACCGCGTCGCCCCTTTGTAGTCACCAGAGTTCCATTGTCCTGGGCACCTCCGCCAAAGTGACGGCCATCGCTTTGTGCCACGTCCATGTCGTAATACATCGTGACCGCGAGACCCTTGCTACGGTTCGACCACGTCCTTCCTCCATCTTCACTTACATCGATTCCGCCATCGTTCGTATCGTAGACGCGGCCGGGGACAGCCGGTGGCATCAAAAGATGATGATGATCCGCGTGTGAGTAATGCACTCGTCCCCGCTCGGAATCCCACCGCGTCGCTCTAATCCACGTTTTGCCGCCGTTAGTGGTCAGATGCAAGTCAACGCCGCCGCAAAGAATGTGATTGGGATGCTTCGGATGAACTGCGATCGTATTTCCGTAAGAAATCTGACCTTCCGCCCTGAAATGACGCCCGCCGATTTCTCTCCATTCTTCACCTCGATCGGCGCTGCGGAAAACACCGAGCAGCCGATCGGTCCGACCACTCAGAGTGCTTTGAGCGAATGCATAAATCACATCCGGATCTGATGGGCTAATAGCCAGGCTGGTGCGACCAAAGTTTTCCGCGGCAGGAAGACCTTTGCTCAGCTGCCTCCAGTGCTCACCACCGTCTTCAGATAACCAAATCCCGTTTTTAGCCCCCTGCTCTGTGAATGACGCGAATATTACTCCCGACGTTGGATGAAACACGACCGCGTGACACCAATAATTCCGGGTTGAAATAAAAGTCTCTCGTCGCCAGCTCACTCCGCCGTCATGCGAAACGAACATTCCACCGAAATCCTCAGGCCGTGGACTAGATTCGTCGGCGCCAACGCCGGCTATCAACAAATGCTCTGAATCGAAGGGATCAATTGCTATCACGCCGATCCTTGTGGGAATGTGAAGGTCGGACGCTCCAGCCAGCAGCTTCCAAGTATCGCCCCCATTCAGAGTCTTATAAATTCCAACCCCGGCGTAAGAGTCGGCCGAAAGATTAGCTTCGCCCGTCCCGCAATAGATCACCTCAGGATTTCCTGGATCAATCGCAAGCGAACCGATATTTAGACTATCCTGCTTGCTCCAAACTGAGCGCCATGTCAGGCCTGCGTCACTACTTTGCCACACACCGCCAGCTGCCGCTCCTGCCCAAATGCGATCCGGCTTGTCTGGATGGCAAACAATGCTTGTCATTCGTCCACCAACATTGGTCGGTCCAATACATCTCCATCGGGCCGCATGCTTGGACGTAGCCAGGTCCCGCTTAACGCGATTTCTCTCCGTCACCAGAATGTGTATAGGCGCTTCTCGAAATGGCCACGAACTCCGCGCTTGAAACCACACACTTCTCCTTTTGTGACTGGAAAGCCGCGGCTTCGGACCGCGCTGTTTGAGTTCCTTTTTCCGTGGACCTGGAGTAATCAGACTTACGTCTTTTTTACGAGGTGCAAGGGCCATCTAGGTTCCGGAGTTATGGGCAATGCGAATGCTAGTGCGCAGCCGCGGGTCCAAGCCCCTCAACGATGTTTGTGAATCGCATATCACTTCGAAGGCTGTCCCACGCAGGATCAAACTTGAGTTGGCCGTAATCGGGCCCGCCGGGCGTCTTTGCCAGAAAGGTTAGCCGTTCTATGGCGGAATTGTTATCGCCGACCCACGCATAAATCATTGCCAGATTTCCAATCACAACAGCGCCATCCAAGGCGTCGTTGCTGATCGGTCGCAATTCGACAGCACGACGCCCTTCGGCAAGCGCTTCTTCGTTGTGCCCAAGCCCCGCATCTATCAGACCCAGCATCGCCACCAAAGCTCCGTCATTGGGTTGGTCATGCAGCTTTGCCTCTATTTTTAGCCGCGCCATAGCAAAGGCATCGCGCGCTTTCTGCGTGTTGCCTTGTGCTCGTGCAATCAATGCCTCAAACCAACTCCGGGGTAGCAGTGAACCCGTGCCACCGACCAGTTCTTCCAGGTTCGATGCAGCAAGGATCTTTGCCGCTGATGTCGCGTCCCGCTCATACAGAGCAAGATTAATCCGCGTCGACGTCGTCGCGCCGGCGGGATCGTAGCCGGCGGGCAGAGAGCCTAGTAGGTTGCGCGCAGTTTTTATATTTCCTTTTTGCAGTGCGATCCCGGCGCGCTCCAACTGGAAGTAAGTCGCCGAGCTCGGATTCGCTGCGATTGCGCGATCGAAAACGGATTCTTCGTCGTCATATCTGCGCAGCACATCGTAGAGAACAGCGAGATCATTCAGAGTCATCGAATTTCGTGGGTCTAGCTCAGCCGCCTTTTCCAGATTCTTGACCGCGTCCTCCCACTGACCCTGGCGCCGATCAATCCAGCCGGTGGCTGAATACACCTCCGCGCTATTAGGCAGGGTGCGCCGGGCGATCGCGAGCTCTTCACGGGCGCGCACATAGTCGCGGTCGCCCTTGTAATAAACCAGCGCTTGGGCAAGATGGGCTTCACCTGAGTCAGGAGCTAGCGTCAAGGCTTTTTGCGCCATTGCTCGGGCCTGCGCCAATCGGACAGGCGTATGGTCCAGATTAAACCAATACAGGTCTATGTTGGCCCGCGTTGCCAGGCAATACGCGAGTGCAAAATTTCCGTCGCGCGCGATCGCTTCATCGAGCAATCGAAGTGCTTTAAGCAGAGTCTCCTTCCAGTCCGGCGTTTCGTGAAAGGTGTTAATCAACTGCTTGGCCTGAAGATAAAGGTCGAACGCTTCAAGATCCCGCGTCGGTCGCACGTCAATTGCCGCTTTCTCGCTTGGGGAGAGATTAACTTTGAGTTGTGCAACAATATTTTTGGCAACTTCACTCTGAATTGCGAAAACATCCTCCGAATTGCGATCGTAACGTTCTGCCCAAAGATGGCTGTCTGTCCTTGCATCGATCAGCTGAGCGCTAACACGGACGCGGTTGCCCGCACGTTGTACGGTGCCTTCCAATACGTGTGCGACGCCTAAGTCGGTGGCGATCTCCCGCAGGTTACGCTTCGTGCCAGTTTTGTACTGCATCACGGAGGTGCGGCTAATCACTTTCAGGTCGGCCACTCGGGCGAGGTCCGTAAGAATTTCATCCTGAATGCCGTCTGCGAAGTAAGCGTTTTCTTTTTCGTCACTCAAATTCTCAAATGGAAGAACGGCGATGCTTTTTTCGGGAATGGAAGCCGCCGTGCTAACCCTCGCTCCGGGAGCTGATGTGACCTTCGGCGAGGTTGCTCGATGGAAAAGGATCAAAGAACTGATAACAACAGCGATTGCCGACAGCAGCAAGGCAACGAGCACAATCCTCGGCCAACGGGAAGTACCAATGGGCCAAACCGTGGACGTCTGCTTCCATCGTTTTCCTCGCTTCAGTTTCTCCGGGACCTGCTGATTGCCGAGATTCTCTTTGTAGAGATTGAACAAATGCAGGCGCAATCCGTGCTTTACTTCGCATTCACCCAGGTCGTGCAAGTACGGCTGCCAGTGCCGGTAGTGGGCCAGGTCTTCAGCTATGTGAGCAGATAAAAGGATGTGCCCGGCATCCCCGCAATCCTGCACCCGCTGCGCTACGTTGATACCTCCGCCTGCGAAGTTCGTTTTATCGTTGACGTCTCTGACTTTGTTGACCGGGCCGCTATGGATTCCCATCCGCAGCTGGATGTCCGGATGCTGTTGCAATGCTTTGCTAATTTCGAGCGCACATCGAACCGGCTCTTCTGGACTGCTAAAAAAAAGGAGCGCCATCCCGTCTCCCGTTGGCACTCGGATAAGTTTACCGGTTGCATCCGCAGCGCGAAACGATTCCGTTCCGCGCACGATTTGATTCAGTTCGTGCAGCAATTCAATCTGCTCGTTAACCAGCAGTTTTGAATAACCGACAACGTCGACTAACAAGACGTGCGCGATCTGGAGCTGGAGATCGGGCGTCGGTTCCGCAGACGTATCTTGCGTGTTCAACCCTTGCATACTACCGGTCGCCACGCTTTACAGCAAACGTCGTGAAGCGGCGCAAAAGGCTAAGATTTGCGGACCATTAACGACGCCCCGATGAAGCCTATTCCAGCTTCCGCATCGTGTAACGGGCAAGCCGGAACCGCGTCTTTTCCGTTCAATGGCCGCGGCTGAAAGCTCGCTGCCAATCTGCGTTAAGCACTCAATTCCGCGGTCCGGTCGAGCGCCTAATCTTCTTCTTCTTACGGCTTTTTGGTTTGGTCTTGGACTGACGCTTTTTTGTTGGTCGTGGCATTGCTCACCTCCTTGTTAGCATCAGGAAAAGCAGATTTACCGTTCCATTACCAGCCGAAAGTAGAAAACAAGCTAAAGCGCATATAAGGCGCATTTTTCGTCAAAACCTTTCAGTTCGAACTCGCCGAGCGAACGCACCGGAATTAGTTCTCCCAGCTTCATGTGCGCCGCTTCGCTAAGCGCGCACGGCTCGCCAAGCGAACTAGCCAGTTTTTCCAAGCGGAAGATCAAATTCACTTCGCCTCCCATCAAGCTTTCTTCGCCCATCGACGCGACCCCGCCAATCGCGACCGCCCCGAAGTGAACAACGAACCGAAACTCCGGCCATTCTTTGCGTTGCAATTCTTTGAGCGCGGAGATTACCGACACGATCTCCTCCGGGGTCGTAGCGGCATCCGGCCAATAGGCAAGAAAACCATCGCCGAGATATTTGTTAATTATTCCCTGCTGATTTTCGATGATCTCTTTGCAAGTGAAAATCCAGGCTCCGAGAACAACGTCCAGGTCCTCGCTCTGCATGTGGCGGCTGAGAGGCGTAAAACCGCGAATGTCCGCGACGAAAAGCCAGCAAGGAATATTCTCGATCTCCCGCAACGTTCGTTGCATCAGTGCCGTCTTGTGCTCGTCCGAAATGGTGAGTGGCTGCCGGAGCTCGAAAACCTGATCTCCAATCGTGATTTGATCGCCATCGCTTAATCGAATCGGGTGTTGAATCCGCCGCTTGTTCAAAAACGTTCCGTTGCTGCTGCCGAAATCGATCAGCCAAAGCTCGCCGATATCTTGTAGATGGATGAGAGCGTGCCGGCGCGACACTTTGGTCGATTCGAGCACGATCGTATTCGCGGCGGTCCGTCCGAGCGAACAACTGCCACGAATCGGATGGCGTGCACCATCGGCTGCTTCCAGCCAGGCGCCTTCTTCTGGGGGTGCGCTCATGCAAAAGCATTCTACCAAAAACTCTTTGTCGACGCAAAGTGCTTCAGCTGACGAGAAAGCCGCGAGCCAGCGCGAACTTCAACACACGGCTTAGGAGTAGCCCCTTCAAGCTTTTAACTTCCTAGCACGGTGATGTATAGTTGGTCGAAGTGAGTAACGAACGGGCAGTTGATGTCGCAGCGGCGACGTCGAGTGAGTTCGCCAGCGGACAAATCGTGTTTGGCCGTTACACGTTAATCAAGGTCCTCGGGCGAGGCGGGATGGGAATTGTCTGGCTAGCGCGCGACGAAGAACTGGAGCGCGACGTGGCGCTAAAATTTCTTCCCGATCTGATGATCCAGGATCGTGCGCTTTCGGATCAACTTAAACGTGAGACAAAGCGCTGCCTAGAATTAACGCATCCGCATATCGTGCGGATTTACGATTTCGTGCACGACGAACGCTCCGGCTGCATTTCAATGGAGTATATTGATGGCGAAACACTTTCAAACTTGCGGGCTGAGAAAGAGCAAAAGGTCTTTGAACCGCCCGAGATTGCCGGCTCGATCACTCAGCTTTGTGAAGCACTCGATTACGCGCACAATCGCGCCAAGGTCATTCATCGTGATTTGAAGCCCTCCAACCTGATGGTGAATCAACGGGGCGATCTGAAAGTGGCAGACTTTGGCATAGCGCGCGGTCTCGCTGATTCAGCGACTCGATTAACCGCGGAACAGGACCGGAGTGGCACGCTCGTTTACATGAGCCCGCAGCAGCTGAGCGGCGAACACGGCACGCACCTCGACGACATATACTCGTTAGGTGCGACGATCTACGAATTGCTTACGAGCAAGCCGCCGTTCTATTCCGGCAATATCGATCGGCAGATTTGTGAGCGAGTTGCTCCTCCGATGACAGAGCGACGCAAAGAATTGGATATCGAGCCAGCGTTCGTTCCAGCGGTTTGGGAAGATACTGTCGCAGCTTGTCTTGCAAAAGATCCGTCGCGGCGGCCGCAATCGGCAGTTGAGGTTGCAGAACGGCTCCAGCTGCCGTCTGGACAGGAGAGGAAAAGGACGACTCCTCGCAAAACGGCAAAGAACAAAGCGCTGCTCATTGGTAGCATCGTGGCAGTCTGCGTTCTCACGTTGGCTGGCATGTACCTCGGATCGTCCAAGCGGCACCTTAAATCGGCACCACAGCCATCGGAAATTCCAGAAAAATCCATCGCCGTATTACCCTTTGAAAACCGGAGCGAGGAAAAAGCCAATGCCTATTTTGCCGATGGTATTCAGGACGAGATTCTGACACGCTTGTCGAAGATCGCCGATCTGAAGGTGATCTCGCGCACATCCACGCAGCACTACCAAAGTGCGCCGGGAAACCTGCCTCAGATCGCCAAGGAGCTCGGCGTCGCTCACATCCTGGAGGGAAGCGTGCAGAAGAGCGGCGATGCAGTGCGCGTGAACGTTCAGTTGATCAAAGCGGCCAATGATTCCCATCTTTGGGCCGATACCTTTGATCGCAAACTGACCGACATCTTTTCGGTCGAGACTGAGGTGGCAAAAGCCATTGCAGATCAGCTGCGAGCGAAACTCACCGGTCGTGAAGAGCAAGAGATTGCGGCTAAGCCGACTGACAATCCTGAGGCCTACGACGCGTACCTGCGCGGGTTGGCTTATACGTTAAAACCTGGCAACACACCCGCGAACGCCCTCGCTGCACAAGAATATCTCAGGGAAGCCGTGCGCCTAGACCCAAAATTTGCCCTTAGTTGGGCGTTGCTTTCATACGTTGATGCGCTCGGCTATATCACAACGGCTCTTCAACCAACGATCGCCCTCCGTGAAGAAGTTCGGCAGGCAGCCGACACCGCGCTTACTCTTCAGCCCAATCTCGGTGAGGCCATAGTAGCCAAGGGCTACTACTACTACGCCTGCCTAAACGATTACGACACCGCGGCGCGCTACTTTGAGCAAGCGCGCCAGTTTCTGCCCAATAGCAGCCGAATCCCCGAGTCGCTGGCGTATGTCGCACGCAGGCGAGGCCAGTGGGACCGGAGCGAGTCGTACTTCGAGGAAGCCGAGCGGCTGGACCCGCGCAACGTTAACCTACTCACTCAGCGGGGTCTTTCCTATGTTATCCTTCGTCGTTTCTCTGAGGCTCTCCGAAAGTTTGATCAAGTGCTCGATATCACACCGGACGACGTCAGTACCCTAGCGGAAAGGGCGGGCATTGCACAAGCCGAAGGCGATCTGCCGCGTGCCGCGGCGCTCCTCGCTCCGCTCCACCCGGGTGTCGATGACGTCAACGCGTTGGCGACACAAGTTTACCAAGCCATCCTAGAACGGCGCCCGGGACAGATCATCCCTCGACTGAAGGAAATGCTTGCCAAGCCTGACCCGGCGTTCGGTTATCGCAATGGCGAACTGCGTTTTTGGTTAGGCTGGGCGCAAGAGGTCGCAGGCGACCATGCAGCGGCCCAAGAAAGTTGGCGAAAGGCGCGCAGCGAACTGGAACCTTTCCTCAAAGAACAGCCGGAAAATTTTGGCCTCATTGGCGTTTTGGCGCTGACAAATATGGGCCTCCATGACAAAGCCGCCGCATGGGCTCTGTCGCAGCGGGCTATGGCCGCTATCCCGATGGAGAAGGATCCTTTGTCTGGTCCGATTCCGATCGAGATCTCCGCACGGGTGGCGGCCCAGATGGGAGAGCTAGACTACGCCATCGTCACTTTACAGAAGTTACTCTCGATACCGTATCCAGGCCCACTCGCTGAAAATGTCCCGCTCACTCCTGCGCTGCTCCGGCTCGATCCGATGTTCGATCCGCTTCGCGGTGACCCTCGCTTCGAAAAACTCCTTACGTCGCGCACGCCTGCTGCGGCGACCAAATAACGCGATGCGTTAAGCGCCTGCGATCTCCCCGCAGACGGAGGTAGCTGGGCTTAATTCCGCATCTTCCTGCCAACTGAAGCCCAAGGCTAAGGTGGAACGCCTTGGACCGATGGCATCGGCGCCACTTCGCGCGGGTACATATCCCTTTTGATGACCTGCATTTTTGCGTTGACTGGGCGTTCATGTGCACCCTAGCATCGTGTCAGATCAAGCAAACAAACCGAGAGGTTCAAGATATGAAGAAGACAACAGGTTCGAAAAGACGTCGGATCGAGCAAAAACAGATCATCGTTCTCATGGATGACGAGGGACATTTCTACGAGCTTCCGCGGGCGACGCTCGAGGCCAGCAGAGTGCCTGAGGCCCAAGAAGACGAGGTCGAAGAAAAGCTTAAGGATGCGCCGGAGAAATTCGTCTGGATCCACCGGACAGCGGTCCCGGGAAGTATCGCGGCAGCTCCTTTTGAGGGTGGCCGCGCACTTCATTATGCGGGATTCTATCTGAAGTCGACTAAGTCGAAGCGCTGAAACGCTGGAACGTTGCTCACATGGACAGGGACGTCTTACACCAAGGCGTCTTCTTTGCGCTGCAACAACCCGGTCACGTCGCTAATCCGTATCCGCTATATCACCGCCTTCGTTCGGAGGCGCCTTTTTATTGGGACTTTGTCTTGTGTGGATGGTTCCTCACGCGTTACGCCGACGTCCGGGCAGCGTTGGCGGACCCGCGACTGACCACGAAGAACTCTCGCTTTGATGTGAGTCAGCTTCCATCAGATCTTCAGGACAACCTTGCACCGCTCGGGCGCGTTATGAAGAGCGTGGTCCTTTATAACGACGCTCCTGAGCACGAGCGGCTGCGACGGCCGTTGAACAGGGCGTTTAGTCCGGGCGTTCTTGAGAGGCTGCGTCCAGAACTGGAGGCCCTGGCCCACGACTTGTTAGCCAAAGCCGAGAAGGACCGGCGGATCGACGTGGTCACTGATTTCTCAGAGCCGCTGGCCGACCACATGTTCGGTGAGTTGTTGGGATTGCCGCGCGCCAATCGGACAGAGTTCATCGAATGGTGCGATTGGCTTACGGAGTTCACGATGGCGCGACGTATGGGTCATGAGACGGTCTTAAAGGCAAAGAGGGCGGTGAAGAGCCTTGGAGCAGTCCGTGAGTACCTCCGAACGATGATTGCCGCTCGACAAGAAAACTTCGCCGACGATGTAATTGGGCACAGCTTCGCGGTGGAAGCGAACGAAGTGCCTCCTACTGAAAACGAGGTTCTCGCGAACTGCGTGCGTTTCGTTCATGCAGGAACCCGGAACATGGCTGCTTCCATCAACAATGCTGTGATCGCCTTGCTGCGACATCCGGAACAATTCGCTCGTCTCGGGGAGGACCCTCAGTCGATCACTTCTGCTGCGGAGGAGCTGTTGCGCTATGATACCCCTGTTCAGGTGTCGATCCGGGGTGTTCCGGAGGAGATAGAGTTCGCCGGCCGGCGGATCGGGCCAAAGCAGCTGCTGGTCCTTTTGTTGGGCGCTGCGAACCGCGACCCCGAGCAGTTCGCCGATCCGGATCGGCTCGACCTGACGCGTCGCCCCAATCATCACGTGTCTTTTGGGGTGGGATCCCATGGATGCGTTGGCGCGTGGCTAACTCGCTTCGGTTTAACCATTGCTATTGGAGCAATTCTCCATCGGCAAACTGCGCTTCGCCTTACGACCAAGAAGTTGCGGTGGAACCCCCCAGCAATGGGGCGAACCGTGAGTGCGTTGCCTGTGTTAGTCAATAGGCACGCTGCCAACAGCAAGAGGTGCCAATTGCCCGTAGCTCGTGCGCTTTCATTGAGGCCTTGCGTCGCTCGGGCGCCAATACCGAAATGAAACCGATCGGAACCGGTGGTGATACAACAGCGCATCCGAGCGTTTGGTCGGCGCCACTGGACGAGATCCGCCCCGGCTACTCGGCGAAATTTAACATTCGCTGGCGCGACCGGCTTGTCGAAGGCTTCGTTGTGAACTTCGGCGGGCAGTACTACGCCTATGTCAACTACTGCATCCATGCTGGTACACCCCTCGATTGGTGGCCGAACGAGTTTTTCAACGATGACCGCCGGTTTTTAACCTGCGGGACTCATGGCTCCCTGTACGAACCGGATACCGGTAAGTGTGCCGGCGGTCCTTGCGCAGGTGGGGCATTATTTGCGCTGCGTGTTCAGGTTACCGGAGATCGGGTTGTTGTTAGTGCCAGCTGATCTTACTGGTCCCGACAACAGTACGGCTCAACCGACGCGGAAGCGGACGTCGCGGATGGTTTTGCCGCCGAAGCGTTGTTTTAGTTTGCGCAGGATTTCGGACTTGGAGATTTGTTCGAGCTCGTAGTGCAATGCGGGTTGGAGCACACGGACATACAGAATCCCTTCGCGCAGCGCGACTGGGGCTGAGTGGGCAGCGATGAATTCACCAACGATTTTTGACCAGGCGTCGATTACTTCGGTTTCGCGCAGGCGCTCGCGCAACCCTAGGCGTTGCATCAGCTTCGGCACCACCTCCGCCGGCGATTGCCAGCGGTCTGGTCGCATTTTTCTGTCAGGCAACCCGCGCCATTCAGCGATAACAGCGGCGCGGAGAGAGGGAGACATGGGAATCATTTAGCCACAGACGGACATAGATGAAACACAGATTTCTTAAAGAGATTGTAAAGGCGCTTGTGCCAAGCGCCTATTGTTTAGTTCGGCGGTTGACACAACCGCCGCTACAACTTTTCCGCAGTTAGCTAATACTTCCTTCGCATGTGGCTTGGAAGAATATTTAGCTCGTCGCGATATTTTGCCACCGTGCGACGGGCGATCGGAATGCCGCGTTCGCCGAGAATCTCGACGATCTCGTGATCGCTTAACGGCGCGCTGCCATTCTCGTGCTTCACCAGATCGAGAATCGCTTCTTTCACGCTAATATTGCTCAGCGAATCACCGGACGCGGTTTGATAACCGGACGTAAAAAAATATTTCATCTCGAACACGCCCTGGGGCGTGGCCATGTATTTGCCGGATACAGCGCGGCTCACGGTGGTCTCGTGCACACCCACTGCATCGGCAACTTCTCCCATGGTCATGGGCTTGAGATGGGAAGGGCCATGCTCAAGAAAATCGCGCTGCCGTGAAACGATCTGCTGCGCGATGTTTAAGATTGTTTGCTGGCGTTGATGGATCGAGCGGATCAGGAATTTCCCGCTCCGAATTTTGTCGCGCACGTAATTTTTGACTTCACTGCTCTGGGCGTCGCCGGATGCGATGATATCCTTGTAAAGATTGCTGATCCGCAAATGCGGAATCTGCTCGTTGTTTAAGATGATCTGATACTCGCCATCGACCTTTTCTACGATCACATCGGGCAACACATAGTTTTGCGGCGCAGCAGCGAAAACCTGGCCTGGCCGGGGGTTCAGTCGCGCAATGTTATCGGCAGCCTTTTGCACGTCCTCAACGCTCATTCCCATCCGACGCGCGATCTCCGGAAATCGTCGCCTGCCCAAATCTTCCATGTGTTCGCAGACGATTTTGTACTCGAGGCTGCGCTCCTTCCCTTCTCGGCGCAGTTGAATGAGCAAACACTCGCGCAAATCACGCGCGCCAACGCCTGCCGGATAAAAACTTTGGATCAGCACCAGCATCTTCTCGAAATCTTCCTGTGGAATTCCCGAGTTCAGCGCCATTTCCTCCGGCGTGCTTTGTAGAAACCCGTTGTCATCGATGTTGCCAATGACTAGCTCCGCAGCTTTGCGATCGCCGGCACTGAGAACGCTCTGATTAAGTTGCCCGATCAAATTTTGCTGAAGCGTCTCCTGCACGGGAATGGAATCGAAAAGAAACTGGCGCCTATCTTGCGCTTCCCTTGAAGCGCGAGAGCCATCCGAGCCGTAGCTGGCCGACTGCGCCATGTAATCGCGCCATTCCTCATCCAGACTCGCCAGCTTCTGGAATTCGTTACTGAAATTATCGTCTGCGGAAGGTTCGGCATCGCTGCGTTCGTCAGGCGCGGGCTCGTCCGGCAATTCCTCGAGCACCGGATTTGTCTCCATTTCCTGTTGCACGAGATTGCGCAGCTCGAGCAGCGGCGTCTGGAGAATCAACAGGCTTTGTTGCAGCTGAGGCGAGAGAACTTGGTGCAGGGCAAGATTCTGTGTCTGGTGCATTCCTTGCCCGGCCATATGCCGAGTTTAAGGCGCGGCAGGCAACCAGCAAGCAAGGAGCCCACTACACCTTTCCGTTCACCATTATCCAATCGATCGAGGCGTCGAATCCCAGGATTTCCTCGAATGGATTGTCGCGTTCGCTGCATGGAATAGCTATGAGATCGGCGCAAAATCCTGGCCGAATTCTTCCAATCGTGTTTTCCTGATGTAAGGCCATCGCGGGATTCACCGTTACCATTTTCAGAATTTCATCCGGTGAAATCCCAGGCTCGCTGCGCTGAAACGCGCGCATCTCAGCGAATAGGCTCAGGTCCTCGTTACTCGCGAGACTATCAGTGCCCAGGCAAATGTTGAATCCGAGAGAGTGCAGCCGCTCGAAAGCGAATTGGCTGTGCTTGAAATATTCGTGACTGCGCGGGCAATGCACAACGTGGAATTGGCTACTTAATCTTTCCAACAGCTCGAAGTCGCTCTCTGCCAATTCATTCAAATGGGCGATGATCCAATGTGATAGCGCGCGATCTGAGCCTGTCCTGAGCGAAGCCGAAGTAGGCGCGCCGACGAATAATCCCAGCGGCGTCTCATGCCCGCAGTCACCCATCGGTCGTTCGATGTTCTTCATGAAGTCGTAGAGCGGTCCCGAGGCGTCGTGGAACATCTCCATCTCCTCGCGCGACTCGGCCAAATGCGTCGTCAGCAGCGCACCCGTTTCTCGCGCGATCTCCTCGCAACGACGATACAAATCTCTCGAAGCGGTGAACAAAGCATGGGGCGCTAGGCCCGGTTGCGTTTGGAGTGCGGCGACATGTCGCCGCTTTGAAAGCGCGGACGTGTCCGCGCACCCCAAAGAGGACCTCAGCGCCTCGATTGCATGATCCACAATTTCGTTCGGGCGCTCCGGCGCGCGCACATCGATTAGCTCTGTAAACCACCAGGTGCGAATCGGCGAAGTAATCTGCGGAAGCAGATCTGGAAATGCAGTGAGATTGACGACCGTCGTCGTGCCGAATCTTTTCGCCTCGGCAAAACCTTCGTTAATCGAGACGAGATAATCTTTTGACGAAAGCTTCGCCTTCTGGGCGTTGATCGCGCGAATCCAATCGGTAAACGTTTTTTGCAGCGCGATTTTGCCGCGCAAGCAGGTGTAATCGAGGTGGCAATGCGCGTTGATCAGTCCGGGCAACAGCGCTTGCTCGCCAACATCTGTGATTTCACCGGCGTTGCGCATTTTGATCTCATCAAATTTCCCGACATCGACGATTCGACTCCCGGAAACGGCGACTGCGCCGTTGTCGATGGGCGCTCCGTCCATTGTCACGACGGTCCGCGCACGAATGATCATTCGCCTTTCAGGACTTTCCGGCATTCAGCGACCAGTAGATTGCATGGTTCCTGACAAAGCAACGGCACCGCAGTCCGAGTCGCCGCTGTAGCCGGGGTCGCTGACCCCGGGGGAATTGAAGCCGCCGTCTGATCACAAGCAGGATCAAACTTTTCCTTCGGCAACTTCGTGGAAGGATCTGCCCCGCACACATCGCGTTTCCATAAGATGGTTCGCAGACAGCCACCATCGGATCGGCAGAAGTCCGCGACGACATTGTCGATCTGCGAATCGGAAATTTTTGCCGCGACACGATACATTCCGGATTGTCGATCCAAAGTCTCGCGTAAGGGCGTGGTTTGCAGTCGGTCGCTTTTCCAAGCAGCGAAGACAGCGAGCCTGCCGGGATAAAAATAATCCAGAGCGCGCCTCAGCTCTTGCAGTGTATTGACCTCCAGCCGCCACCCGTGACGTAAGTTGGGCGCGGTCTTGAGCGGGCGATAATTTCCCGAGTCGTCGTATTTTGCAATTTCGATCGCGTCTTCTGCGCTTCGAAATGTCTGCAAATGATCCACCGATTCATCATCGCGGTGCGACAGCAAAAAGCGTCCGCTCGTCATCTTTTGAACAAAAATTTCACCGAAATAGAATGGCGCAGTCAGCGCGGCGTCGAGCAGCTTTTCGATGGAGTCCGGCATATCTCTCAAGCGACACAAGATACGTGTTTAGCACCAAAGGTGCTATGTCAGCTTTAGCCTGGGGCATCGCCCCAGGATTCGATCACACCGCGAACGAGCGCTGAAAGCGCGATTCAATGAGAACCGAAGTGTTCCCGAAAATGAATCGCGCCTTCAGCGCTGGGAATTGGGTTCCACGATGAGTCCTGGGACGCTGTCCCAGGCTCCGAGGTGAATGCCGCGCCTTTGGCGCTAAAACGTGGCGGATAAGATGTCTGTGCCACGCATCTGCTAATGCAGGCAGTGTCCGATCAAACCGCCTGCGCGCTCTAGAAATTGTCGGTCTTCTTCTCCGAACGTGTTCAATTGATCACTCTCCACGTCCATCATTCCAAGAATGTGCCGATGGTCATTCCTTATGGGAACAACAATTTCCGAGCGTGTCGTGTGAAACGTGGGTAAATACCGCGGATCTTTGTGAACATCGCCCACGATGATCGGTTTGCCTGAGTCAAGCGCTGCGCCGCATAGCCCCTGGGTGATCGGGAAACGTGCATACGCCGGTGGCTCGCTGCCGGTTTCTGCCAGAATCACGAACTCGTCCTTGATGATCTTGTAAACTGCGAGCCACCGATAACCACGCGCGGCGCGAATCATCTCTACGAGTTGCTTCATTCGCTTTCGCGTGCACCCGCCAGCCAGCGCAAACGCCCCAATCTCCTGCAGCTTTTTGCAAGTGGTTTCCTTCATTTGCGGGGAAACAATCTGGCGCAAAAGAAACCAAGCGCGAGCACGATTTTCAACTTTTTGCGTTAAACGCTTGCTCGAGGATGATATCGGCAAAACCGGGATCGGTGCCGATCGATGGCGCATAGAACAGGGAGCGACCGTTGATGCGGTATGGGTTATGGCGGAAAATCTCGCCGCGCGCTGTAGCCGGGGGCGCTGACCTTGGCCGGCCGCGGTCGACGCCCGCGGCTACAGCAATCCCCAGCAAAACCGGGATGTCTTCATAACTGTGTAATCCGTCAGAAATAAAAAACGGAACCACGACTACGTGCCGCGTTTTCGTCAATTTCCGCCAATCGGAGACCAGCGGCGGCTCCTCCATGTACACGTTCAGCACGGTCGCGTATTTTCCGAGTGCACGGATCTTTTCTGCTTCGCGTTTTGCCGCCACGGCGCTGTTTTCATTCAAATCGGTGCCGTGCGCGACGATCAGCAGGCTGGTTTCAGCAGGATCGACAGCAGGGGCGACCTCGCGTGCGCGTTTGAGCAACAGCTTGGTCATCATTGGATGATTTCCAACCGGCTCGCAGTATTTCCACACCTGGCCGTTCGATCGTTTTGTAGTGCGCCCGTCTAGCTCAAGCTCGCGCGGCACCACTGTCTGCATGAAATAACCTTCACTGATAAAATTCGGCACCACGTAAACTTCACGAATCGATTCGGGATCGAACAAAAAGATGGCATCGCGCAAACTCGGTTCCTCTTTCCAGAAGGCGCACTCCACATCTCGAAAAACCTTCCGGCGCCTAATCTCTGCCGCGTGCTCCAACGTCGGCGCACTCGAGTCCGCGTTCACGGTGGAGCCGTGCGCGACAACCAAGAGGGCGCTGTGTTCGTTGGAACTCATGCGAACCCAGAAAACGTCCAACGTCCAACATCCAACGTCCAACGCTTAATTAGAGGGCAGACGTTCCGGCGGGAATTTCTAGTGCCAGCGGGGCCGCGGTATTCGTGCGAATCGTGCATGGTGGGATAAACTGTTTGACTCGTGGCTTTTCTAAATGTTAAACCTCCCGCAGTACATGGGAGGGAACCCGCGCTTATGAGCCTTATCAGGTTGAGTTTCGCCTTTCTCTCGCTCATTGCAGCGGCCGCCGTTTTCACCATTGCCTTCGGCGATGAGCAGGCAGCCAAGTCAAATATGCAGCTATGCAAACATCAATACGCGCTTTGCACATCCGCTTTGTGCATACCGCAACCGG
>Ga0137403_10003106_pt1 | contig 16353 bp, 37 predicted proteins | sample CZOMad2_1_16fung_FD_122057 | JGI IMG/M metagenome (GOLD analysis project Ga0137403, IMG submission 122057) | Vadose zone soil fungal communities from Angelo Coast Range Reserve, California, USA - CZOMad2_1_16fungal (Hybrid Assembly) | ecosystem: Environmental > Terrestrial > Soil > Vadose zone...
CGGTTCCACGTGCCGGGGCCGGTGACCGCGAAGTCCGGCATCTCGCCCTTGTTGAAGGCGCCCGCCGAGGAGATGTACTGCATGATGAGCGCGCGGGTGGGATCCACGCCGCCCGCGTTGATGACGTTGGCCTGCAGCACGGGATAGGTCGCGCGCGACTGGCCGGCGTAGTTGCCGGTGGCCGAGCCGATCAGCGGGAAGCCGTCGATCTGCTGCGAGCCGTCGGTGGCGTTGTTCAAGAGCTGGTTCTCCAGCTCCTCGGCCTGGCTGTTGCCGACATCGTTCATCCGGGCTGCGAGGATGGGCACCACGGCCGCGTCCCACTGTGAGAGCGCCTCGCCCGCGTAGAACGGGATCGGCGTCACCAGGATCTTGGCGTTCCACTCGCCGTTGATGCCTGGATTATTGACGAGGGGCGGCGGGAACTTGCCCGAGGCGTCCGACCACGACGAGTTCACGTAGGAGCCCGTCTGCCAGGGCACCGTAATCATCGACACGCCGCCGGCGATCGGCCGGGCGTTGGCGAAGAGGGACGCGGTCCACGGCGTGCTGTTGCGCGCGAGCACCACCAGCTCCTCGACGAACGCGCGGCGAGTGAAGTTGCCGAGCTCAGTACCTGGGGCCCCTCCGGGAATTAAACCGACTCCGAACCTCGGCATGGGTCAGTCTCCTCTACGCCGTCTGGGCGAAGGCGGGGCTCTGGAACTTGCGATCCTTGCCGAACATCGAATGCCACACGCGCTCGGCGTGCGCGATGCCCCGCGGGGTGCTGGGGCCGAGGTCGTCGGCGGGCCCGAGTTTGTCGAGCGCCTTGGCGTGCTCGTCATCCGCGAAGGTGAACGCCTTGGCGGGCTCGAAGGTCGGCTCCGCGGGGGCTTTGGTTTCCAGCCAGGCGACGACGGCGGCCTTGGCGGCTTTCGGCCCGTACTCGTTGTCCTTCATGAAGGCCACGATCTCCTCGACCTCGCCCGCGAGCAGCTCGGCGCCTTCCTCGTTGGCGTAGCGCCGCAGACCGTCGTAGAACGCCTGCGTGTCCTGCTCGCCCTTGCGGTCGGTCAATTCCTTGTGCAGTTTCTTGACCTCGCCCACGAGCGGCTCGATCTCCGCGCGGGCGTGGCGGCGGGCACGCGCCAGATGCGAGTCCGGCGCGACCTTGACGCCCATCTCCTCGATGACCTCGCGAAATTCCTTGTTCTGATGGAGCAGCTCGATCAGCTTGACGCGCGGATCGGCGTCCGTGATGGTCCGCATCAGACGCGGGCTGCCCGCGACGAGATCGAGCAGCTCTTGCTCGGTCAGGGGCTCGGCGTCAATGTCGCGGGCCATCTCAGTCGTCGCTCCGTCCGCTGGACTTCTCGGCGGTGCGCGTGTTGGTCGGCCGGGTCACGGTGAACTCCGTGTGACTGCCCCACGCGGACTGCCCGTCGAAGCCGCCGATGTCCGGGTAGCGCCTTTGCTGGAAGATGCGCCCCATTTTCTGCGCCATATCAGTAATTTTTCTGATCGGGAACGACTTTGGGCGAAAGAGCCCCGGCATGTTAGTTCTCCTTTTTCAGACTCTCGTTCCAGCGGACGTCATTAGGATGACGAACGCCTCGACGATTGAGGGTGCGAAGTTCGGTCTCCAACTGACTAAACTCCTCGTCCTGCCGCACCGGAATGAACTCAGGGTCTCGCCAGTGGTGACCAGTCCGAGCGCGATGTACGAGCGCCCGGAGCATTAACTCGGCCTGGGGACGCTTCGTCACGAGGTAAGGAAGCACGGCTCGAAGGATCGCGTCACAACTCGCGCGGCTGTGGAAGCTGACGCGATGTTGCGGCTTCCGGCCAGGGTACTGGACTCTCGGGTAATAGCCGTACTTGACGCCCAGGACATCGGCGATGGCCATGATCTCGTTCAACATCGCGCTATCGGTGTTCGCGACCTCGACATGGTAGGCGGTGTAGTACCAGACTCGCCCGCCGCGGCGCTGAGTCGAGACACGCTCCGTGTTGAAGCGAACGTACCCCTCGCCGTCGATGATGCCCGCCAGCCACGCGAGCCGATGGTCGATGGTCTTGTCGGTCATGCCGCCATCGCGTCACCACCCGGAGCGGCTCCCGGGGCGGCCATCGGCGGTGTCGGTGGTGTCGGGGGCATCGCGGGCTTCGGGGCCGCCGCAGGGCCAGCGGCCGGTCCGCCGCCGGGCGTGTACTGCGACTGCATGAACTTCATCTCGCTCTGCCCGATGTCGGCCGGGGGCGGCTGGAAGCGCTTGCCCAACTTCGAGAGCATGCCGGCGATGTCGGGGGCGTTGTCACTCATCGGCGCCGCCGCGTGGGCCTGCGAGGCGAACCACAGCGCGAGCCCCATGAGCACGTTCTGGCGCGTCTCCTGCGCCGGCTTCTGCTGCTGCATCGGCGCGGCCGGCGCTGTCCCGCCGGGGCCCATCGGGGAGGGGGGCACGGGCGGCAGGGCCATCAGTACGAACCTCGGCGGGCAACGCGCACCGCGCGAGCGCGGGCGGCGTTGCGACGCGACGCGCGCTGCTGCCGCCGAGTCCGTCGCTGCACCGCGTGACTACCGCTTCTTGCGCCGATGCCGGCGTCCGCCACGTCGCTTCGCCATGATCGTCTCCCCCTTGTCTCCCGGGGCTGCTCGGCTCGTGGCCACCACCGCTACGACACGTCGGGTCGTTGATTCCCCGGGGAGCGGACGGTGACCGTCGGGGGACAGGGTAGGACCGAGTGGGGGCGTTCTGTCAACCGAAAACCTCGAAAACGGCCTGAATACGGGCGATGGCGTGAGGTCGGACGGGCTATTGCTGGACGAGCAGGCCGGACAACGGCCAGCCGGCGCGGGACTCCCGCAGCCGCACGGTGATCGACCCACAGTAGCAGCGCTCGTGGTCGCGCTCGACGACGTGGTAGGTCTGCTTGGTGAGCAGCAGCGAGCGGCAGCCCCACGGGGACGCTGGCGCCTTGGGGGTCACGCGCCGCGCCCGCCTGCGGAGTCGTGACCTACGCTCGACGGCGCGTGCTCCGACCTCGGCAGCCAACACTCGACACACCGATCGGGCTCCGTCAGTGACGGAAGAAAACCGGAGCAGGTGGGCCACGGCGGCGGCGTCCAGCGCTCGTGCGGACAGAAGACGTAGTGCGTCTCGGTGTCGCGATACCGGAGCACGATGTCCAGCGCGATGAACGGCTGAGAGCAGAGCGCGCAGCGCCGCTCGCTCATAATACGAAGAGGGCCTCCGTCTCGTTGATCGCCGTCGCGGCACCCGGCCATTCTCCCGGGAGTAGTTGCAGCGCATCAAGGCCGCCCTTCGTCCTGCCGACGCGACGGAACCCCGCCTTGATATAGCACCGCCCCGGGTCGCGCTTGTGCCGCACCTTGCTGGCGTCCACGAAAGTCACCATGCCGAGCGGCGGCGGGTCGCCCCACTGACCTCTCGTGACGGCGAGCGCTTCGAGGATCATCTCGCTCGCGAGTAGCGGGCCGCCCTCGCGGCGAAACGTCGTATTCATCCACGCGCCCGCCCAAGCGTGCTTGACGTACTCAGCGAACGGGCGCGACGACACCCACACGGAGAGGTTGTCCGTCGAGAGTAGGACGAGACACGAGCCAGGCGGCACGAATTGCGGCGTGCCGGGCTTCTGGCGGTTGTAGTGTCGGTCGGCAATGCCCACGGCGACGGGATGCGCTCGGTTGGCGACGCGCCAGATCACAGCGGCGTCACCTTCGCCCAGCGTCGGGCGTGCGCGATCCCGTCGGAGCCCTGCAGCTCGGCCAGCTCCCGCGTGAGCGCGCGAATGCGCTCGTGGTAGAAGGTCACCCCGGTCAGGGGCAGACGCGGCACGCGGAGCGCGGCGCGGTAGCTCGACACGAGGCCGGCCACGTAGACGATGGCGCGCGCCCTCACGTCCTCCTCCGGCGTGGACGTTTCCCACCCTCCACCACGACGAGCCCGTACTCGGCGGCGCGCGACGTGGCCAGCACCGCAGCGTCCGATCGGTGGGGCGCGAGCGTCTGCGACTGCCACGCGAAGAGGGCCACGGTGTACATGCATTCCGGTCGCCACAGCTTCCCGTCGTCCTGCAGCGTGAGATTGGCGAGCGGGCGCGTCGAGCAGGCCCGGCAGTGGTAGAGGTCAGGGTCAGGCATCAGGGTGGGGAGCCCGTTCTTTGGGCGAGATGGGTTGACAGTCGTTGATCCGCCAGCATGGTGTCTAGAACATGCCGCCACCCGGGTGTGTTTATGTGGAGCAGCGCGGCTATTATCTGATTCCTCATCCGGCCTGTCAGGCTCCCCACATCACGTCGGAAACAAATCTCCGTTAACAGCGCGGCGCTTCCTCGTCTTCGTCGGCGGCGTCGGGAGCGTGCGCTGCTTGGCCACGGTGGCGGCGACGCCCGGCAGCACGCGCGGGCACTGGGCCACGTGACGCAGGTACTCGGCCACCTCGTCGAAGGTGAGCCCGCAGGACGGCGCGCACTCGTAGATCATAGTGGAAGAATCTCCTGGCGCAGCCGCTTCACCGCGATCTCGCAATATTTAGCGTCGATCTCGATGCCGATGGCCGTGCCGCCGATCTGCTTGACGACCTCAAGGGTTGACCCGGAGCCGACGAACGGATCGAGGACACGCCCTGGAGCGAATGGTTTATAGAGCCACGCCATGACCTCGATCGGGACAGGAGCCTTATGGCCTAATTCGATGGCGAGCGACCGTGTTCCATCCGTCTCGATCATCCCACTGTATTGCGGGCGGCCGAACGCGCCCTTACCAAAGACGTGGATCATCACGACGTCCCAACGCCACGGCCCAGCCGCAGGGCTGTTGACGAACCGTCGATGCCAGACAAGCGTCCGGCAGTGCGGCAGCGCGCGAATGCTGGAGCGGATGAACTCAAACCCGCGCCCGCTTGACGTACCGAACACGGCCATCACGGGCGCGAGCCGACTCGCCTCGTGGAGCGACACCGCGATATTGCCCGAGGCAGCGAACTCGGTCTCGGAGCGCCCGGTGCTGTACGGCGGATCGGTAATCACGATGTCCACAGGGTCGAGCAGCGGAATGATCTCCCGGCAGTCCCCGCAGTACAGCGTGATCCCCGGCTCCTCGTGGAAAAGGAAATCGCGAAGGCTCATCGTCCCCGCCGCTCGGCCTTGAGGCGCTGAATCTCTAGGATCTGCTCGCTGCGTTTGGCCGCCGCCTCCTCCAGTCGCCGGGCCTCGGCGCGCAGCACGTCTGGCATCGGCAGGTCCAGCAGCTCGATGTAGGAGGGCTTGGAGATGGCGCCCGCCTTGAGCGCGCGGTCGGCCTTGTCGCCGACGGAGGCCGCGTAGAGCGGCGAGGCGGAGTGGGAGGCGACCACGAACGCGATCTGCCGCGGGATATTGTGCAGGTAGAAGCGCTCGCCGGATGGCAGCGCCAGCGGCTCGTCGTGCAGGTCGCGCATCATCAGGGCGCCGAGCGTGGCCAGTTCGGACACGGCGTACTCCACGCGCATGGCGTTCTCGCGAATCCGCGCGGAGGCCAGGGTCGCCAGCACGCCGACCTGATTGCCCGCGCGCACGCCGCCCCCCTCGCCTTGATCGCCCGAGAGCAGCAGCGGCAGGCCGCCTGAGTCGGCGAACTCGCGATCGACGCGGCCCACGTAGCTCATGGTGTCGTTGGGGAGCTGGGGCACGAGGCGCTCCACCTTGCCGTTGGGGTTGGCGATGGCCAGCACGGCGTTCTCTTCACGCAGGCGTTGCGCCCGGTCGTCCTTGAGACCGCCGTAGCCGAACAGGACGATGGGCGGTCGGAGCCCCAGGCGAATGGCTTTGGCCACGGACGCCTTGAGATCGACGTACTCTTCCTGCAAGCCCCCGAGGTCATCGACCTGGGAAAAGCCCCACGTGTAATCCGGCGCCGGCTGCAGCGTCAGCATCACGAAGGGATCGACGCCCGACACGCAGGGGTTCTTCCTCTCGAACAGCGGGTGCAACTCGCCGCCAAGCGCCAGCCCGGTCACGGCGCGCCAGTCGTGGATGCGATCATCGACGATCCACAGCTCGCCCATCGGAACTCTGGGCGTCTCCACGCGCGCCTGCGGAGCGGTCGAGCCCGCCACCGGCACACCGCCGCCGGCCAGCGGCTCGCCCACGCTGTCGAAGGCGATGCGCTCCACGGCCGGCGCTGGGGCCAAGAGATCGTCGCCGCCGTACTGGGCGTGCTGCATGGCCAGCCGCAGCAACTCGGTCTCTCGAGGATGCCCCGCCACGAGTCTCTGGAAGCGCGGGAAGGGAATCCAGAACTGATGCGTGATCGCTTCCTGCAGGTCGAAGTCGCGGTCGGATTCGAGCACGCCGATGTCCGCCGGGTCGGGCACGAGGACTACTCGTGGCTCGCCGCCCGAGGGGACCACCTTCCAGACGACGGAGGGATACACGTGGCCCCACTCGACGCCGACGGTCACCGGCTTGCCCGCTTTGGAGTCGTGCCACCACGCATGCACTTCGTCGCGGTAGACGTCGAGATGCCGCACCCATGTTTCGCCGTAGCGGGTCGTGGTGAAGCGCGGGGCCAGCCGCACGCTCTCGCTCTGGAAGAGGTAGGAGGCCGACTGTCGCACGTGGGCGGTCAGCTTGTTGTAGGACGCCTTGGTGCCGTCGCTCGTCCCCAGCGTGTAGAGCGAGCGGAGATCGGCGTGGTACGCCTTGCGCTCGTCGTGATCGGCGACGCACTGGCGAAATACCTCGCGGAAGTTTTCGCGGCGGGCGTCGGGACGCTCGGTGAGTCTCATGCTTCGTCCAACGCCGTCAGCGCACGGCGCAGAAGCGCCACCATGCGTTCTCGTGGGCCGCGATAGACGAGGTACGCGAGGCCGTCGGGAGCCTCGCCGAGCGAAATGCGCAGCGCGAGCGGATCATCCGGTAGCTGCGTCACATCGAGGCCGTCCACCCTATAGCGGGACAGGGGCCTCTCACCGTCGTTCAGCGTCGTGATGCGCCGACTCACAGCCCCTCGATCTTCGGCAGGCGATCGAGGTCCGCGCCGTTGGCGGGCTTCACGAGCTTGTCCCGCGCGATCTCTTCCTTGGCCACCTCGATTAGTAGTTCATGGTAGGCCGCTGTCACGACCGCCAGCGCGATGCGGACCGGAAGGATCGTTCCGTCCGGCCCCACGGCGTGAATGGTCTGGTCGCCGGTCTGCGTGTCGGAGCGGATCGAGACGCGCAACTGAGGCATCGCTCATCGCCCCCTCTTGGGATCGTAGTATTCGGTGTGGTTCTCCAGCGTGCGCCGGTGCTCCTGGCGCGAGAAGATCGCTGCCGGGCTCCACGGCTCGTGCCGCGCCGCCCTGGCGATCTCCGCGGAGGTCATCACGTGACCCTTGCCGCCCGTGCCGAACATCTGCGCGACCTGCTCGCGCGAGGGCTGCACGAACTTCCGGCCGCCCGGCAGGTTGATCTCGCGCTCGCTGTTGCCCAGCGGCACCGAGTGGATGTCGGGCGACTGCACGCGCGTCGCCCGGTGATGGTCGTAGGCGTCCCGCTGGATATGGTCGGTGCGCGAGTGGTCGGTGCGGGTCAACCGCCAGTCGGGCTCCGGCGACACCGTGCGCGTGCCGATCACGCCCACCTTGTTGAACAGCCGCTTGAGCCGCTTGTGGCCCTGCGGGCAGTGGGTCGCGTCCACCGGCAGCTCGTAGACGCTGGCCGCGCCCTCAGCCGTCTCGCATTTCTTGCTGTTGCACACGAAGTCTGCCCGTGGGCTCATCGAGAAACGGCGCGGGCAGGCCGAGACTCCCCCGCGCCCGCCGGCATCACTCCCGTCGGCACTCCCTCAGCGCGCCTATCCGCGGTGCGCGTCGGCTTTAGGGTTCCTCGCATGGTCCGCTATTATAGCGCCAGTAGGTCGCGCATCGTGACCTCGTACCGCGTGCGTCGTCCCCACGAGACTTTCTGCCAGCCGACGAGCCAGATGGCGGCGCGCTTGGTGGCCAGCCACTCCTTCGCGCGAGGCTCGGCGCGGATCTTCCGCTCGCGGTCGTTGAGATGGGCGGTGGTCGTGGCCTGCACGGCGACGATCGGGCGGCCGGCCTTGAAGGCGATCAGGTCCGCGAAGCCGGCGAAGTCGTGCGTGATGCCCGTGCGGTCGCGGTGCTCCACCTTCACCACGATGAAGCCGGCCTCGCGGAGATGAGCCATGGTCCTTTCGGTAGGGGACGCGGAGCCCGAGAGGTGTTCTGTCACGGCGCCTGCTCGGGCTCGGTGGTCGCCGACTCGGTGCGCGCCCGCTCCATCGCCACCGTCGCCATCGCCGCCGCCAGCCACTCCTCCGTCTCGTCGAGCGAGCCCGTCCAGAAGGTGACCGCGCTGCGGTCGTCGTCCGTGCCGTTGGCGTGCAGCGACGGGCTGGAGCGCTGGAAGATCCGCAGCCCGCAGTAGCGCACGCCCGGCCGGGGCTCTCGCCATACGATCTCAGACTCCTTGGTCAGCTCCTCGTTGTAGACGTTGACGCGCATGTCAGGTCTGCTGTGGCGTGCGTGCGGTACAGAGTGGGCACTCGTATACCCGGTCGAAGCGTACAAGGTAGGCATCGTCGAACCCGCTCGCCTCCTTCGCGAGCCGGAGCATCTCGTCCTTGATCGTCGCGTCGTCGGTCGTCCACGGCTGCGTGCCGAACGGCGTCACGCGGCGGACGACGCCCTCCATGCCGCGCTCGTCCTTGCAAACGACGGCGAAGATGTGCTCGATCTGCAGCGAGGTGCGGGCGCTCAGAACACTCTTCATCGTCTCCCCCTCCCCGGCCCAATCCGCGGCATCCCGTAGGGCGCCGGCCCCGTCGCGGTCGATGGCTCGCGATCGAGGCCGCGCACGAAACTTCGGAGCATCGCCTCGCCCGGGTGCGCGGGCGCGTCCCGCGGCGTGACGAGCGGCGCGATGCGATCCTCGATCTCGGGCACCACGTTCTGCAGCCAGCAGTGGACGGCCAGGGCCGACGTGAACGCCAAGTCGTCCTTGGCGATGCCGCCCGCCTCGATACGACCGGAGTCCTCACGGCGCAGGGCGGCCAACTCTTCGGCCAGCATCGGCGAGCGCACGACGAGGGCCCCGCGCTCCACGGTGTCGCGTAGCTGCTCGAAGATCTGAATCCTGTTCTCGGTGGTCGTGTTGAAGTGCCACGCCTGCTGTCCGGTGATGGAGTCGATGCGGCGGTAGAGGAAGTGCTGAATCCCCGACAGCACCGCCGTGATGTCGTCGGCGCTCTTGCGCAGGAGGGCGGCGTGACGGTGACAGAGCGGGATCTCGCGCAGGCGATCGACCACGCTGGCGCGCTCACGGCAGCCGCTCGGCTCCGCGCACAGCGGGGCGCGCATTCGCTCGTCGGGCGTCAGGGCGCGCACGCTGGCGGGTGTGAGCCCGAAGGCGTAGGAGGCCATGCGCTCCAGTTCTTCATGGACGGCGCGGCCGGGGCCGCCGATCTCGAGGATGAGGTGGTCGTCGGAGTCGATCTTGTAGGCGCCGGCCAGATGCGCGAGCACCCACGCGTACTGATACATGGCGCCCAGCGGCGTCGCGTACTCGGCGGCCTGCACCATCGCATCGGGATGACAGCGCCACACCGTCGCGGCGAACCGGTCAGCCTCGGGCCCCGAACCATACGCCGGATCACCGGCCAGCACGTAGACGTGATCGCGCTGCGGCGGCTCCCACATGGTGAGCGTGGCCAACTCGGGTCGCCGCTCGGGCTCACCAGATCGCGGGCGATCACCGGCGATCACCTCCAGCGGGTCGGCCTTGCTGTCGAAGTACGGGCCCCAGTCGTAGCGGTAGTGCATCGCTGGTGGCGCTTGGATGAGCCGGCGGCGCACGTGCAGGCAGGTCTGCGGGGACAGGAACTCGGACCCCGAGGCTTGAAACGACTGCTCAGGGAACCACGGGTGCTCCTGCATCATCTTCGCGGCATCCCCGTTGATGCCCTTGCCCTCGGCGAGCGTCCAGCGCCACCACGCGAGCTGCTGGCGCGACACGCGGACGTCGTACCGGCGATACACCTCGTCGCCCCACTCCGTCTCCTCCTGCGTCGGTGCCGGCTGGCCGTACACCGCCCACTTGGCGCGTTCCTCGCGGGTGACGACGCGCTCGGGGTCGCGCCACCAGCCGACGAAGATGGCCTTCGACGAGGTGGAGTCCTGCGCCTGCTCCCAGAGTGAATAGAGCAGCGTGTAGCCCTGGCCGGTGCCCACCCAGAAGTAGGCGCGGTAGGGATGGGTCGAGGAGCGCGCGGCGTCGAGCGAGGCCGGGGCGTCCTTGTCACCCCACGAGTCCAGCTCGTCGGCGAGGATGAAGTTCGCACCCCGCGAGCGACCGAGCTGTCCAGTCTTCTGCCGATTCGCAAAGGCCCACATGAGCCGGGAGGCGCGCCAGACCTTGCCGGTCTTCGGGTTCTTGGTATTGTTCCACGCCAGCTCCAGGCGGTTGGCGACCCTCGGCGTCCCGCGCGAGAGATGACGGGGCAGCGAAAGGTACATGGCCTGCACGATGTCGCGCTGGATCTCCTTGTTGGGCTCGTCATCGACGACGTGCATGGCTTGCAGCGAGAAGCGCGTGAGCCAGAACAACTCGAAGGCCCAGAGGACGGTGGAGATGCCGAGCTGGCGCCCCTTGACGACCACGAAGTCGTGGATGCCGAGCGCGAACCCGGCGAACACCTCCTCGATGAAGTAGCGCTGCGAGGGCCGCAGGTAGAGCCTGACGGGCCCCTCGTCCTTTGAGTCGATGGTGACGTGCTCGCAGAACCGGAGAAACAGGGCGAGCAGGCGGGCCCACTGGCCCGTGATCCGCGCGTCCTGCGGCTCGTAGGGGGCGTTGCTGGAGCGGGTCACGTTCGGCCTCGGATGGCGTCGGCGATGGCCAAGCGCTCCCCATTGCGGACTTGCTTGCAGAGCCGCACATCGGGGTGCTCGGGGTGCCCCAGCAGTTCCAGTCGCATCTCCACAGCACGTGCGCACGCCTCCCGCTCGTCCGACACAGCCGAGGCGATGGCCCCGGCGATGGAATTGCGGACGAACGGCGCGAGGTGATTCAGCCAACCCAGCACGACGAGCTTGTCCACGAGGTCAGCCGCCCGCTGCTCCGGAGTCACTTAAACGGGTTCTCCGGCTTGAAGCGGTAGTAGCACGCAAACACCCCGTCGCCGCGAGGCTCAATATAGAGGCGCCCATTCTGGAAGGTCGCGCTCACCTCGTTATGGTGGCGTCGGCACACATGCGCGATCAGTTCCGGGCGATGGTTCAGTCGTCTCGGCCGGACGCAGTGGTGATGATCGACAGCGCGCGCGATGCAACGATAGCCTTGATGCAGGTTCACCTCGCAGCGCCCGCCACTCCGCTGGTCCACCCGTCGGTACACCGCGTCATACTCCGGCTTGCCTGCCTTCACCTTGGCAGACACCCGGTTGAGCCGCACGTGGCGCTTGAGGGCGCCGCCGCGCTTCACCTCGGCTCCCCCGGGGGCGGCGCGGCGGCCAGGGTCCCTGGCAACACCGTGACGGTGTCCGGCGTTGACAACTCGTCGAGCGCCTGCCTGATGTGCGCGTCGGTCGTGTCCGTGACCAGCACGTGAGCTTTTGGATTGGACGGATGAATGACCAGCAGCGCGACCTTATAGCCGGGCGGCAACCTATCCTGAATCTTCCCGAGGCGGTGATTCAGCGCGGCGGTGTCAATCGCGATCTTCGTGGCGCTCACGGCTCCTCCCGGGGCGCGCCGGTGAGCGGCTCAGCGTCAGTCCATGAAGTCCTGTGCCCGCGCGCTTCTAACGGCGCGCACCGTTCCGCGCAACGGTAGCGGCTCTCGGCGACGCGGACCAAGAGGCGGTCGTGGCCGCAGCCGCAGCAGTGGCCCACACGTTCGTAGGGCTCGCGGGTATCGGGCCAGCGTGGACTCACGCGGGCTCCCGGGGCGCGCCGGTGAGGGCGGCGCCGGCAATCGTCACGGGGCAGTCCACGCTGTGTGTGATTGCCTCGGCCGTCTGGGGCGCACCATCGTCATGCTCGCAGTACCGACATAGAAAAAAGTCGAACGTCCCCTCGTTGTACTTGTAGTGCGCCACCGCATATCGAGTGAGGATTCGCTCCAGCGCTTCCCGAAGCGCCCGCGTCTGCGCGGCCTGGACGGCAAGCTTTTCTTCCAACCCAGCAACGGTTGTTGCCCACTTCTTGATTCGATCTTCATCTTGGGCGGCGAGGGCGGCGGCGACTCGCTGGCAGACATCACATGGTGCGTGTACGCATTCGTGGGTGATGGAACCATCCGACTCGACGATGGTGCCTGAGACAAGTCCGGCTCCGTGGACTATCGCCACGACCTCTCTCGCCCGCTCCCCCTCCCCCGCGCTCACGGGGTCGATCATCGAATGCCGGTGCGTCGGGCCATTGGTCATGCGGCACGACTCGGGCTGGGGGCACTCGTCGGGCTCGCCGATCCGGTTGCCGAGGGGGTCGAGCACCGGCCCTCCCGTGGCCCCGACGTTCACTGTGGCTCCAGCCCCAGCTCGGCCGCAGAGTAGGGCGCGCTCGACACGTGGCGCGGGTCGGGCCAGCGGTGCAGCGCGCTCGAAAGATCGCGCACGACGCGCTCCACGTCGTCACGGCTGCGCAGGATCAGCGGCTCGCGGTTGAAAAACAGCAGGGTCACCGACTCGCCGCCGGAGTCGGCCTGATAGGTCGCGTGCCGGTAGCCGCCGCCTGCCTTGTAGGCCACCTCAGTCGCCATGCCGTCTCCTCTCTCGACTTGATCGCCACGCCGCGCAGCCTCGGCTGCAGCGTGCTCACGGGTGCCGCCCCACCGGCAGGCTTCCGTAGGTCTCGCCAACGATCCACTGCATCGTGCGCCACGTCGTCGTGATGGCGTCGATGACCCGCAAGGGGATGGGCGGCCCGATCACGGCGTCCTTGTCGGCGTCCCACGTGTCGCCCTCCACCTTCGGCAGCCGCACCACCATCGTCTGCTCGCTCTCGATGCCGCGCACCTTCGCCATGTGCTTGTAGAAGCCTGTCTGGAGCAGGGCCTCGGGATAGACGCGCAGTCGGCGCTCCTTTTTCGGCGGCGGCGCGCTCTTGTAGTCCACCACGGTGACGAGGCCGTTGACCTTCGCGATGGTGTCGCACGTCCCGGCCATCCCGCAAAACTCGCAGTAGAGCGGCAGCTCGGCGTAGAGCGGCGTGAAGTCCACGGCCTTCGTCCAATCGAGCCACGCGTCTACCGCGCGCAGCGACGGCAGTGGGACGTCGGGCTCGGGCCCCGGGTCCTGGCCGAGCATCGTCAACGTCTGCCAGCGGATCAGGGCGTGGGCCTTGGCCCCGATGTTGGCCGCCTCGTCACGCGCCCGCACGTGGGCCTTGGCCCCGTCCACCTTGGCGATCATCGCGTCCCACACGCTCTGTGGCGTGTGCTCGATGCCTGGCGTAGTGAGCACGTCCTCGAGCCGCAGTCGGAGCGCCGCCTCCGTCATGTTCGCGGCCCACCACACGATCGCCGGCTTGTCGAGTACGCGCAGGATCGAGGTGACGCGCGGCCAGTCGTAGCGCCCGCCGTTGTGGGGAATTTCGTAGAAGTCCCGGTCGCTCACGCCGTCCGTCTCCGTCGTTGGTGATCCCGACGGTAATCCTCCAGCGCCTTGAGCACGTCGTGGGTCACGTCGTACTTCTCGTGAGCCACCATGACGACGCGGCGGTCGTCGGTCGTGCCCTTGAGCGTGTAGCGCAGGACCACATAGAAGCGCCCCGGCTTGTAGAGGCCGGAGTACACGACGCGCGGAATCGTCTTCCTCATCGCTGCTCCACCAGCAAGTGAATCAGGCTCCACCACGCCGCGAGCCCTGCGAGGGCCACCAGCGCCGCCAGCAGCGGGTTGCGGTTCATCCGTCCCACCGCCGCCGCGTGATGAGCGGGTAGCCTGCGGCGCGCACTTCGTGGGCGCGGCGCCGGATCGTCTGCGACGAGCGGCCCCAGCGCGCCTCCAGCCGGCGCATCGGGTAGGTGTCGGGATCGTTCCAGCAGCGGGCGAACTCCTTGTCGCTCACCTCAGCACCCGAGAAGGCGAGGGGACCGCGGTTCATACGTCCAACTGAATCCGTTGGGCGAGCGCCGCCTCGACGGCTTCCGTGATGACGCTGATCAGCAGGCGGCTATCGCCGAGCCGCCAACCTGGCGTCGTAGTAAGGAGCCGGCGCCAGCCCCAGATGCCTAGGACGTCGCCCGCCAGCATCTCTTGCTCGCGGCGACTCATAAACTCCTCCATCGCCTGAACTGCGTAGGAGACCGGCGGCGCTGGAACCTTCATCAATTCCCTCCGTGAATCGGGCATTCGTGGGTGTCGATCACCCCGCCGTGCTGGCGCACACAGTGGCAGCCCGGGACGCGGGCGAGCGCGGCCGGCGCCAGCGCGACGACGAGCACGGCCTCACCGTTGGCGAGCGCCTTGGCGTCCTTCTGGCAGATGCGGACGTCCACACGCATCGCCGCGCCGGGCGTTGCGCCGTCGTCGATCATGGTGGCGCAGCCGGCGACGTCGCACTTGCTGGGCGCCCACCGCACCATCAGGCTGGCGCTCGCGCGTCGTCGAACACCTCCCGCCAAGCCCGCACCTCGTTCTCCGTCAGCGTGAACCCCTCGCGCGGCAGACAGGACACGACTTGGAACTTGAACGCCTGGTACACGTGGGGCGCTCGCACATGACGGTCCTCGGGGAACACGCGCATCAGGATCGCGCGCGCCAGCTCGGCGGGGCCGCTGCCGTTGTAGCCCCACTCGAATCCGCTGGGGGAGTGGCGAAACTCCCGGTTCCAGCCGCTCTCGCGGATCACCGGCAGGCGCAGCGTCTCGCCGTTGCAGGACACGGTCGGCATGGCGCCCGCACGCACGCCCGTGAAGGTCAGCACGTGAGCACCGTCACGTCGGACACGGGCGGCGCCATCGTGGGCCGGACCGAGACCGGGTGATTGCCGAGATCGCCCGTCAGCTCGCCAAACGCCTCGTCGAAGGTCGCTCCCTCGTAGTGTTTGTTGCCGCCGCGCTCCGCGCCGTAGGCCACGTAGATCGTGCAGCGCACCCGCTGCGGGTCCCCGGGGTCGGTGGGGTCGGTCGCGTGTCGGTGGTTCCACCACTCGACGGCCAGCGAGTAGGCGACCTCGCCGTGGCCCTCTTGGGTGAGCCGCTCGCCCACCAGCCGATAGAATCCGCCCATGTCATGCTGTGTCATGATGTCTTCCTCCGTTCCATCCCCAGCGGGGTCCAATACTGCTCGGTCACCACCTTGGTCGCGGTGTCGAAGGTCTGGTGCAGTTGCCACACCTGCCCGTCCTCGTCCAGCGCGTGCAGCACGCCGAAGGCGCCGCGCTGCTGGGTCCAGCACTGGATGAAGCGCGCGGGCCCCGAGCGCGATGGCGCCACGAGGCTCGGCGGGCGCGTGGCCAGCGCGACGGTGCGCGTCAGCGTTCTGAGCGCCCGCAGGGTGAGTTGCGTGGTTGTCAGCCTCTTCGGCTTGGCCTTCATCGCGGCACAAGTCCCGAGCGACGCGCCCACGCCTTGAGCGCCTTCCTCCCCTTCGCGAGCGCGATCTCCAGCACGAGACACGGAATGATCCAGCACACCCTCGGATGCCGGCCGCAGCCGTAGCAGCGCTCCTTCATTGCTCGCTTCTTCATCGCTCGCACTCCTCGTGAATGCCGACGTCCCGGTCCAAGCGCCGCGTCGTCGTCCGCTGGCACTTGAGGCACCGCACCTCGCCTCCGTGCAGGACGAGCGGCGGCGCGATCGTGGCCGCCAGCACCGCGCGTCGCAGCACGTCCGGCAGCAGGTCGGCGGCGCGCACCTGGCCGATCCGTGGAGCGCTCATCGACCTCTCCAGGAGCGCCGCGAACGTATGCGCGCCGCGCACGACTTGCAGTGTTGGACATGAGCCGTCTTCCAGCGTCCGCAGCCACAGCGAGTCAGCCACGTCCCTGACACCCACTGCCGGTTAGAATCTGGCGGCGGGCTCGCTTTAACGTATCGCGTGACGTTCATCGCCCGTTGCTCACGTAATCGCGCCGGACGCGGCGCTGCATGCCGAGGTAGCGCAGCACGCGCGGCCCGGGCGTCTTCATCCGTCGCAGCACGTAGGACAGATAGGTCGGCGACACCCCGATCGCCGCGGCCGTCTTGGCTTGCGAGCCGCACCGCTTCACGCGGCGCCGCAACAGGACGAGCACCTCGTCGCGCGTCATCGCTGGCGGCCGATCAGGAATAAGATTACTAAGGTCAGCATCGCGCCCAGGATGACACCCGCTGTCCAGACATTGAGCGTATGCCAGTCGATCACACGAGCCCCAGCCG
>Ga0137403_10004538_pt1 | contig 16353 bp, 12 predicted proteins | sample CZOMad2_1_16fung_FD_122057 | JGI IMG/M metagenome (GOLD analysis project Ga0137403, IMG submission 122057) | Vadose zone soil fungal communities from Angelo Coast Range Reserve, California, USA - CZOMad2_1_16fungal (Hybrid Assembly) | ecosystem: Environmental > Terrestrial > Soil > Vadose zone...
CTGGACGCGCACCAGCGCGTGGTGCGCGCGCTCCCCGACTTCGCCCCCGGCCGCGTCTCGCCGCACGTGCGGGATGCCGAGAGCGTGCTCGAGCTGCCCGCCGGGACGGTCGCACGCACCGGGCTCGCCAAGGGGGCCCAGGTCGTGATCGAGGGCGGCCCGGTCGCGTCGCGTGCCGGCGCCGGGGGCCGGGCGGGGACGGCGCTCTGCAACCTCGCCCTCGCCGTCCTCTACTCCCTGTTCGTGGCGGCGCACGTCTCGCGCGCGCATGGGCCCATCGACGTCGCCCGGGTCGTCAGCTACGCGATCATCGTCCAGATGACGATCCTGGCGATCCTCTTCGTGGCGCGCCGCCCGAGCGCCGACACCTCCGACCGCCCGCTCGACTGGGCGATCGGCATCGGGGGGACGTTCCTCCCCCTGCTGCTCCGTCGCACCGATCCGCCCGCCGGGCTCGCCTGGCTCGGCGGGCCGATGCAGCTGGTCGGGGCGTCGGCGGTGGCGGTGGCCGCCGTCTACCTCGGGCGGAGCTTCGGACTCGTGGCCGCGAATCGCGGCGTCCAGCTCGGTGGCGCTTACCGCCTGGTGCGCCATCCGATGTACGGCGCGCACGCGCTCGGCTACCTCGGCTACGTCCTCACCTACCCGAGCGCGGCGAACGTCATGGTCGTGGGCGCGACGCTGCTCTTGCTGAACGCGCGCGCGGTCGCCGAGGAACGCATCCTGGCGCGCGATCCCGCCTACCGGGAGTACCTGCAGCGGCTGCCCTGGCGCTTCCTCCCGTACATCTATTAGGGACGTACGTGCATGAGTGAGCCGGGGACGGGGGTGGCCTACGCCGTCGGCCCGACTGCGCGCCCCCCGGTCGCGCCCCTGGCGCGCGCAGCGCAAGATTCGCTCGCGCGCGCGAACCGCGCCCTCCTGATCGTCGGCTGCCTCGTCGTGCTCTCGATCTCGCATGGGGTCGACGCCGACCTCTGGGGCCACGTGCGCTACGGGCAGGACGTGCTCGCGGCGCGCGCCCTTCCCTCCACGGCGACCCACACCTACACGGCGGTGGGGCACCCCTGGATCAACCACGAGAACCTGGCCGAGCTCGCGTTCGGCTGGATCGAAACCCACCTGGGGGCGGCCGGCCTCAACGCCTTCAACACCCTGCTCGGCTTCCTCGTGCTCGGCCTGATGGTGCGGAATGCGGTACGGCAGAGGGTGAGTTTCCTCGTCCTGTCGGTCGCCATCCTGCTCGCCACGTGTGCGATCGCGCCCGGGTGGTCGATCCGGCCGCAGCTGTTCACCTACACGTTCTTCGCGCTGCTGGTCGCGATCCTGGGGCGCTGCTTCCGCGACGGCGAGAGACCCGACGCGCGCGCCCTGTGGCTCGCGCCGCCGCTGTTCGCACTCTGGGCCAACACGCACGGCGGCTTCCTCGCGGGTCTGGCCGTGCTGGCCCTCTACTTGGGCTGCCGCGCGCTCGGGGCGCTGCAGCGCAGGGGGCGGAGCGGCCTCAGGGAGGTGGGCGCATATGGCATCGTCCTCGCCGCCTGCGGACTCGCCACGCTCGCCAACCCCTACGGGCCCCGTCTGCTCACCTGGCTGATCACCGATCTCGTTCCGCCGCGCCCGGAGATCGGCGAGTGGCACCGGCTCGCCCTGCCGGACCCGCTCTTCGTCGTTACCGCCGCCCTGGTCACGCTCACGGTGGCGGCGTTCGTCGGCAGCGGCCGGCCGCGTGACCTCGGACAGGTCGTGGTGCTGGCGGTCACCGTCTGGCAGTCCTTCCTGCATGCGCGCCATCCGCCGTTCCTCGGCATCCTGGCGGGCTTCTGGCTGCCCTTCCACCTGGATGGGCTCCGGGGCCGTCTCAAGAAGCCGAAGCCGGAGCGCGCGGGGACACCGCCGTCCGCGCGCGCGGTCCGCTTGCTGCTCGGCACCACGTGGGCGATGGCGCTCGTCCTACTCGTGACCCTCGCCGTCCAATCACGCACGATGTGGGTGAACCGGAGCCGCGCTCCGGTAGATGCCCTGCAGTACATGGCGGATCGACACCTCGCCGGAAAGCTGGTCGTGCACTTCGACTGGGCGCAGTACGCGCTCGCCGCGCTCGCCCCCGAGACGACGGTCGCGTTCGACGGCCGGCTGCGCACGTGCTACCCGCAGGAGGTCGCCGACCTGTACTTCGACTTCCTGCTCGGCAACCTGCCCGCCTTCCGCTGGCGAAGCCCGACCTCGCCGCCGTTCGACGACACGGCCATCCTGCGCCTCGGCGACCCGGACCTGGTCCTGCTGAGCCGGCACTTCAAGCACGGCGTCAAGGTCATGGTACGACGCTCCGGCTGGGTCCTCCTCTACCAGGATGGGATCGCGCAGCTCTGGGGAAGGCCGGAGCGGTACGGCGATCCGGCGAGCCCGGACTACCTGCCGCCGGCCGTGCGCACGATCGGCAACCAGAAGCCGCGCGGCTACGTGCGCTGGCCGGCCTTCCCGTCGGGGGCGCGCGCGTGAGCCTTCTGGCTCTCGCTCGACCCCCCTGGCGGTCGGCTCGTGCCGAGCAGGCAGTAGCCCGCTGCGGCGATCGCCGGCACCGAGAGCTGGAGGCTCGGCCCGCCCGCCGCGCGCGTGAGTTCGGCGAGCGGCTGCGAGAGGATGGTCGCGGCCCAGACCGCCGCGATGCCGCCGCGCCACGTGGCCTCGTCCTGGGTGCCGGGCCGCACGAGCAGGGCCGGGAGGACGAGGAGGGACAGATCGTAGAGGGGGACGTGGGGGCTCACCAGCACGGTGCCCCAGATGGCGGCGGCGTACCATCGGTCCAGTGTGTCGGCCGCATAGGGCGGTTGCCGGAGGCGCACGAGGGCGAGCACGGCGAGCGACGAGACGAGCGCGAGCGCGGCCGCCGCGCTCAGGTGGCCGGGCAGGAGCAGCACGAAGAAGCTGTAGAGCGAGTGCATCTTCGCGGTGGGAAAGCCCCGCTCGCCGAGCATGGTGGCGAACGAACGGCCGAGCGCGAGGTAGGCGAGGGTTGCCGGAACGCTCAACGCGAGGGCGACGGCGGCGAGCAGGACGGCCGTCGCCCCGAGACCGGCGAGCGCGCGCCAGCGCCGGTCGAGCAGCAGCAGGGCGGCGAGGAGGACGACGAGCTGGGGCTTGTAGAGGAGGCAGCCCAGCACCGCACCCGCGATGCGGTCGTGTCCGTGCCGCAGGAGCACGTACACCGCCGCGAGGATGAACAGCGACAGCAGGCTATTCTGCCCGTAACTGATGGCCGCCCAGACGGGGACGAACGCCAGCACCCATGGCGCGGCGTCGAGTCGGCCGACCAGCCGGAGTGTCCCCATCAGCAGCGCGATGCCGAGCGCGCTCCAGAGCGCGAATGCCGCGAGGTAGGGCAGGGCCGCGAGCGGCACGAAGGGCAGCGCGAAGAAGGGCGGGTTGATCAGGCCGTGACGCCCGGACCGCTCGCCGGTCAGCCCGTGCTCGATCTGCTCCTGCAGGTCCGGATCGTAGAGATGGTCGGTCTGGTGCGCGGCGACGATCTTGCCGGCGGCGTAGAACAGCACGAAGTCACCACCCTTCACGTTGCCCGCTCGATCGAGGAGGCCGGGGCCGGTGGCCAGGGAGACGAGCCAGGCGATCCAGACCGCAGCGCCGATGGCGGCCGCGAGGAGGACGCCGTACCGCCCGCGCCCGGAGCCCAGAAGACGGCCGAGCGTGGCGAACGCCGCACACATGGGCCCCGCCTTATGGTCGGCGCCGCCCGCGCGAGTCAACAGCTGCCTGCATGCTGACGTTGCGACGGGCTCGCGCCTACGCGGTGGTGGTGATCCTGATCTTCGCCACCGTGTACGCCGTCGGTATCCTCCGCCGCAGCGGGCTGGTCGACGGGTTCGGGCATGTCATCGGCGGTGATCTGCTCACCCCGCGCATGGCCGCCAAGATCGTCCTCGATGGGCGCGGCGCCGAGCTCTACGACTTCTCGCTGCAGATGGACTATCAGCGGGCCGCTCTCGCGCCTGAGACGATCCCGGGCCACCCGTTCATCTGGCCCCCCTGGGTCGCGCTGTTCTACGCGCCGTGGGCGCTCGTCCCGCAGGGCCCGGCTCTCGTGATGTGGACGGCGTCCTCCCTCGCCTGCCTGGTCACGGCGCTTCTCGTCATGGCCCGGGCCGCGCCGCTCACCGGACGCCATTGGCCGAGCGCCCTCCTGCTCTCGCTGTCGTTCTATCCCGTCCTCGAGGGGCTGATGGCCGGGAACAACTCGCTCTGGTCCCTGCCGATCTTCGCGCTCATGTATCGCGCGCTGCGCGTGGGTAACGACGCGACAGCTGGAGCGCTGCTCGGTCTGCAGCTCTACCGGCCACAGCTCGCCGTCGCGCCGTTGGTCGTTTTCGCCGCCAAGCGCCGCTGGCGGATCCTCGTCGGGGCGGCGGCGGTGGGGGTTGTATGCGTGCTGCTGAGCGTGCTCTGCATCGGCGAGCGGACGCCCGTCGAGTGGCTCGTGCTCGCGCCGACGCACAACCGGCTGATCTTCGAGCCCGGCATGCCGTCCGCGCTCTTGAGCATGGTATCAGCGATTTTCCTTCTCCCTCTAGGTCCGGAACACCTTACCGCGGGGATGATAGCGGGCGTCCTGGCGAGCCTCGGGCTGCTCGCGCTTCTGCTCGCGATGTGGGCGGGCCCGTGGGAGCCGCACGCCGAGCGCTTCGCTCTGCGCTTCGCTGCGCTCCTCGTCGTGAGCCCGCTGGCGGCGCAGTATCTCCTGCTCCACGACCTCGCCATCCTCATCCTGGCAGCGCTTCTGCTGGCCGAGCACTATCTCGCACATGGACCGAGCGCGGGTTGGGCACGTGCCCGTGCCGTCCTCGCCGTGCTCTGGCTCACCTGCCTCGTTGGTCCTCCGATCATCACGCGGCTCGCGCCCCTCCCCCTTGTGCCCCTGGCAGTGCTGCTGCTGGGGTGGGTGGTGCTGGACACCTGGCGCGCCGCCGAGATGCGGGCGTGACATGGACAATCTGCCCCACGCCTTGGGCGCCTTCGGCGTCGCGGCGCCGGTCTTCGCGGCGGGCTGAGCCCGCGAAGCGAAAGGGGACACGACGCTCACCCTGGCTGGATTCGGTTGCAACTCGGGCCCTGGTCGTCGGTCTGGTCGGGGGGCAGTGGATCCCGCTGCTCCGGCGGCAATGACCCGCCGCGTCCGGATCACGCAGGCGTGTCTCGCGGGCGTCGCGCTGGGCTCGCTGGTCGTCGGAGCGCTGCCACCGCGATCGTACAACAAAGATCTGCAGCAACAGTACCTCTCGGCCCGAGCTTTGCGCGATGGAATCGACGTCTTCACGCCGGTCAGCGAGCTATCGGCGCGCTACCTCCCGGCGACGACCGACACTTTCCCCCACCCCGGCCCGCACCCTCCAGTGCTGGCGCTGTTGAGCGTGCCGCTGACGCTGCTCCCGTTTCCGGTGATCGTGCCGCTCTGGCTGGGGCTCAACCTCGTGCTGTTGACGACGGTGGGCCGCTGGGTGGGACTCTCCACCCGAACGAGCCTCGCCCTCGCGGCGTGGCCGCCGCTGTGGTGCCTGCTCTACATCGGTCAGCTCGAACTCGTCATCTTGACTCTCGCCTTGCTCGGCTGGCGGTGCGCCGCCGCTGGCCGCGACGGTCGCGCCGGGTCGTGGCTCGGCCTCGCGGCTGTCCTGAAGCTCTATCCCGTATTCTTGCTCATCCCCTTCGCGGCCCGCCGGCGGACGCGGCTTCTGGTCGCTGCGGGCGCGGTCATCGTCGTCGGCCAGCTCGCAAATCTCGCCACGGTCGGTCCGGCCGGTTTCGTCCGCTACTACGGCGCCGTCCTGCCGAGCGTGGCGGCGCTCTATGGCCGCCAGGGACTCAACAGCTCGCCCTATGGAGCGCTGCTGCGCGTGTTTGGCGGGGCGGACGACGTCTCTCCGATCATCCTCAAGCCAGACATCGTCGTCCCCGCGACGATCGTGATCGCTCTCGTGGCGACCGTAGCCCTTGCCATTCTCGATCCCGAGGCGTCCCCCGTTGCCGCTTTCGTGGGTCTCCCGATCGTCTGGTACTACTATGCGCCCCTGGCTCTCCCGCAGATTCTCGTTCTCCTGCGCTCCCCGATCTTTCGGCGTGCGACGCTTTTCGCAGCGGGCGCGATGTCGTTCGTACTGCCGCTGGTGAACGTGCTCGTCCAGTGGTGCCCCGGAACGGCGCCTCCCATGGCGGCGTTGCTGGCCGTTCAGCCTGCCGGCTTTCTGTTGTTGCTGGCGCTCTCCATCGCCCATCATGTGGGTGCGCGCACGATCGCGCCCCCGACGACCGTCATCGTCTCGGGCGAGAGTGCGGCAGGCGCGTCGGGCTGACGGGCTGACCCTTCTCCGGGCTCCTTTTGCCGGCAAATCATGCGATATTTCGCGCGCGACGGTGCATCCAAGTTCCTCCTGGCATCCTTGGCCCTGCTGCTTCTGAGCAGCACGGTGTTTCATCGACTGGGATATCGAGTGTTGCCGCAGGAGGCGCCCCCGGCACGCAATGCAGAAGTCGCCCGGAGCGTATGGCGGACCTTCTCGCTCGAGGCACCGGGATTTCGTGTTTTCGGGCACGAACTTCGCCAACTCAGTCGGGAGACTCATCGGGGATACCGGCAGGATGTCTTCTCGCTGGGTAGGCACGGCCAGCTCTTCCCGAAGCATTCTGTTCTTTCCGGAGTCGTCGGCGCGCTCTCCTATGGGTTGTTCGGAGATGCCGGCTTCTGGATCCTGCAGCAGATCCTTGCCCTCCTCCTCTTCTATTCCACGTTCCGCATGACCTCGCTCGTGGCAAAACGGGAGAGCGGGGTGCTGACGCTGACGAGCATCGCGCTCTTGAGCGAGACCCTGATCGGCTTCTTCTGCTACGAGTTTTCATATGACCTGCATGGACTCGTGCTGCTCGTCTGCGGGCTTCATTTGATGTACTGCCGGCCGCTGTGGGGCAGTGCCCTGGCAGCACTCAGCGTCTTCGTCCGTCCGAGCTATGTCCTGCTCCTGCCATTCCTGCTGAGCGCCTGGAGCGGCCTACCGCAACGCAGCGGGCGCGTCGCGGACGTGCTTCTCGGCACTGGTGCCGTGCTTGTCGTCTATTTCGCGGTGAACGATCTGATGTGGGGAAGTCCCTTCGCCACCGCGTACCACAGAATGGTCGCGTTCAGCCCCCAGGGCGAGCCGTTCATTGAGCAGCACCCGGGCTTCAGCCTCGACGTGCTCCTGGCCGATTGGTGGCGGAAGCTGTTTGATCCTCGGGTAGGGCTCTTGATATTCAACCCAGCGCTCTTTGCATTTCCCTGGGTCTGTGCGTGGGCCCGCCGGTCCGAGCGCAAATGGTTTGCCTTCTCCACGTTGGGCGGAAGCGTCGTGTATGCGCTCTACATGTTCTCGTACGAACAGTGGGACGTCTCCTTCATAGGCAATCGTTTGCTGCTGCCTTCGATCTACCTGTATCTCCTGAATTTCATACCGTGGTGTTGCGCCCTCCGCGATCGGATCGGGGACGACGGATTGGCGAGCTTGGCCGCGCCCCATTCCGGCTCTGCGAACCAGCGGTAGTCCTCGATGGCCTCGCCTTGGCCCCTACTCCTGGCACGTCGGCGAATAGGCTCGCGGGCGGCGGCGCCTGTGCCCGGCGCCGGCGGGCAGCGGCCGGCCACAGGGCTCGTGCGCGCCCGAGGGGCGAAATCGGCGTGGCTTGCTGCGAACTTCCCCCCTTGCAGGATGAACCGTCGGCACGTTAACAGCCTAGAGAGAACATGAGCTCGACCGTCTCCCTGGGCTGCGGAGGGCAGCCCGCTGACTCGTCGCAGCCGAGGGGCCCGGATCGTGGAGCGGGTGCTGGTCCAGCTCGGGGAGGCGGCGCGGCGGCCCGGCGCGCTCGCGTCCGAGACCCCGCTTGAGCGCGGCGCCCGTCGGTCCGGCGCGCCGCACGCCATGGCGGGAAGTGGCGTCACGCCGCTTCACGGCGAGGCTGCTCGTGCTCGCCGGCGTCATCGGGCTGGGACTCGGGACCACGGTGAGCGCGCTCAGGACGGAGCCTTTCGGCGTCGTGGTCGCCGCCGGTCGGCCCGAACGGCTCATGGACTTCGCCTCGCATCGGGGTTTTGCTTGCGCCGCGTGGTCGGGAGACCTGGCGCACGCGGGCGGCTCGTCGATCTACACGCTCGACGCCCATCTGAAGGCGACCGAGCGATGGACGGGGCTGCCCGCATGGATCGCGCTCCCCTTCGGCTACTCGCCGACCATGCTGTGGCTGCTGGGGCCGCTCTGTACGCTACCGGCGCGATGGGCTTACGGGGCCTGGTCCCTCGCCGGCGTCCTGGCGATCGGCTGGATGATCTTGCGCGCACGCGTACACTGGATGGCGCTCCTGCTCCTCGTCACGCCGCTCACGGTCTACGCTTTCGCGCTCGGCCAGACCGCCTTCCTCACCACCGCCGGCCTCTTCTTCCTGATGGTGGGGGACGCGGAGCGCGAGGGCGGGCGCTCACGCGGCTCGTGGGGGGAGAGCCTCGTCCTCTGGCTTCTCACCGCCAAGCCTCCCCTCGCGGCCACCGGAGGTCTGGCGCTGCTGGCGCGCGGCCGTGGCAGGAGCGTTGCGCGTGCGGTCGGCCTGACCCTCGTCACCACGCTGGCGCTCACTCCCTGGCTCGGCACCGGCTGGGTGCGCGACTACCTGCACCTGCTCGGCAGCTACGATCGCGTCGGGCTGCCCTCTGCGTTCGCCTGGTCGATCGTCCCGCAGTCCATGAGCAACTTCCGCGCCACCCTGCATCCCGATCTCGGGCTCGGCGACGACGTCGCGGCACGCGTGAGCACCGTCGTCTGGAGCGCGAGCCTCGTCGCCATACTGCTCGCGGCATGGAGGCGGCCGCTTCCCGCAGGGCCCACCTGGGCCCTCTGTATCATGACCTACCTTCTCCTCTGCCCGCACGTGAGCACGACCGAGGACATTGCGCTCTTCTGTGTGCTGGCCGGCATGGAGGCCGACCGCGTCCCGAAGACGCTTCGGATCGGCGCTGCGACGCTGGCCTTGGTCGGCCTTCTCCTCACCCCCGCCATCGGGCCGGCGGCCGGGCGGCGACCACCCGTGTTGTTCTTCGCGAAGCTCGGCCTCATGGCCTACGTCCTCGTCGCCTGGGGCTTCCTCACCGCGCGAGAAGCCGGCGGGTCACCCGATCCCGGCTGGCGCTAGCGAGACCGTTGATCGAGATCGCGCTCCAGGCGCCGACGGGCTCCAACTCTCAGGGAACCCCGATCGCCACGCCCGCGAGGAGCGCGAGCACGACCGACGGGGAGTCGGCTGGCGGCGCCGCGCGCCGGCAGGCACGTCCGAAGGGACGATGGTGAACGCGAGCTACACGTCGCCGTTGCCCGGCAGCTTACCCGGCACGTCATGGGCAGCGCCCTATCAGATGCTCCGCCCGCGACCAAACGCGGAGTCCAGCCGGAGCCACGTCTGCGGGGTGGTACTCCTTCCTCTTCTGTGATGGAAGGATGATGGGCGCCGCGTCTGCGCCAGGGCTTCAGCACGGGTGCCTGACCTTCGTGAACAGGGACCGATCCCGAGCCAACGCCTGCGTTGGTGGACGGTTCTGCTCGTTGTTTGGAGCCTGAGCGGCATCTACGCCGGGCGGTACCTGATGCGTGGCTGGGTGCCGCACGACGAAGGCGCTTTCGCGCAGAGCGCGGATCGCGTGCTGCACGGCGAGCTGCCGCACCGCGACTACACGGAGATCTACAGCGGCGGCCTTGCATATCTCAACGCGTTTGCCTTCCGTTTCCTGGGCGAAAGCTTCGCCACGGCCCGGATCGTTCTGTTCGTCTTCTTTCTCGCATGGATCCCCGTTGTCTACTGGATTGCAGCACACCTTGCCGCGGAGTGGGTCGCTGGCGGCGTCACGCTCTTGGCCGTGGTTTGGAGCCTCCCGAACTATCCGGCAGCGGTTCCCTCCTGGTACAATCTGTTTTTCGCCACTTTTGGATCGGCGGCGCTGCTCGCCTACCTTCGCCATCATGGCCGGCAATGGTTGTTCATGGCCGGACTCTGCGCCGGGTTTTCCTTCCTCGCAAAAGTGGTTGCGCTGTATTACGTCGCGGCCGTTTGCCTTTTTTTTGTCTTTCTCGAGCAGAGTGAAACGCCCCCGGCGGCGAGTCAATCGCGCAGCCGTCTCTATACGACCTTCGTCGCTGTCTCACTTCTTCTGCTCGTGATCGGGCTGACGCTACTCCAACAAGGCGGCCCATTTCAGAGTATGGTCGCTTTCGTTCTTCCAGTAGCCGCCTCCGTGAGCCCGCTGCTTGTGAAAGAAACACGTGCGCTCGGGCGTCCGGACCGCTATCGGTTTCTTGCATTGTTGCGAATGATGGCGCCGTTCTCACTCGGTATCGCCGTCCCGCTCCTCCTGTTTCTCGTGCCGTACGTGCGCGCCCAGGCGGTCGGTGCACTTCTACGCGGGCTGTTTGTCCTGCCCTTCAAGCGGGTCGCCGGCGCATACATGGCGCCGCCAGAAGTGGCCACGTTTGTACCGGTCCTATTTGTTGCCGTAGTGCTCGTCTTGGGTGCTCGGCTGCGTGGAACCGCTCGCTGGCTTCTCACGCTGACCGTGGCGGGTTTGTCCGCGTATGATCTCGTTTCGTCGGAGAGCAATAGCATTAGCTATCGGACCACGTGGCTCGCTGCGTATTGGATGATCCCGGTGGTGACGGTGCTCGGCGGCGGCCTCGCCGTGCGGCGGGCGGAGCAGGGCAACGAAGGGGCGAGCGATCTGGAGCGACAGCAGCTTTTCTTGTTTCTCTCGTTGACGGCGTTCTGCAGCCTCGTGCAATTCCCCTTTGCCGCGCCGCCCTACTTCTGTTACGTGGCACCGCTCGCGATCCTGACGGCGGTCGCGGTCGTGCGCAGGTTTCCGTCGATCCCGCGGCCCTTGTTGGCCGTGCTGTTCGCTCACTTCATGCTGTTTGCCATATTTCGCGTGACTCCGCCCTTCATCTACCACATGGGACTGTTCTACGAGCCATATCCCGAGACGCAGATGCTGGACCTGCCCCGGGCCGGTGGACTGCACGTGGATCGTGAATCCGCCAATGTCTACCGCGAGCTGATTCTTCTCATCCAGGAGCACGCGGGCACGGGCGAGATATACGCCACGCCGGACTGCCCTGAAGTCTACTTCCTCGCCGGTTACAAGAATCCCACGAGGACGCTGTTTGACTTCTTTGACGACCGCAACGGTCGCACGGAGCGCATTGTAAACATGATTGACAGCCTAGCCATTCGAGTGGTGGTGCTCGATCTGCATCCTTCTTTCTCTGACGTGGTCGCTGACGATCTGCGTTCGGCGGTAGCGCAGCGTTTCCCGGAGAAACGCGTCGTGGGAAAGTTCGAGGTGCGATGGCGTTCATGAAGGTCGCACAGGGAATCCTCAACCTGAGTGCCACCTACCGGTGGCAGGCACCTTTCGCCGCGGCCAAATTGACGCCCTTCCTCGCGAGAAATGATCTGCAGCGCGCGCGCCGCGTCCTGGGTGTCGGCTGTCGGGCCGGGCACCAACGCACATCTCTTTGCACACGCGGATTATCCGGGCGTCGACATCAACCCGGACTACATCGCCTATGCCCGGAAGAAGTTCCGGCGGCCGTTCGTGGTCGCGGGCGTGAGCACCTACGAAGTTCCGCCGGACCAGCGCTTCGACTTTCATCGTGCTCAACAGCGTCCTTCACCATATCGAGACCTCGGCTGTGCGGAGCATCTTGGCGCACCTGCGCACACTTCTCACGCCCGATAGTCACATCCATATCTTCGACCTCCTTTTGCCCGAGCGCCGTTCGATCGCCCTGCTGCTCGCCCGACTCGACCGCGGCGACTACCCCCGACCCCTCGGCGAATGGCATCGGCTGTTTGGCGAACACTTCAGCCTTGTCGTTTTCGAGCCCTATCCGGTGAAGGTGTTGGGTGCAACGCTGTGGACCATGGTCTATTGCAAAGGCCGGGCAGGGTCATGAAAGCCGAGTTCCGTCTGCCGGTGGGCATTCCCATCCGCAATGAGGCGACGGTGCTGCCGAGCTGGCGGACATTCGCTTCCCACTCGATGCCGGGGACTTCGTCCTCATGTCGCGCCGGGTCGTCGGGCAGTGCCAGCGTAGGCTACAACATCACCGGTGTCGGCGTGGGTTGCGCGGGGTCGGTTGGGCGGCAGTCGGGCTGGTGCGGTCCGCAGTGCGGCGCCGCGGCGCCACGCCCCCGTCTCCATTGTTCAGCCCCGCCGACCCGACTACACTCGCTCCCATGCGCGTCGGCATGGGCACCGTCTTCCAGAACCCGCACGATCGGCGGCCGGACCATGAGGTCTACGCGAACGAGCTGCCCCTGACCGACCTGGCCGAGCTGCTCGGCTTCGACCCCGTGTGGGGCGTCGACGTGCGCTTGTTCGCGCGCGAGGTCAGGCCGGCGCTGCCGGCGCTCGACGGCGAGACGCGTGCCGGCGTCCCGACCGCCGCCGAGGTCGCGGCCCGCCAGGCCTGAGGTGGCGGTGGACGTCGCGCTCGCCGACCGGCTCCTCACCACCACCCGCTCGGTCCGCAAGCGGCTCGACCTCCTCCGCTCGGTCGAGCCGGCGGTGATCGAGCGCGCGATCGAGGTCGCGCTCCAGGCGCCGACCGGCTCCAACTCGCAGGGCTGGCACTTCGTAGTGGTGACCGACGCGGAGAAGCGCGCCGGTCTCGCCGCGCTCTACCGGCGCGCGTTCCACGCCTACGTGAGCCAGCAGGTGCCGGGGCGCCCCCAGCTCCCTCCCGACGATCCACGCGCCCGGCAGCTGCCGCGCATCCTCGACTCCGCGACCTACCTGGCCGAGCACCTGCACGAGGTGCCGGTGCTGGTGCTCCCGTGCGTCGAGGGCCGGGTGGAGCACGCGGGCCCGCTGGCGCAGGCCTCCGTCTACGGCTCGATCCTGCCGGCGGTGTGGTCGTTCATGCTGGCGCTCCGCGCGCGCGGTGTGGGCTCGGCGTGGACCACGCTCCACATCATGTTCGAGCAGGAGGCGGCGGCGCTCCTCGGCATCCCGCCGACCGTGACCCAGGCGGCGTTGCTGCCGGTGGCGTACTACACCGGCGGCGAGTTCAAGCCGGCGAAGCGCCTTCTGGCGCGCGAGCGAACGCACTGGGACGTGTGGGGCGGGCGGCGTTAGGCGCGCGACGGGGACGTGAGGGGCCGCGCGGCCGCGCCGCGCACGAGAGCGCGGCACACGATCCCGAAGGCGAGGAGCAGGGCCAGGTTCGGGAGCGAGAGCACGAGAGCGGCGGCTCCGGGTAGCGGTGCCCCGGGGACCCAGCCGCCGACGGCCGCCAGGCCTGCGGCGGTCGACATCAGAATATCGGCCGGGACCGCCACGCCGACAAGCACGAGCACGTGGCGCGCGCCCAGCGTACCGACGAACGGCCGCCGCTCGAGGAACCCGCGCGCGAAGACGGCGATCGGCAGGAGCAGCAGCACACAGGACATGGGCCAGGTCACCGGGCTCCCGAGCAGCATGGCGACGACGAGCACGCTCCAGGCGAGGTCGAAGGCGTCGCCATCCGAACGGTTGCCATACACGGCCGCCAGCCCGAGCGCGAGGAGCAGCACGGTCGCGGCGGCCAGCACGGCCAGGAGGCCGGTCGGTGCCGCGAAGAGCGGGCGAACGAAGGAGTATCCGACGGTGTGCCGGACGATCAGCCCGTAGAGAGAGAGGTTGAGCATCTTGTCCTGGTACGTCGCGGCTACCTGCGGGGCGACGCGCAGCAGGTAATCGGGCCAGAGTCCCGCGCCGAGGCGGAGGACGGGCGGCAGACTGAGGAGCGTGAAGACTGCGGCCGCGACCGAGGCGGTCCGCCAGCGGCGCCCGAGCAGGAGCCAGGGGATGAGCAGGAGAGGCAGGAGCTTGATCGCCGCGCCGAGCCCCAGCCAGAGCCCCGCGAGCGTTGCGCGCTCCGCTCTGAGCGCGCTCCAGCTCCCCACGATGCACACGAGCAGGGCCGTGGTGAGCTGGCCGTGCAGAAGGTCGCTCAGCACCGGAGGCCACAGGAGCGCCGCGCTGGTCAGCAGCGCCAGCGCCCCGGCCCTCGGGCGCCAGCCGAGGGAGCGTGCCAGGGTGCGGAGCCCGTAGACCAGGAATCCCAGGTTGGCGACCAACCAGGCCGCCGTCGCGCTGCGATACGGAAGTAGCGCCAGGGGCACGAAGAGGGTCGCCGCCGACGGCGGGTGGGGGGTCGGCACGGGGAGCGGCGTGGGGTCGCTGCCGATGTATCGCCGTGCCTGCTCAGCGACCGACTCGTAGAGGGGACTGCCGTCGAGCAGCGCCCGCGCGAGGCAGTACTCCTGCCGGAAGTCCTTGCGGTAGAGGTCGGGCGGCGCGAGCGATCCGGCGAGCCGCGCGAGCTGGACGAGCGCGAGGCCGAGGAGCACACACCGCGCCGGGCGCGAGCCGAGGAGGCTCGCCGCACGCCGAACGCCTCGAGTCAGCGGACCGGAGCGGAGGAGCTCCGCGGTCACCGCTGGCACGCCTCCTCTCGCCGTCCCACTAGCCGAGCAGATGCTTCTCGATCACAAGGCCCAGCAGGCCGTGCAGCGTCGCCTTGCCGAAGCGGAGCTTCAAGCGCTCGACGTGATGCCGCACCGTGTGATCGCTCAGCTCGAGCGCAGCCGCGACTTCCCTGCAGGTGCGATCTGCCATCAGGAGGGCCAGGATGTCGCGCTCTCTCGGCGCCAGGCGCCCGAGGTCGGCCGCCCTTCGCCCAGACCCAGAGCCGGGCTCCCACGGTCGCCGGCCCAGGCACGCGTGCTCGATCGGGGAGGCCACGCTGCGGGCGAACTCCTCCAGGACGGCTTCGTCCCGGCTGCTGAACTCCCAGGGCGCCCTGCTCGCCACGGCGAGCGTGCCGAGCATCACCTCTCGCGTGGCGAGCGGTACGATGAGGACACCGCGAGTCCGGTTGCGACGGGCGATCTCACGCACGACGGGACGCCGATCGCGCCACACGTCGGGGCTGCGGAAGCTGCGGGCCGACGTGATCACCGTCCCGTTGAGGCTCCGGCGCACGGGCAGCCGCTGCTCCGCGATCACGCCGCCCGTGCCGAAGACGCTCCTCAGCTCGAGATGGTCGCGGCCCTCGGTCAGCAGGGCGATCGACGCGAGGCGCGCGCCGCAGAGACGCGCGGCGGCCCCCGCCACGCGGGCGAGGAGCCTCGCGGGTCCGGCCGGCCCGAGCGCGCCCGAGGCCGCTGCTCTCAGCAGCACGAGGTCGGCGCTGGCGCGCGGCGCATCGTCACTCACGCGTGCACGGGCGGGCGTCGCGCGCTCCACGGGCGCGCCTCCTCGAGCTGGGCCGCGATGCGGAGGAGCAGGTCCTCGCGCCCGTAGGCGGCGCCGAGCTGGACGCCGATCGGGAGGCCGTCGGTGCTCCAGTGGAGGGGGAGCGAGATGGCCGGCTGCCCGGTGACGTTGAAGGGCATGGTGAAGGCGACGAAGGCGCCGCCGCGTGTGAAGCCGCGCAGGGGATCGCCGGGCGCCGGGTCGAACTCGCCCAGGCGGGGCGGCGGCTCGGGGAGCGTCGGGGTGAGCAGGAGGTCGAAGCCATCCGCCCACCAGGCCGCCACCTGCCGCGTGTGCGCGTGCAGGTACTCGATCGCCCGGAGATAGTCGCTCGCGTTCACCGGGCGCCCCATCTCGGCGATCGCCCAGGTCATGGGCTCGACGTCGCCGGGACCGATCTTCCGCCCCGTGCGCTCGCTCCAGTAGGCCAGGTCGCGTGCGGTGGCGGCGGAGATGATCGTGACCGCGGCCCGCCCGACTTCCTCATCCCCGAGCGCCGCGGGGAACGACTCCTCCACGCGATGCCCGAGCGACTCGAGGAGCCGCGCCGTCTCGCGCGCCGCCGTCGCGCACTCGGGATGGACCTCCGCCTGCCCGGCGGGCGCCTTCACGAGGAGCCCGACCCGGAGCTTTCCCGGTGCCGCGCCCACCTCGTCGCGGAATGGTCGTGCGGGCGGCGGCGCGGTGTACGGGTCGCCGGGCAGGTAGCCGGCGACGGCGTCGAGCACGGCGGCCGTGTCGCGCACCGAGCGTGCCACCACGTGCTCGACCGAGAGCCCGCCCCAGCCCTCGCCGACGTCGGGGCCGAGCGACGTCCGCCCGCGTGATGGCTTCAAGCCGACCAGCCCGCACTCGCTCGACGGGATGCGGATCGAGCCGCCGCCGTCGTTGGCATGCGCGACCGGCACCAGGCCGGCGGCGACCGCGGCCGCCGAGCCGCCGCTCGAGCCGCCCGGGGAGCGGCTCGTGTCCCA